>Ga0335397_10003078_pt1 | contig 22564 bp, 18 predicted proteins | sample MAT04_FD_205740 | JGI IMG/M metagenome (GOLD analysis project Ga0335397, IMG submission 205740) | Freshwater microbial communities from Lake Fryxell liftoff mats and glacier meltwater in Antarctica - MAT-04 (spades assembly) (version 2) ... | reverse complement strand
GACCAGCAGCACCAGCGACATGCCGACCGCCACTTGAAACAGCGACAGGCGCAGCAACCGGGACAGAGGCAGATCCGGCGTCGCCGCATCCGCGAAAGGCAGAAAGCGAGACCCGAGCGAGGCCCAGGCCTTCATCACTTTCTGACTGACTGTGTTCATCGTGGCGGCCCAATGACGACGAGCGAACGGATGAGTAGAGTTCAGATTGAAATTGTCACCTAGCGGCCGAAGAGAGACAAACGACGGGAATTCGTACTCGGATGATCTCCCGCTCCCTTCGGTCCGCCAAGCAACTGGGTCGGGACCCTTGGATCCCGCTCCAACCGCGACAGCTTCAACGAAGCTGAATTAGCCGAGCTTGACCGAGCTCTCGATCGCCGCGGTCTTGCCGTTCATGAACTTCGCGACCCAGGTGGTGTGGGTGAGAACGGCGAAGTGAACGAGAACGACCATCACGGCGACGCTGCCGAGCAGCAGCGGGAGACCAACGGTGGGCTTCACCACAGTCCAAATGCGACCTTGATTCATTTTCGATACTCCTTAGTGCAGCCAGGGCGAGTAAACATACGCCAGGAAGTGCGCAACGATCGCGATCGCGCCGAAAATGCGCGTGCCGTCGATGACGTGCTTGTGGAGCTCTTCCGACTCCGCGATCGTCAGGCCAGTCGGCCAGACCTTGTTGGGATCGTCTGCCATAGTAAAAACCTCCTAAGAGACTTTCGATATTGTCGTGCTGAACCTGCACGCAGGTAGTCTCGCTGGGACGCCGAACAGTCGTTCGCCAGATCTCAGCTTTTGCCGTTGTGATTACTTCGCCTGGATGATCGGACCACCAACAATGGGTGGAGCGCGCCAGATGCGAAGTTCTCACCCGATCGCGCGTTGGTCCCTTACGGGGGGCGTCTTCACGAACGAGTGATCGTCAACCTAGGCTGACACACGTTTATGTCAATTTGGGCTGACAGAAGTGGAGCGTCCGTGTAACGCTGGAGGTGGATGTTTTCTGGTCAGGAAATCCTGACGGAAATAATTGATTTGAGCCAAGTCTCACGTTGGGCCGATGGATTATTGAATCCTGATGTCGACACACATCACGGCTCGCCGCCTCTTGGCGCATCACGCGCTATCGACCGGGACGCTCGTCGCGATGTCGACCTCGAATGCAGGTGACGCATGGATCAGGTGCTGACTAAACATCCACTCGGACCGCGTCTGCGCGTTTTCCTCGCGGACGATCATCCGATCGTGTTGAGCGGGATGAAAATGCTGGTCGCCGAGGCTCCAGAACTCGAATTGGTCGGCGAGGCTAATGACGGACCGAAGGCGCTGCGGCGCGCCATCGAACTCAGGCCCGACGTTGCGGTGTTCGATTTGTCGATGCCGGGCATGAACGGAATTGACGTCACCGAGAAATACCTCGATGCAATTCCGAAGGCGCGCGTTCTGGTCTTATCGGTGCATGAGGATGGCGCCTATTTGCGGCGGCTCCTCAAACTCGGCGTCGGCGGTTATATCCTCAAGCGTTCTGCAACTGACGAATTGATCCGGGGTATCCACGCCGTTGCAAGCGGCGGCTTGTATCTCGATCCCGCGATCGCGGGGCGCGCGATCGGCCGCGGCGTGCAGAAGGTCTCCATCGACAGCGAAACGAGTCCGATCTCCGAGCTCAGCACACGCGAGCTCGAAGTCCTGCGCCTGGCTTCGGTCGGCCACAGCAACAAGGTGATCTCGGCCAAGCTGCAGGTCGGGTCCAAAAGCGTCGAAACCTACAAAGCCCGTGCCATGGACAAGCTCGGCTTCACCAACCGGGTCGAGTTGATCCGCTTCGCTCTGAGCATGGGCTGGCTGGAAAGCGCCGAGCCGTGACCGGCCTCGACCCGTTATTGTTCGATCAGAAGCCTCGTTGACAAACCTTGCTCGTTACTTCGATACGGCCGATTTGATCTATCGCAACATCGGTTGCGGCCGTCAGCGCAAGGTTCTCTTCAGTCGTATCGACGGCACTGGGGCAATATCGCTGTGCGGCTGGTGGATCGCTGATCTTCAAGGCCGGCGGCATCCAACAATAACACTTTCATGAGGTGCGTAAGTTGGCGATGCATGCGGCTGCCGGTGACGTCGATCTGACGAACTGCGACCGGGAGCCGATCCACATTCCGGGCTGCATCCAGCCTCACGGATTGCTGATCGCGTTCAACGACGAATTGAAGGTTGTCGCCGTCAGTTCGAACATTGGAAACTTCGTCGACCTCGAACCAGACGAGTTGCTGGGCCAATCGCTCGACAAGGCGCTCGACTCCGACAGCCATATGCGCTTGCGCAAAGCGATGCGAGAGCCCGTTGATGCGAGCGGATCACCGATCGCCATCCGCCTGCATGGTCACGACGCAGAATTCACCGGCCTTTGGCACCGCCACGGGGGACTAGCTTTCCTGGAACTCGAAGTCCCGCTGCACGAGGCGGCCGAGTCGCACGCGTTCTTCTGCCGGACCAGCGGCGCGATCAAGCGACTGCAGGCGGCGCAGACCCTGCAGGGCGCCTGCGCCGCGGCGGCCCGCGAAGTGCGGGAGATCACCGAATTCGATCGCGTCAAAATTTATCGCTTCGCTTCCGACTACAGCGGCGAGGTCATCGCAGAGGACCGCGCCGAAGGGGTCGAGTCGTTCCTCGGTCTGCGTTTTCCGCCGTCGGATATTCCAGTGCAGGCGCGCCGGCTCTACACGATCAATCCGATCCGCATCATTCCCGATATCGACTACATCCCGGTGCCGATCGTGCCCGGCACCGATCCGTCGACCGGGCAGGCCATCGATCTGACGTTTTCGGTGCTGCGCAGCGTGTCGCCGGTTCATCTCGAATACATGCGCAATATTGGAATGCGGGGCACGATGTCGGTCTCGATCCTCCGCGGCGACAGGCTGTGGGGACTGATCGCCTGTCACAACCGGCAGCCGAGATATGTCGGGCACGACGCCCGGCAGGCCTGTGAGATGGTGGCGCAGGTGCTGGCCTGGCAGGTCGGCGTGATGGAGGAGCAGGCGGCGACTCGCCAAACCTTGAAGGGCAAGGCGATCCAACGCAGCCTGATCAGCGACATCGAGCAATTGCACGACCATCGTGCCGGCCTGATCCGGAATAGCGAGGCACTGCTCGACATGATGGGCGCGTCGGGCCTGTGTCTGTTCGGGCGCGAAGGCATCACCGCGATCGGCAGCACCCCGCCTGAATCGGCGATCGAGAAGGTTGCCGGCCTGGTCGGGCGCAACGACAGCACCGAGTTGTTCGAAACCGATCAACTGTCGACCCTGTTTCCGGAGGCCAAAGCTTTCGCCGACGTCGCGAGCGGGGTGTTGGCGGTGCCGCTGTCGCGGACGACGCCGCGTCGCGTGATGTTGTGGTTTCGGCCAGAAGTCGCGCAGACGGTGCATTGGGCCGGCAACCCCGACAAATCGGTCACAACCGAGGCTGGCCGGCTGCGGCCACGCACGTCGTTCGCCGCGTGGACCGAGGAAACCAGTGGCCGCGCACTCCCTTGGCAGCCGCACGAGATCGCCGCGGCCGTTGAAATAAGGGACCTCGTCATCGACGTCATCCTGCGCAACACCGAGAAGCTCGAACGCGTGAATACCAAGCTCGCGCGCAGTAATGAGGAACTCGAGGCCTTCGCCAATGTCGCCTCGCACGACATCAAGGAGCCGTTGCGCCATATCGAAGCCTTCGCCGGCCTGCTCGGCGAGTCGATCCGCGAGATGGGCGACGAACGGCTCGGCCTGATGGTCAGCGGAATCGAGAAATCATCTCAGCGGCTGCGAATTCTGATCAACGATCTCGCCGAATTCTCACAGCTCGGGCGCCGCTCCAAACCGCTCACGCAAACCTCGCTCTTGGAAGTCGCGCAGGAAGTCGTGACCGATCTTCATCAGCGGATCGACGAGGCATCAGCGATCGTCGAGATCGGTGATCTGCCAGTCGCGCGTTGCGATCGCAACCAGATGCGCCAGGTGCTGCAGAACCTTGTGTCGAACGCCTTGAAGTACCGACGACCCGGTCGCCCTTGCCGAATCCGCGTGTTCGCAGAATCGCGGACCGAGCCGAGGCCGCGAGGGGAGGTGGGGGATTCAACGATCAGTACCCGAGTCTGTGTCAGCGACAACGGCATCGGCTTCGATCCCAAATATGCCGAGCAGATCTTCGAACCGTTTCAGCGGCTGCACGGCCCCGACGAATATGAAGGCAGCGGCATCGGGCTCGCGATCTGCCGCAAGATCGTGCAGCGGCACGGTGGCCGGGTGGGCGTCGACACCATTCCGGGCTCGGGGTCGACGTTCTGGTTCACCCTGCCGATCGCGGCCGATCCATCCGCCGAACCGAACAGGGGATCGTGATGAACGAGCGGAGAACGCCAGCGGCGTCCGATCCCACCGCCTTTATCCCGGGCGACGACGTTCTGGCGGCCGACCTCACCGAATGTGATCGCGAGCCGATTCACATCCCGGGCTCGATCCAGCCTCATGGCATGCTGATCGCGCTTGCCGAACCCGAGTTACGTCCCGTCTCGGTGAGCGCCAACATTCAGGCGATGATCGGAATTCCCCCGGAGACCGCGCTGGCAGAGCCGTTGTCCGCCTATATGACCGCGGAGAGTTTCGCGCTGCTACGCGCCGCGCTGTCCGACGACGACGTCGCCTCGACCAACCCGATCCGCCTGGAGTTTTTGACGAAATCTGCCCCGATCGCTTTCAACGGCATTCTCCATCGACATGATGGCCTCTGCATTCTGGAACTAGAGCCGCGAGGCGCGACCGAATCCTCGAGCGAGTTCTTCCGCAGCGTTCGCGCGGCGATCCGACGGTTGCAGAAGGCGTCCAGCGTCCTGATGGCCTGCGACATCGCGGCGCGCGAGGTGCGGCGGATCACCGGGTTCGACCGCATCAAGATCTATCGATTTGCAGCGGACTGGAGCGGCCAGGTCATCGCCGAGGACCGCGTCGACAGTATCCCGTCGCTGCTGGATTTCCACTTCCCCGCCTCTGATATCCCGGCGCAGTCGCGCGCGCTCTACACCAGCAACACCATCCGGATCATCCCCGACGTCGCCTATCGCCCGTCTCCGCTGCTTCCGGATCGCAATCCGGTGACGGGCGGGCCGATCGATCTGAGCTACGCGGTGCTGCGCAGCGTCTCGCCGGTCCATGTCGAGTACATGGTCAACATGGCGGTGTACGGCGCGATGTCGGTGTCGATCGTCCGTGAGGGCCGCCTTTGGGGAATGATCTCGTGCCACAATACCTTGCCCCGGTTCGTCCCCTTCGAAATCCGGCAGGCTTGCGAACTGATCGCCCAGGTCCTGACCTGGCAGATCAGCGTGCTGGAAGAAGCCGAGATCGTTCAGCACAGCGTGCAGGTGCGCGCCATCCAGAACAAGCTGCTGCACCAATTCGGCGACGAGCAGAACCTGCATGAAGGGCTGACCCGCATCGGCGATGAGATGCTCGCGCTGATGAGCGCGTTCGGATTCGCTCTTTGCGGATTCGACGGCATCACGTCTTTCGGACGAACGCCGTCGCCGGCCCAGTTGCAGGACCTCGCGAACTGGATCGCCCGGAATCAGCCGAGCGGAGCGTTCGAGACGGACCGGCTCTCGACGCTCTACGCCGATGCCTCAAGCTATCGGGAGATCGCCAGCGGCGTGCTTGCGATCCCGCTGGGCCGGGCATCGACGAGTCTGTTGTTGTGGTTTCGACCCGAGGTCGCCCAGACCGTCACCTGGGGCGGCGATCCGCACAAGCCGGTGCAGATCGGTCCGCGCGGCCGACGTCTGCAAACCCGCGCGTCGTTCGATGCGTGGCGCGAAGAGGTGCGTGGCCGCGCGATTCCATGGCGCAGCCACGAGATCGCCGCTGCCATCGAGATTCGCGATTTGGTCGTGGACGTCATTCTCGGCAAGGCGGAGCAATTGGAGAGGGCGAACCGCGAACTATCCCGGAGCAACGACGAGCTGGAATCTTTCGCCTACGTCGCCGCTCATGACCTCAAGGAGCCGCTCCGCCACATCGAAGCATTCGCCGGCCTGCTGAGCGATCTCCTCGCGCCCGAGGCCAAGACCCGGCTGAATGTCATGGTCAACGGAATTGAAGCGTCGTCCCGGCGCCTGCGCGCCCTGATCAACGATCTCGCGGAGTATTCGCGCGTCGGACGACAGGCGCGGCCGCTCGCTCCGATATCGTTGAACGAGGTTTTGTCCGAAGTCCTCGCGGACTTGAAGCCGAATTTGCAGGATACCCGCGCGGCGGTGTCGGCGGACGATCTCCCAGTGGTGCTGTGTGATGCCAGCCAGATCAGGCAATTGTTGCAGAACCTGATTTCCAACGCGCTCAAATATCGCGATGCGTTTCGTCCGCCGCAGATCGAGATCAGTTCTGCGGTGGATACTGAGACCAAGGATAGTCACGATCGTCATCCACGCGTGAGAGTCACGATCTCGGATAATGGAATCGGCTTCGACCCAAAATATGCCGAGCAGATCTTCGAGCCCTTTCAGAGGCTGCACGGCCCGGATGAATACGAAGGCACCGGCATCGGGCTGGCGATCTGCCGCAAGATCGTGAGCCGCCACGGCGGCTCGATCGCTGCGACGAGCAAGCCCGGAAGCGGATCGGCCTTCAGCTTCACCCTTTCACTGCGCGGCGCCGACGATGTGGAGCAGACGTCATGAACCGCGATCAGGCGCCACCGACCATTTTGGTGGCCGAGGATCACGACTACGACAAGCTGATTCTGACGGAGGTCTTCGCGCGCGCCCGGATCGACGCTGATATTCGATTTGTCGGCGATGGCGAGCAGATGCTCGACTACCTCAAGCGCCGCCATCGCTATGCCGACGACGGCTCGGCGCCGACGCCGGCTCTGATTCTTCTCGACCTCAACATGCCCCGGCTGGACGGCCGTAAGGTGATCCGCATCCTGCGCGCCGACGAGGCGATCCGGCACCTTCCGGTGATCGCGCTGTCGACGTCGGAAAGCCCGAAGCATATCACTGAGGCCTATTCGATCGGGATCAACGCCTATCTCGTCAAGCCGGCCAGCATTCCCGACTACGTGTCCGCGATTGAATCGCTCTGGCAGTTCTGGATGAAGACCGCGTCTCTCCCGATGACCGAGAGCATTCGGTCATGAGCAGGCTGGCGACACGGATTCTGCTTATCGATGATGCGCGGATCGAATTTCTCGCCTTCGAGCGGATCCTGCATAAAATTCCCGACTATCGGCCGACGCTCGACTGGATCTCGACCTATTCGGACGCGCGCGCGGCCCTCGAGCAAGACCAGCACGACCTGTATTTCGTCGATTTCCGGCTCGGTCCGGACAACGGTCTTGACCTCGTGCGCCACGCAAGGTCCCGCGGCATGACGAAGCCGATCATCGTCCTGACCGGTCACGGCAATGCGGCGGTCGATCAGGCGGCGACCGAGGTCGGCGCCAACGACTATCTGGTCAAAGGCGAATTCGACGCCGTTTTGCTGGAGCGCTCGATGCGCTACGCCGCTCGCAATGCCGAGGCGCTCGCCGAACTGGATCGCCGCCTTGCCGAAAGCAAGGCGAATGCGCGTGAGCTCAGCGCACAGACCAAACGCCGCGCGGCCGCGGAGGCCGACGTTCTCCAGGTTCTCCGGCAGACGATGGTGGATCAGGAAGCCGAGCGCCAGCGCATCGCGCGGGAGATGCACGACAATCTCGGCCAGTCGGTGACGCTGGTGCAGCTCGGGCTCGACTCAATCGCACGCAATGCGCCCGCCCAAAGTGACATCGCCGACAAAGCTACGTCGTTGAAGCGCATTACGCACGACATGAGCAAGAGCCTGCACCGCATCGCCTGGGAGGTTCGTCCGACGGCGCTGGATGCGCTCGGTCTGGAGGATGCGGTCGGTCAGCTCGTCGCGGACTGGGAGCCGCATTGCAGCCTGACTTTCGACCTTCATCTCGGCATCGGCGACCTTCGGCTGCCGCCGGATGTCGAAAGCGCTTTGTATCGCATCATTCAAGAAGGCATCACCAACGTGGTGCGGCACGCCAACGCGACGCGCGTAGGGGTGATCCTGGAGAAGAGGGGCAGCGATCTGATATGTATCGTCGAAGACGACGGTTGCGGCGTGCCGGAGACAAAAGCCGGGTCCACGGAAAATGCCTCCCGTCGTCTCGGCCTGCTCGGCATGCGCGAGCGCATGGCTCTCGTCAACGGATCGGTGGAATTGGAGTCTCATCCCGAGAAAGGAACAGCGCTGTTCGCACGTGTTCCACTGTAGGCGAGTAGTACTTTCACCGCTTCTCGACACTCGATCAAATCATCTCTGATTGAGAAACCGTGTTGTCTTTGACCTGTTGACCTGAGACCGCAAACTGGACCGTATGCTGTTGAAAAAAATGGCACTGGTGGCAGGCCTCTTGAACCGCCCCGGTGCTGCCGGAGGCTGGTTGGTTTAAGTTACGCGGCCATGGCTTGCTGTTCCAGCATGGCGCAGTAGCGTCGCTTGGCTTCGGCCGGGGGATGTTGCCGATCGGCTCCAGGAGCCGTCGGTTGTTGAACCAGTCGTCCCATTCCAGGGTGGCGACTCGACGGCATCGAAGCTGCGCCATGGCCCGCGCCGATGGAAAGCACGAGATCCTTCGGCGTTGTCCGGACGGGGCCCTTATCAAGCCATCGACATAGGCGGCTACGATGGTGGCGGCTTCGAAATCCGGAGCCGTGCGCAACGTGCTTTCGTGCTTTAGGAGGGCGGTGAAGGTCGTGGTCGATCCGACCGCTCCCGATCAGTGGGCGGCATCGAGCTTGGCAAATAGCTGACGTCACTTTCGCCGTAAGGTTGTAAAACCCACGTTCGCGCGTCAACAGATTTTGCAAAATACAATCAACGGTTTATGGCGGAAGGGGTGGGATGCACCGCCGCTTTTCGTGTAACCTGTTGATTTTCAGCAATAAAGCGCGAATTTCAAACTCGAATCTGTTGCACGCCGATGTCCCATTTCTGGACGCTGATGTCAACAATTTGACGGCCGAATCCGATGTTGCACGGATGGTACTCCACGGATAGTCGGCGGCTGCGATCGGAATGGTTAGCGGTTAAGATCGCGATCTGTTCGAGTGCGCCGGCAACGTTTTAGATGCAGCGCAATTGGGGACGCGGGAAGCTGCGCCTTGAACCAGTTGAGCTCATCGGCTAAGCAGGAACGAAACAGGAACTTTCTTTAAGCCGTAATTCTTTCACCGATTTTAAGGACGGGATGGAAGGGCATCGGAGGGTGCGCTGACAGACATTATTTTGCTTTCAGGCAAGAATGACCAAAGGGACAGACACGTCGTGTTTGTCCACGGGCTTCGTCGTGCTGGACATCCCGTGTGGATGTCATCAGGCAAGAAACCTGGCGTGTGGCCGAAATGGCTTGCTCAAGACATAGAAAATCTTGGAGTTTGGAGCGTTGAGCACGATTCAGCGCCGACGCGCTGGCGCGGCTTCGCGATGGCACTCCCCGACCGTGCAGCAAACATTTTGGCGGCCTTGTTGATTGAGCCCCGCCTGAGCACCGGCGAAATTCGTTTCGTGACGCATAGCTTCGGCGGGCTCATCCTGGAGCAACTTATTCGGCTTGCTGATGCGCGAGCTGCAACTGAAACTAAAGTCGCTGATCTGCTGAAACGCATTCGCGGCGTCGCATTTCTAGGAACGCCGCACACAGGGGCCGATCTTGCAAGTTGGGGCGGTAGGTTCGGCGTGGTGTTCAGGCCGTCGGCGGCCGCGAAGGGGTTGCCACGCAATGACCCAAACCTGACCGACCTGAAACAGTGGTTCCGACGCTATGCACGAGAAAACGGGTTCGCTACCTTATCGCTCATAGAGACTCGCCCAGTCCGCGTGTTTGGCAAAATAGTGAAGCCCGATAGTGCTGATGCGGGATTCTTGAACGACCCAATCCCTGTTGACGCCGACCACTACGGAATTGCGTCGCCTAACTCAAAAAATTCCGAAATTTATCGTCTGGTGCTTGAGTTTCTTCAGGCACAAGGCCTCACCACAAGCCAGCACACCATAGTAGCAGGAATAGCCAGCGACGCTAAAGCGGTAATTGGTCTTGTCAGCGACAATTCCGTCGCTTTGCAACGCATAGAGCGCAAACTCGACGCGGAGGTCGCGGAGGCGTCAGCCCTTGTGCCCAGTGTGCTCGTTGATAGCGAAACAATCCGCCGTCTTACACATTTAAGAAAGATTCGCTTCTTCGACGAATTCAATTCCGTCGAAGCGGCTTCAAATTTGGCCCGTGAATTGCAGCTGGGTGAATTACGGGGGGCTTCGCGTAACGTCAAATCTCGCACGCTGGGTTGGTGCGCGCGAATACTAGCCGCCAATTCAGAAAAGAGAGAGGAAGCGCAAAGAATAGTAGCTGCTGCTAATGACTTCGGTCGCAGTGATGAGGTTATAATCGCGGAAGCACTCTTAGCCTCGTATGCGAACAGTGAAGCCGATGCACTTCGCAAACTTGCGTCCGTCGGTACGCGGCAGGCGCGTTCTGTATCCTTCATCGTCGTCGCCTATCATCGTACGCCCGCGTTGGCCCTGGATTGGTTGCGCGATGCCGGTCTCACCGCCGCCGACTTGGATGCTGACGGCAAGTGTTTTGTTTTGCGTAAGCAGATTGAAGTGGCTCTTTGGCCAGATCTATTGGCAGGCGCAAACGGACTCTGCGATAGAGATTTTGACGATGCGCCGATCTTGTATTTTTTCGCAGCTGGCGCGCATTTGGTTCAAGCGCTTCCCGCCGAATTGCGTTCGATGGTCTTTTGGACTCTTCCGTTTGAAGGCGCGACCATTCCGTTCTCGGACGAGCCGGAAGCATTGGCTGAACGAAGGGCTGCAAGCGAACTATACGCCAAGCTCTCGGCGGCATCCGCATCGCTTCATTGCACGCGGATGAGCAATGACGCTGGCGACCGCGCATTGTGGTTGAACTTGCACGATCCGTTAAGGCGAACCGAAGCCCGCAACACCCTAGAGGCGGGGATGCGAGATCCGGCCAGCAGTCTCAGACTATTTCCTTTGGCTCGCGCGTTCGGACTCCAGTTGGACTTGAATCTAGTCGAACAAGAAATCAACAGGCAAACCGCGTTGTCGGGCGGAACGTCGGTTGAAGCGGCCGTGGCGCGATATTCCATGATGCTCGCTAAACCTACCCCGGTCGAAGCAGCCGAATACATCGCAAAACATCGAGCACAGTTCGTCAAGCACATCAGCATCGAGGCATTAGCGTCTGCCGAGATACAGGTGCTTGCGCAAGCAGAACAAATTGAAGCTGCGGAGGCGCGCTGGGCCGAATGCAAAGCGCAGGGGCTTCCCGCATCATTTTTGCAGGCTCTGAGCCACTGCATTGCCGAAGCAAAGGGTAGAGATAGCGCTGCAGACAGAGAGGAACAGTTCAAGAGAAGCGACGATCTGTCAGATTTGGCGAACCTTGTTCAACGGCTCGAGGTGAGTGGCGAATGGAAAAGGCTCACTAAGTATGCGAAGGCGTTGTTCGATCGCACTCATAATCTACCTAGTTTGTCTGTTTACATTCATGCGCTATTCGAGATGAAAGACTATGTTTCGGTTGTTACCGTACTGCGCGAGCGACCCGCATTTGTCGCACAGTCGATCTTCTTAGAGTCTCTGCTTGCATGGTCACTTTATTGGACTGGCGACTTTAACGATTGCAAGGCCGTCATTGCGAGCGTTCGTGCAAAGCGCGATGGCCCCAATGAGCGCAGATTGTCCGTCAATCTCGCCGTGGCTTCGGGCGACTGGGATGCGGTCGCAGTTTACGTAGAACAGGACTGGGACAAACGTGCGGAAAGGGACGCGGAGGAACTCTTGCGGGCAGCTTACATCGGCCGCCAGCTCGGCATGGGCCGGGCGCGAGAGCTTGTGGTCGCTGCCGTTGAGAAGGCGCCAGACAATGTGAATATCCTTCTCGGGAGCTATAACTTGGCCACGAAGGCTGGTTGGGAAGACGAAGAGACTTTCAAATGGCTGGACCGGGCGACTGAGCTGTCGGGACCAAGCGGTCCTATCAAACGCGTATCGTTGCGAGAAGTTGCCGACATGCAGCCCGACTGGCAGCAGAGGCAGACTCAAACTTGGGATGAGTTGCACACTGCGAGACTTCCGCTTTTCGCTGCGGGCGTCGTATTTCACCGTTCACTGGTTGAGCTTCATCTTCTCCCCGCGCTCGCCAACTCGGAGCAAGTTGACCCACGAAAGAGGAGCTTGATTTATTCGTACACGGGCATGCGTTTGCCAGCCGAACCAGACTTTAAGACGGTCGCAATTGACCCGTCGGCATTGCTCACGCTTGGCGCCCTCGATGCGCTTGATGACGTATTTGCTCGTTTCGAGAAAGTTGTCGTTCCGCATTCTACGCTTGGTTGGCTCTTTGAAGAGCGCGAAAAAATTCAATTTCATCAGCCAAGAAGAATTAGAGATGCGAAGGAGCTCAAACAATTCGTCGATGACAAGGCGCTTCAAAAACTCGAGTCGACTGTTACGGCCAACGAGGAATTATCCGCTGAGGTAGGAGACAATCTGGCGTCGCTCATCGCCAACGCGCAAGCAGATTACGGGAATGATCGACGTCAGCGGATAGTTGTTAGGTCATCGCCAGTACATCGCGTTGGCTCGCTGGCGCAGGAAGAGGCCGACTTGTCGGCCTACGCTGGCCATATGTGCGGATGTCTCGACCTCGTAGAAGCCCTGAAGCTAGCGGGTCAGCTCACCGTTGCCGAAGAAGCCCATGCCCGAAATTATCTTGCAACTCGCGAAAAGCCTTGGGCCGACGCACCAGCGATTCAACACGGTTCGGTAGTTTACCTCGACGACCTGTCGATATCATATTTGCAGCATTTGGGGTTGCTTGGAAAGCTTCGGACTGCCGGATTGACGGGCATTGTCCACGAGAACGAACTTGCCGATGCGAGCGGCCTCATCCGTTACGAGAGTTTGTCGGTGCGGGGCAGTGAAATCATCGAACGGATTCGTCGCAAGCTTGCCGATGGAATTGCCAACGGACATGTCAAGGTTATGGCGAGTACGCCTGCCGACAGGGGTGATGGCGGTCGCATACGTCAACATCCGACAATGCAAATGCTCGAGGGCCTTTCGGGCATTGATGCTGTTGTCGTCGATGATCGATTTCTCAATCAGAACATCGTTATTCAGGTGGCGTCCGGGGACAAGCCAGTTGCGACAACTCTCGACCTCGTCTGCTCCAGCAAGACAAACCCAGCCGACAGACGTGAATACCTCACCGCGCTGCGGAGATTGGGGTTTGGATTCATCCCAGTATCGGTTGACGAGCTGAACGTGTTGCTGGGCCAGGCGGCAATCGTTAAAGGCGCGCTTGTTGAAACTGCCGAACTTCGCGCCATTCGCGAGAGCTTGCAACTCGCCAAAATGTCCGTGGGCCTTCAAATTCCGAAAGAACAGACTTGGTTGGACTCGTTGACCATCACCTTCCTCACCGCAATCAAAGCGCAGTGGAAAGGAGGCGCAAGCGTGCAAGATGCGCGTGCACGCTCTACTTGGCTGCTCCGTCAGTTCGACATCCGACAGTGGGCACCTCGCTACAAAGTGCCGGGCGAGTCGGAAGCTTCCGAAGCTAAATATCGCGCGCAAATTGTGAGTCTAGCCCACGCCGCGGATCAAATGACCGACGATATGAAGATCGCATATTGGGATTGGGTGGAAGAATCGCTGTTGCAGCGTGTCGCGGTTGAAGAAAGACAAGTGTTTGTTGGTGTTGTCGAGCATATCCGGTCAACCGTGACGAGGATAGCTCTTGATGTCGATTTGGGCGAGCTGAACGAAGACGAGGCTGGCGATGAAGCCGAGTAAGGAGAGGCTGCAACGAACCTTGGCTATTCGTATGTTGGACAATTTTGCGCCAACCCTGCGCAAGGAAGTCCTTGATAGTGAAGAATTTAGAACAGCGTTTAAGTTGAACTTTAAGGCGACTATTCAGCTTAACCCCAACGGTCCGACATTCGACCGCAAGACGCTGTTTGATGCCATCCGTTCTCTGTTGGCCGGGTCTAATGCAACAAGCGAGGTGGCTGCGATTGGTGGAGCAAGGTGGGCGATATCGCGCACATCGCATGATAGCGATGAGGTGCTTGTTCAGGGTGAGGGTGGTACATTCGCATTAAGTGGTCTTGCATGTCTTTCGTCCGATCAAGCGACGCGTCTGGCTTGGTTGAGTAGCGAAGCAAAGCGGGCAAATGTGAACGACGCTTATATCAAGCAATGGCAGGATAGGCTCGCGCAACGGACGCTTGATGATGAAGAAGTGGACTTGTTGTTGTCAGAGTTTCGCGCGACGCCTGAGTTTGTGGCGAATTCCATTGCGGACCAGCTAAAGGGCGATGAGCTCGATTTGGAGCAGCTGGTTCCCAGCGATATAAGGTACTTCCAGCGCCTTGTCGGTGCGCCGCCACTCGCAGAGGGGCTATTGGAGTATAGCCAAAATTCCGCTAGCGCATTTATTGCCCAACTATTGCAATGGCATCCGGTCGAAGGAGCAAAACGAGCGCTCTTGATGTCTTCACACCCATGGCTCGTGAGCGCTATCGCTCTTCATGAGCTTCCGAAAAGCGAAATGATAATGCTCTACGAATCGCTCGCTCAGGCGGGCGACAGGATTTCGCAATTGGGTGCAATTGAGTGCGGCCTGAGTCTTTTGGAGACGGTACCTGAGCTTGAGCCGCGCCTTTGTAAGCTCATTCAGCAATTTATAGATGACGACCCCGACGATCCGGCAAGTCGACTAAGTCAGACGAGCGGTCTAATCGTCCTAGTTGAAAGCGAGTTAGCGCGAACCGCCGTCATGGGCAAGTGTGCGCCATTTTGGCGCAGGATGGCTGCGATCGCGCATGCTTCCGTTATTGAGCGAGCTGTTATCGCGCGCGGCATGCCACTGGAGTTTTTCTATAATCTGGCGCGTCGTTATGCGCGCTACTATTACCTGCAATCCTTTGTCGATTTGAGGCGCGAGCCGCGATGGCATCCAGATTTCGTGATGCCGCGCCAGCTAAAGGCAGAATTTGCTGGCCGCATTGCAGCGGCGGCGACGGCTTATGATAAACGCGTTCAGACGCCCGAACTGAGAGCGCTTTTGTTCGACGAGACTCCTACATCAATTCGCGGGCACTTATCCATGCCATTTTCATGGCTTCCCGGACCGCTTGAGGGGGGCGTGACAGCAGTCGTCGATATGCCGACCGATTTCGAGGCGGATGTTCGGAAGGCATTGGAAGATGAAAACCTTTCGGCGAAGTCGTTCGTTGGGCTCGTCAACTCTTCGCTGATCTTTCGGCTTAGTCCTCAAGTGGCTGGATGGGCCGCAGAGGGGCTGAAGCGCGTGAGGTATCAAGTGCGAGGACTCAAGGATAGTGGCGACATGTTCTATTTGCTGACGGGGCTTGCGACGGTCGCCGCCGTGTTGCGTAGCAGCGAGTTGGCTGAACAGGTCAGAATACTTGTGCGCGTAGTCAGGCGTAGGCCGGAAGTCGACATTGATGTTTCTGACGCGGTTCGCATTGCGTTGATGGCGGCGGCCGCCGAAACGGAATTTGATAAGTGGGCAAGCTTTGTCGGAGATTGGCTGACGGAACTGGCCTTTGAGGAGATGGTACCAGAGAAGGCTATTCTGCTTAAAACACACATTCGCATTCTCTGTTGCATTGAGCCTCGGCTTTGGGAGGCTTGTGGTAGGGCAGATGTGGCCTGCGAGGCCTTTATCGATTTGCCAGCCGCCTGATAACGAGAACAAATTAGCTGCAGTCATCCGCCAGGAGCCTTCTCGTTATGTCTCCTATTGGGAGCCATCGGCCGTGAGTTGCTGAGCTTAGGTTCTTCGCTGCTTTGGTCTTTTCCTGTCTGGAAGCATTTGAGGAACGATTCTGGAGAATGGCGTTGTGGTTAACAGGAGATTGCTCGCCAAGATCAAGCGATGACGTAACTGGCGAAGCTGGTTACGCGACGAGCGGCAAAAGGTCTGCCGGTGTCAGTCCTTTCCCAGAGGGAGCGAGCCCCTCTTTCTTCTTTCCGGGAACCGGCGGCGCGTAGCGCGGCAGACTCCACCCGGCCGGTGATCTTTCCCATCGGTTGCTCGCCCCGCGACCGGAAAGGCATGCCGTCGCGACGGCGCACGGGGGTGGTGCGGGCGCAGGGAGCGCAGCGACTGAGCCACGGTCCCCTTGCGAGGCCCCGCAGGGGGCGCCCGACGAGCCGGCGTGCCAGGTCGAGGAAGGGGCGAGCGATGCGATGGGAAAGGGCTAAACCATCGATTTCGACAATTAAGGCGGAGCTTCGCCACAATTCGAGGGCCGTGAACGGTGTTTTTTTGGCCTTCGTCGATGTGGTGTGGGTGTTGGGTCGTCGGAGGAAAGCCCCATCAGATCGACGCGTTTCAGCGCGGCAGCATCGATCTTGGACCCGTCCCGCGTGCTTTCGGCCAGTCTGAGAGTGGCCCGGACGTCGTTCCGGAAGGAGACGCTGCGGACGGATCGACGGCGGCGATGAGGCGCTGGCCGGCTGAGCGCCACTGGCGCAGGCATCGCGTCGGCGCACGCATGACGGCGAGCGCGAGGCGTGGCCATTCGTCGGACTGGACCGTTAGGAAATAGACCTGCAAGGGCTGGTCGTCGGCGACGTCGGTGCGATGTCCGAGCACGTTGCACCACGGCCGACCTTCCTGTCGGATACGCCGATAATGCTCATACCGTCGCGCTGCGGTCTCGTCGACGCGAAGCCAAGCGCCGAGATCAGGCGAGTAGTATGACCATTCCGGGCGCGGTGACCGCCCAGAAGCGCGGTCGATCACGTAGCGTCGAAGTAGATGTGGAGCGACAGTCATTGCGGCGCTTGCGCGCCGCCCGGGCCGACGCTCTGCTTGTTGTCTTTCTCGGGCTCGGTAAAGGCAACCTTCCGGCCGGCTGGCGTCTCGTAAGAATCGAGTTCGGTCGCGCCGATCTTCCGGAAACGCTCGAGGTTCGGAACGATTTCCGAAATCGGCTGCGCGGCGAGCTCGCGCCGCTGGTCGTCGTCGAGGTACACGGCGACAAAAGCTTGCAGGTTTCCCGGAAGTTGCTTCGCGGCTTCGACGTCGCCGCGCGCGGCTTCGAGCAGACGCTGTGCCTCGATGACCTCAGTCCGAACGGCCGAGATCGTTTTCGCGGCCGATGCCGTGTTGTCCGTCTCGCGCTCCCACGCTTTCCGAATCGTCGGCGAGGGACTACAATTCTGGATATCGATTCCGGCACGCATTGCGGCGATCCACATGCGGTCTTGTTCCGCCTGAGTCCAATCGCCGCCGAGATATACACCGCCACCCCATGCGTCTTTCGCCTTCGTGATCGTCGCGGCAATGGCCTCGTCGCTCAGGCCGCCGTGGATTTCCATGTGATCGCCGATATCGCGTATACGTGCGTAACCGGCGGTGACCCAGCAGCCGTCCGGGGTGGCGGTCGCCGGATAGCCGCGCATAGACCACCAAATCACGAGCGACTTGATCGTGTCCTCCGAAGTTTTCGTGACTTTGAGAGCGGCGGCGTCGGCACCGACAGATGCGGATTTTGCGAGGTGCTCGACCTCGACGCCGAGATGCGCGGCGAGTGCTGCGGCAAGGACTTGAGCCCTCCCGGAAGGGCCCCACGTGCGGACATATTTACTGACCGTATCGACTTCGACCCATCCCCGGTCAGTCGTCATGATGCGCGCAGCCGTCCTGCCCGGCGCGGGCTCCTTGATCATATGTAAATCAAGGGTGAAAGCGTTTGCGTTGAAGCCCTCCGGTGCGACTTTGCTTAGGATTTTCGCTTTGTAATCATGGGCTTTGATAGATTTCATGATGTCCCTCCGCATTGCATTTATTGGTTGCAGATCGATGTTGCTCAGTGCGATCGCGGCGGCGCGGTCGCGAGCGTAGTTTCGAGCCGTTGCAGCACTTCGTTTTGATACTGCAGAATTTGAACGATCGCCTGGAGCAACCCCTTCAACTCGTCGAGCGGACTCGTCTCGTCTTCCTGCTCCTGCAACAGCTCCAGGAGCGGCAATAACCGCTCCGACGTCTGCCGCGCTCCCTTCGCTTCGCTTAAGATTTGTTCGGCCTTTTCTGACATTTCTGGCTTCCTCCGCTTTTGGAAAACTGATGCCGCGCAGGCGCGCGTGGACTGCTGCGGCGGTGATGCGGTCTTCGCCTGCTGCGCGCGCTGCGGCGGCCAGTGTGCGATTCAAACTGTGCGTTCCCCCCGCTCGATCAATCAACACGAGCCCGCGTTCGCCGGCGGCGACCGTCGAGCCGAAACTTTGGAGGGCGACGGCGAAAGACCGGACGTCGTCGGATGCCTTCCAGGCGGCCAGAGCTTCCGACCTCATCAGGTCGATTGGCACCGCCGTACGCTCGGCTTGCGCGCGCTGCCTCGGCGTCGAATGCGCGATGCCGGGACGCCCGACGAGCAGTCCGGCGGCGAGCATCGCGTTGGCAACGTCGGCACGGCCGTCTTTGCGCAGTGCGGCTGCGGCGGATCGGTTGTGCTTGCCCTTCGTGAACGGCAAGCCGTACTCGAACTCAACGATTCTCGATATTTTCTCACGGCGCGCGTGATCGTGCGCGAGGCTCACGACGGACCCGTCCTCCCGGACAACAGACCACACCGCATGGGCGTGTTTTCGCCCCGTTTTGGTGTGAAAGACGCCCGCGCGTGAAGCACTCTCAAGTCCGAATTCAAGCTCGTAGTGACGTATGAAGGCTTCGATGATCGCTTCCGGATTCGGCGCGTCCGGCGGCGGGTCAATATGCACATGATGAACGGGACGCGACGTCCGACCATGTGCTGACGTCATCACGAGATCGTCGATCTGCTCCCGCAACGTGTCGCCCATGACATGACGCGGGGGCATGATCTCAACGGTCTGGCCGCCCTTGCGGGACATGAGATGTCGCGCAAGAGCGGGGCCGCCGACTCCGCGAGTGGCGCCCGCGATCATCCCTGCAACTTTCTAAAGAGCTGGACGCCTTCGGCTCTGAGGGCCCGGATTTCCTGAAGGGCGGTTTCCACGGCCGCGTGTTCCGGCACGTTTCCAGTTTCGCGGAGCCCTTCCGCGAGATGAATCATCGCGCCGTTCAGCCGACTGACGGCAGCCATCAGACGAGCCACGGCGGCAATGTCGGCATCAGGAAGGACGGCGCGACGGCGGGGCGGCGACGGAGGCAATGCCGGGAGGGATGTCGCTTCCGGAAGCGTTGCGCGGATCGCGTTTCGAATCCAACTCGACAGCGAAGTTTGCGCTGCGGCTGCAGCAGCCTCGATTGCCGTGCCGGTCGTCGGATCAGTCCGGAATGCGAAGAAGCGGAAGCCGCAGCCCTTCATTGGTAAGCGTAGCTCTGCGGCCCTTTCGATTGGCACTTGACGCCTATTTTGATCGTAGCTGCTGCCGTCGTGGCTTCCAAATTTCGGTCAAAGCGCTGACGGCGGCCTCGAGCGCCTTCCGATCGACAACTTTTGGATCGAACCGCTCCGGTCGCCAGAGGCGCATTGTTCGTGCTCTGGATGGGCGGGATCTCTGATAGCATCGAGGTATTCGGCATAGCCTGGCGCACCGCCGACGTCTTCCGGAGGACAACGACCGACGGCCTCAAGCAGGAGGGGAAGCTCCTCTGTCGTCGTGTTTTCGAACCATTTTTCCAGTTTGATCACATGGTCCCAGCTGTCGCCGAAGTCATAGAGATAATGAATCGTCTTGGCGCCGGTCTCTCGAACGATATTGGATAGCCGCGCCTTGCTGGCATCGATGGGCTGGTGGCCGTAATCGTTGTCGGGATCAGGAATCCCCCAATGAACATCGCCAGCGAAGAACTCGAAGAGGTGGCTGTTCGTCCAGCCAAATGCCGCCTGAAGCGTGAGGTGAAGCCGATCAAGGCGCAGGGTGACGGGTACGACAAGACGGCGCATCACCTCCGGTTTCACGTCCTTGAGGGTCACCTTGATCCGGACGGCGGTCGTTTTGAGGCTCATGCCGCAAGCCTCGGACCGCGTGCATCCATGGTGTAGGTCGACGCCCAGGGAAGCAATTCGTCCAGTCGGGCCGCAGGCCAGCCATTGACGAGTTTTGCGAGGACGTCGGAGAGCCAGTGCTCGGCGCTGACGCCATTTAGCTTGCATGTCTCGATCAGCGAAGCCAGCAATGCCCAATTCTCGGCACCCTCGTCGCACCCAGCGAACAGGGAGTTCTTCGCGTTCAGCTTGATCGGCCGCATCGCACGCTCGACCGCGTTCGTATCCATCTCGATGCGCCCGTCATCAAGGTAGAGCGTCAGGCCGTCCCAATGGCGCAGCGCATAACGCAAAGCCTTCGCCGTGTCGCTCTTCTGGGCAAGGTGATCAAGCTTTGCCTCAAACCACTGCTTCAAGGCTGCGGCCAGAGGCCGGGCATGCGCTTGTCGGCCAGCGCGGCGCTCGGTATCAGATCGACCGCGTAGTGCCTTCTCAATCGCGTAGAGCTGGGCAATGCGCTCGAGGGCCTCGCGGGCAACTGGAGCCGGCGCCGGCGAAGCCTCGCGTTCGATCTTCACAAACTGGCGTCGCAGATGCGACCAGCAGAAGGCGAGCGTCGCGGACAATGCGTCCGCACGCGTCTCTCGAGTCATGGTCTTGTAGGCCTCATAGCCATCGCAATGGATGATGCCGCGGTAGCCCTCAAGCAACCGCAAGCCATGAACGGCGCCGCGGCCCGGTGCAAAGGCGTAGACCACCCCAGGCGGATCAGGCCCAGCCCAAGGCCTGTCGTCACGCGAGAGCGCCCAGAAGTAGCCGGTTTTGGTCCTGCCGCGCCCCGGATCCAATACCGGCGCCGGGGTCTCATCGACACAAAGCTTGGAGGACTCGAGCAGAAGCGCGCGCAGACGGTGCCAAAGGGGCTTCAATTCCTGAGCGGCATAGCCGACCCAGAAGCCGAGCGTGGAACGGTCGATGGCGATACCGTGCGTCGCCAGCATCTGCGCCTGACGATAAAGTGGCAAATGCCAATGATACTTGGCATCGATCACATGCGCGACCAGCCGCTCGGTGGGCAGCCCACCCCTGATCAATCGTTCCGGCGCGGCGTGCTGGAGGACGACGCCATGACAGGCCCGGCAGGCCAGCTTGGGCCGGCGGGTGACGATGACGCGATACTGCGCCGGTACAACGTCAAGCCTCTGGCTCTCATCGCTCCCAATCTCAAAAAGGACGCCTGCGCAGCAAGGGCAGCAGGTTGCAGCGGGCATCAGGGTTTCGACGATACGCGGCAAATGCTCCGGCAGCTGACCACGGTTGGCTCTGCGCCCGGCTGCTCTCTTCTCGCGTGTTTTGGAATCGGCGCGATCCTCGGCGGCTTCCAGAGCGGCGACGGCCTGATCGATATCCTCCAGAACAAGCTGGAGCTGATCAGCGTCCAGCTTCTCCGAGGATCGACCGAACTGCGCGTCTTTCGCAAGCTTGAGCAACCGCTCTAACCGCGCGCAGCGATCCAGCAGAGCCGCGGCAAAGACACGCAACTCGGCGGGATCGCTCGGCAGCTGATCAGGCAAATCACTCATCGGCCCGGAGTCTGCCATGCTTCGCGCGCCGATGCAGCGAAGATTTTATTTTCTACGCAAGTGCTTTCGGCTGCGGGACTCGAGGCGCATGCATACGTGTCCAATCCATGCCGGCTAGAAGCGCCGACAGCTGCGCGGCATTCATCCGCATCACGCCGTCAACGACCGGCGGCCACTTGAAGGCGCCCCCCTCAAGCCGCTTCCAGTACAGCACAAGGCCACTGCCGTCCCAGACGACAATCTTCACCCGATCGGCGCGCTTCGCACGGAAGACCACCGCCACGCCTTTCATCGGGTCGTGGCCCAAGGTCTCCTTCGCCAGGAGCGCCAAGCCATCCGCGCCCTTTCGGAAGTCTACAGGTTGCGTCGCCACGTAAATCATGAGGCTCGCGGGTGGCGTCAGCATGAACGTGTCCGCCGGAGCGCCAAGAACACATCACTCAACACAGCAAGGCCAGGCGTCCCGCGTATCTCGACCCGTGCCCCCTGGAGCTCGACCATAACAACGGCTTCTCCCGACGACACGGAGGATTCCGTAGCCGCCGGTAGCGACGATTCCGACACCAAAGGCACAAACGATAAGGTATCCGCCGAAACCGGTAGCACTAACTGGCCCAAACGCGCTCGACGCCGCCAATCATGCACCTGCTGGGGCCGGCAGCCATGGCGGCGGGCGACATCTGTGACAATGGCGCCCGGCTCGAGGCTTTCCGCGGCAATCCGTGCCTTCAAATCATCCGGCCAGCGCTTTCGACCCGAGCCAGTGTACACTTCGATACGTGGGGACAGTCGTCTTATGTCGTCCGAATGGTCGTCCATTGTGAGCACCCTTGCAGAAGATGACTCTTCTTACGGGGCTCCCAAGAATCCGCACAAACAATCTGAAGGGCCTCGGCGCTAAGCTTAC
>Ga0335397_10003072_pt1 | contig 22585 bp, 16 predicted proteins | sample MAT04_FD_205740 | JGI IMG/M metagenome (GOLD analysis project Ga0335397, IMG submission 205740) | Freshwater microbial communities from Lake Fryxell liftoff mats and glacier meltwater in Antarctica - MAT-04 (spades assembly) (version 2) ... | reverse complement strand
CAACGCGCCCAGCGCGTTGTAGTCGTAGTCCTCCACGCTCACCGCCACGCCGCCCACTTCCCGCGTCACCTTCTTCAAGCGGTCGAGCGCGTCGTACTCGAACACGTCCACCCCGTCCGGATCCGCAATCCGCGTCGGGTTGCCCACCGCGTCGTACTGCGCCGTGTAGCACCGCTCCGTCGGACCCGAATACTCGTAGCAGCGCGACGTGATCCTCCCGAGGTCGTCATACAGCTGCGTCCGCACGTGCCCGTCTGGATACGTGAGGGAGCTCGGACGCCCCATCACGTCATAGCCGTACGTGTACGTGCCTTCGCCGCTCACCACCTGCGTAAGGATGAGCCCGCGCGCGTCGTATGTGAAGTCGTGCGTGCCGTCGGGGTTCACGAGCTGCTTCAGGCGGCCGTCCGGCCAGTACGTGTACGTCGAGAGCACATCCGAGCCCGTGAAGCCGAAGCTCGTGAGCCGCCGACCCAGCCGCGTCGGCCGGCCGCCCGCGTCGCGCGTGTAGGTCTCGATGAGTGAAGAGCCCGCGCCGCTGATGCCGTCCGCCTGGGTGACGTCGAATTCGAAGTTCCGCGCGAGCGACGCCGCTTCCGAGCCCGACGAGGTCACACTCGAGAAGTCCATGAGAACCGAGCGGTTCGTGAACACGCTCCAACCCTGGAACTGGTTCCAGAACGGTGCCGCCGGCCCGCTCACCGCGGTCGAGTCGATCGGGAAACCCGAGCGGTCCGTGCGCCTCGTAACGCGGCTGCCGAGATCGAAGGTGTGCGTGAATCCGAGCGCGAAGGTCGCGTCGCGATACAGGCTGATCTGCGGAGGCGCACCGTTGACCTGATAGGCATTGTGGCCAATCTGGTAGTCGCCGCCGCGGAGAGCCGCGGTGAGCGAGGTCGACGGAGTGGCCGCATCGGCGCCTCCCGCCATCAGGGTCGGTCCGCTCCACGCGCCGCTCACGGGCACCGAGTAGGTGTTCGTGTGGCGGCGGCCCGCCGTGTCGACCATCGCGAGCACCCGGCCGAGCTGGTCGTGCGACCACGTCGTCTGGCGCGCGAGCTTGTCGGTGACCGTCTTGGTCTCGCCGTTCGGCTCGTAGCCGTAGCTCTCGGTGAAGCCCTGCGGGTCGGTCACCGAGGCGAGGCGCGCGTCACCGTCGTACGCCATCGCCCACTCGACGCCCGCCGGCAGGTCCGGCGTGTGGATCGACGTCACGAGATCGGCCTGCGAGCAGCCGCAGCCCGCATGCGAGTAGCCGTACGTCGTGGCGTTGCCCAGCGCGTCCCGCGTCTCGATCACGCGGTTGCGGGCGTCGAAGGTGGCGAAGGTCGTCGCCTTGCCGTCGAAGGTGCTCGTCACGTTGCCGCTCGCATCGCGCGTGAACGCCGTCGAGCGGCCGAGCGTGTCCGTCCACCCCATCTCATTGAGCGAGCCCGGCAGCTCCGCGTAGGCGTACGTCCTCGTGACCCCATGCTCGACGGCGGTGAGCGGGAGGCCGTCGGCGCGGTAGGTCCAGCGGCGCTCGCGGCCGGTCGTGGCCGAGCCCGCACCCACGAAGCGATCGAAGACCCGCGTCACGTGACCGACCGCGTCACGCTCGTAGCGATCAGCGACGGCCGATGGGCCCGCGTAGTCCTCGAGCAGCCACCCGTTCGCGTCGAAGAGTCGCCGATGCAGATCGCCCGCGGCGCTCGACGCGAACCTTCGCTCCTGGATCGCGCGCCCGTGCGCATCGAAGCGCTGCCACGTGCCCTGCTGCGCGCCGTTGACCGACCGATCGGCGATGAGGAAGAGCCGGTTTCGACGGTCGGAGGCGGGATCGAGGTGAAGGACGGACGAGTCGCCGTCGTTCGGCCAGTCCTGGAGGTTCGGGGCGTAGCTGACGCTGTCGACGCGGGTGATGCCGTCTTCGACGTGCGTGTCCTTCTCGACGACGCCCCTCGTGTTCACGATCACGTCGTGCAGCACGCCGCGCGCGTCCGTGTAGCCGCCCCGGCGCTCGATCTTGCCGAGCGCGTTGAAGCTGGGCGGGTGCGTGAGCGCCGCGTCCACGATCGTGTGCGCGCCTTCTGGCCGCGTCGCGCTCTCCGCCGTACCGTCGGCGCGGTACGCGTAGTGCGAGACGTCCTTCCGCGGGCTCCGCTTCTCGGTCATCCGGTGCTCGGCGTACGTGAAGCCGTACGTCTCGTTCCCCGGCTCCGTCATCGCGACGAGGTCGCCAAGGCTGTCGACCGAGAGCTGCGTCACCCGCCCCTGGGGATCGGTGATGCTCTGGATCTTGCCCCCCGCGTAGGCGAACACCGTCTCGCCCCCCGCCGCGTCGATCAGGCGATCGATCTTGTCGCTCGTCGCGTCGACGTAGGAGAGCGCCATGACCGTCTCGCCGGTGCGCTTCTTCCGCTCGACGAGCCGGCCCGCGGCATCGAAGGTCTCGATCATCGCCTGCGTGGTGTCGGTCAGCTCGAGACGCCCGGCCGTGAGCCGCTTGATGGTGCGCGTGGGGTCGTACGTGCTCGAGAGGCGATCGATGTCGAAGCGTACGAGCTGCGACGTGCGGTCCTCGCGCGAGATCGCCGACGAGGCCGTGAGGCCGAGCAGGCTCACGCGGAGCGCGGCAGGGTTCAGCGTGAGCTCGCTCGCGCCGCCCCACAGGATCACGAGCTCGGCCTCACGCGCGATCGGATCGAACGAGGTCAGCCCATACGTCGTCTCCACGAACACGAGGCCGTCCTCGGTGGTGCTGAGGCCGAGCGGCTCGCGCAGCGGGAGGCGCACGCCCGGGTATCGCTCACCGAGCGGCGCGACGAAGCCGCCTTGCCCGTCACCGACGACCGGCTCGACCGCGCTCGAGGCGCCGACGGTGCCCGTGCCGTCCGGGCGAACCGCATAGACCGCGTTGCGACCGCGATCCGCCACGTAGAGCACGCCGTCCGCCGCGAACGTGAGCCCGCGCGGATCGGCAAACGTGACACCGGAGAGCGTTGCCTGGGGAAACAGGCGAACATCACCGCCGCTCGCGAGCGACAGCGTCTCGGGGGTGCGGCTCGGGTCCGAGAGCTTGACCCGCCGAAGAGTCGGCGAGACCACATCGGTGTAGACCACAACATCGTCGCGCGCGGCCACTCTGGACTGCGCGAAAGGGGCCGGGATTGACGCGCGTCGTCAGCACGCGCTGCCCGCCGCCCGCGTCGATCTCGAGGAGGCGGTCCTCGAGCGCCACGATGAACTCGCGGCTGCCGCCGACGTAGGCGACGCGAGACCATGGACCGCGATGCTGTATCCGAGCCCGGACAGCACGTTGGTGGTGGCGCCGGTGGTCGCGTCGACCCGCTGGATGACGGCGTTGGCGTGTGCGCGCGGGGTGAAGAGCTCGACCGCGCCGCTGCCGGCCGCCAGATGAGCCACGTCACCGTCGTGGTAGGCGCGAGAGACGTCGTCGACCGCCCAGCCTGCGCCGAACGGCGAGCTGATCCGATGGTGCACGAACGTGTGAGTGTCCACCGTCGCGAGCGGACCGTCCTCGAGCGCGGTCTGCGTGGGAGTCGCGGAGTAGTCGCTGACGCCGAAGGTGGCGCCCGGAGCCACGCACGCGCCCGACGCCTGCGCGCGCAAGACCATGTGGGTCGGTTAGAGGCCCGAGCCGGAGGAGCTCGTCGCCGAGAGCATGGGAAGGTTCACGTAGGCGCTGAACTCGGCCTCCTTGTTGAGAGGCCCCATCGAGAACGTCTCGGTCGTCGTCGCGCCCGCGAGAGAACGCGTGAGCGTGAGCGGGATCGCCGGCGTCTGCCCGAACGTCGTCGTACCGCCCGTCGCGACGCAGCGACCCGGCTGCGCGGGTGCCGCCGTGTCGAGCGCGGCTCCGCTCGGCAAGGACAGCATCTCCCAGCGCGTGCCGCGCACGGCGACCGCGAAGCTCGAGTGGTTCACCGCGCCGTAGTCGCTCGGCCCCACGCCGAGGCGGCGGCCGCCCGCGAGACCGCTCTGGTAGGAGAGCCGGATGCCGAAGTCCTCGTCCTTCACGCGGTGGGTCGGAAGCGGAAAGACCTGACCGATGCTGCCGCCGCTCAGGCTGCACGTGCTCGCGGGGCTGAGGTCGCCGCAAGGCGGGCCACCAGGCTGCGGTCCGTCTCCTGGGCCTGCTCCGCCGCCTCCTCCACGAGGCCTGTTGCAGTCGTACTCCGAGAAGTGCGTGGTCGAAAAGACGAAGACACTTCCGTTCCATAGCGCCTGCGTGAGGTGCTCCCAGCGACCGCGATCGGGGTCGTAGACCCCGGTGGGAACGGGCGTGTTCGTCGGCGCGCCACGCCAGTTGGTGAGCCGCACGCTGACGGGAGCGGCGAAGTCGTGCCGCTCGGCGAGAGGCTGAAGCCGTATTCCGTCACCGTGTTGTCCGGAAGAACGGCGGGCATCTCGTCGCGATTGACGACCGGAGTGATGCTGATCGGCACCGTGGTCGCGAGCGCGCCCGGCGGAACGATCACGGAGATTCGATTCTGCGAGTCGCTCGCCGTGCCGCCCGCGGGGCCGATGTTCGTGACGGCGGGATCACGCGCGACGAGCTTGATGATGCCGAGATCGACCGCGTCGCCCGAGTGGAGCCACGCATCGCGGTACGCGGGGAGGTACGAGCTCGTCTCGATGCGCACGACCACGTGGAGAGGGGGCGTGCGGTCGTCTCGGATGTCGGAAAACGTCGTCATTCGGACACGGAATGAGCCGTCGGCCGCCGTCGACGCGGAGACGTCGCCACGGGGCGCGTTCGGCGGCGCGCCCTCGGCGGGCGCGTTCGTGATCGTGAACGAGGCGCCCGTCACCGCGCTGCCGTTCGCGACGAGCTGGCCCATGATCGACGCGCGCGTCTCGAAGGGCGCATCGCCCTGGAACGGGGTCGGGTCGCAGCCAGGGTTCGGGGCGTGCGTCACGCCGGTGGGCAGGCAGGCATCGACCGTGCAAACGATAGCGTCGTCGACGGGCGGCGGCGTCCCAGGTTGGACGGCGCCGGCGCCGTCACACGTCTCGCTGCCGTTGCACACGTTGCCGTCCGAGGCCGACGTGTCTCCGCGGGCTTCGGCGTGTGCACGCATCCGCCCGCGGCGACATCGCACGAGTCGGTGACGCACACGTGGCCGGAGCTGCAGTCGCCCGCGCATTGGCCCGCCGCGCAGGCTGCGCCCACCGTGCAGAGGTCGACGACGCACGCCGTGCCGTCCGCGACCGGCGTGTGGACGACCAAGCCCTGGACGTCGTCGCACGAGTCGATCGTGCACTCGTTGCCGTCCGAGAGCGGAGGCCCGCTGCTGCCCGCCACACACGTGCCGCTCGCGCAGACCGCGACGCCGCTACAGAACGAGCCCCCACACGTGCTCCCATCCGCCGCCGGCACATGCGTGCAGCCCGAGGGGCCACACTGCTCGACGGTACACGGCTGCGAATCGTCGCAGCTGGCCGGAATCCACGCCGTCGAGCTGTCCGCGCCCGAGTCCGTCGCCGCGTCCACAGTGCTCGCGTCCGTCCCGGCGTCGGCCAGGTCGCAGGCGCCGTCGCCATTCGCGTCGGCGCACGGCCCTCTCAGGATGGGCGGCGTCGATGTCTCGCGCGAGGCGAGCTCGAGCTGTCCCGGCGCATCGTCGTCGAGCTTCTTGATCACGAAGCCGAAGTTCGGCGCCCTGCCCTCGCGAAGCGCGGTGACGTCTCGGGTAATGTCGAGCGTGACCGTTCCGGTCTGGCCACTCCTGATCGTCGCGGTGGCCGTCGGGGTCGCGACCCACGGGGCCCCCTCGTGCCCGTGCTCGTGCCCGCAGCCAGGCCCGTGCTGGTGTCCGCGCTCGTGCTCGTTTCCGTGCCCGCGCTCGTCGTCGGCTTCCATCTCCCACCGCGCGGCGCCGGTGCAGTCCGTCGACGCATTGGAGGTGTTCGTGTCGTTGGAACAGCGCCAGGTCGCGCCTTCTTCCGTCCACGCTTCGGTCATTCGATGGACCGCGATCTTGCGGCCCGCGGGGCCCCAGCCCGCGGCGCTCGAGGCGAGCGTCACCTGGAGCAGCACGGGGCCGTGGGTCAGCTCGCTCATCGACGCGGAGTCGAAGCGGACGAGGACACGGCCTACGTCCGAGGACGAAAGGCGCAGCTTCGCGAGACCGCCGGAAGCCTTGTTGGGCAGATGCTCCCGCACGAACGAGTCCGCGTTCGCCGGGATCTCCCGCATCACCGCGCCGGCCTCGAGCGCTTGCGACGCGTGGCCGAGAGCTTCGTCCTCATCGTCGGCTCGATGCGAGCTGCATGCGCTCGACGACGCCCCGAGGACCAATGCCACGACGCCAAACGTCGATGCAACCGCGAGCGCCCGCCCTCGTGCCATCTTCCTCATCCCCTTTGCGCGGTGCGCGCGCTCGGAGCCGAGCGCGTCACCAGAGTCACAGGTCTAGCTGGGGCGCTCGCGACGAGCGACTGCGATCGCGATGCGACGATCCGTTTCGTGGGCGACTGTCACGCGGGCTCCGACTCTCTGCCACGAACTCACATGCATAATGCATGTTTCGGAAAACCGTTGGGGCGATGCGGATCGCTCGGGAATTGGCCGTCGCCATCACGGGGGACGTATGAACGCGCGTTCGCACCGGCGAACAATCGACAGGTATTACCCCTCCAGGGGGTTGCTTGGAGTCGCGTAGACATGCGTCTCGGTGGAGTGACGGGAACGCGCGAGGCTTGGTTTGGTCGGTCACGCCGGGCGCGCGACGGCGCTGTCACGACTCCTGCGCGACAGGGGGGCATGACCGACCAAACCAAGCCTCGCGCTACGCTGCTCCCCCACCACAAGCTCGTCGCCTACGGCGTCGCCGTCGAGCTACTCATCGCGGTGAAGGCCGCCAACGTCAGAGACGCCAAGCTCAGAGACGAGGCGCTCCGCGCCGCGAAAGGCGCTTGCCTGAACTGCGCAGAGGGCGCCGGGAGAGTCTCCCGCGCCGACAAGGCTCGCGTCTTCGCGATCGCTCGCGGTGAGGCCGTCGAGGCCGTCGCCGCTGTCGAGATCGCCGCGCACACTGGCGACACCACGCTCGAGTGCGCACGCGAGTGCGTTCGCATCGGCCATCGACTCGTCGCATTGCTCACCGGGTTCATTCGCTGAGCAGCAAATTGCCCGCGGCCCGAAAGGGTCGCGGGCGTGGGGCGGGGGCGGGGGCGGGGGCGGGGGCGGGGGCGGGACGCGCGCGCTACAGGTTCGCGGTGGTCATGCGGGGGAGCGCGCTCAGCGCGACGAAGCGGCGGAGGCGGGCGCGGAGGAGGAGCCAGTCACGATCGCAGAGGAGCATGACGGAGAGGTGAGCAAGTGTCGGACCCACGCGGGCTTGCGCGCGACGTTGCGCAACTCGCGCAGCACGCCGCGCGCAACGGCCGCTTTCACGGCGATCGCGAGGGTTTTACCAGGGGAAAGTGCGCCCGCTCATGGGGCCGCACGGGCTCACTCGCCGCTCACTGACGATGCAGGACGCCCGTCGCCGTCTCCAGGAAATCGAGCTCCGGAAGATCACGCTGCGCGGCGTTGAGCTGCCAGTCTCCGGCGAACAGCATGACCGGACGCTCTCGCACGTCGACCACGACGGTGCCGCTCCGCTTCTCCTTGAGCCACTGGAGATCCACGTCCTTGCCGTCCTTGCGCGCGATCCAGCGCGCGTGAACGCACTGCACCGGCTCGTAGCGGATCTTGACGGAGTACTCGTCCTCGAGACGGTACTTCACGACCTCGAGCTGGAGCTGCCCGACCGCGCCGAGGATGACGTCGCCCACGCGCGACTCCGGCGGCCGATAGAGCTGGATGGTGCCCTCTTGCGCCAGCTGCTCCATGCCCTTCTGGAGCTGCTTGCGCTTCATCGGGTCCGCCATGATGAGCCGCGAGAAGTGCTCGGGCGCGAAGCTCGGGATGTCCTCGAACTTGAAGTCCGGGCCGTCTGTCAGCGTGTCGCCGATCTCGAAGATGCCCGGGTCGTAGATGCCGAGCACGTCGCCCGCATACGCCTGCTCGACGATGTTGCGGTCCTGCGCCATGAACTGCGTCGGGTTCGCGAGACGGATCTCGCGGCCCGTGCGCACGTGGCGAACCTTCATGCCGCGATCGAAGCGGCCCGAGCAGATGCGCACGAACGCGATGCGGTCGCGATGGGCGCGATCCATGTTCGCCTGGATCTTGAAGACGAACGCGCTGAAGCGCTCGTCGTCGGCGGCGATCATCCCGCTCGTCGTCAAGCGCGGGGCCGGCGCCGGCATGAGGTCGCAGAAGCTCTCGAGGAAGGCCTCGAGGCCGAAGTTGTTGATGGCGCTGCCGAAGAACATCGGTGACACGTCGCCGACGGCGAAGCGTGCCGGGTCGAACGCGTCGCCCGCCGCCTCGAGGAGCTCGGCCTCGTCACGCAGCTGCTTGTAGCCGCGCGCTCCGAGCTGCTCCTCGAGCATCGGGTCCTCGAGACCGCTCACGGTGACGGGCGGGATCTCCGCGCCATGCGCGGCGCTCGACTTCGCATGCTCGGCGTCGAACAGGTAAACGCGATGCGCGAGCCGGTGGTAGACGCCGCGGAAGACGTCGTCGCGGAAGATCGGCCACGTGATCGGATAGACGCCGATGCCGAGGACGTTCTCGACCTCACCGACGAGCTCGAACGGATCGCGACCGGGCCGGTCCATCTTGTTCACGAAGGTGAAGATCGGGATGTTGCGCTGCTTGCAGACGCGGAAGAGTTTCTTGGTCTGCGCCTCGACGCCCTTCGCGCAGTCGAGGAGCATGACCGCGCCGTCGACCGCGTGAAGCGTGCGGTACGTGTCCTCGCTGAAGTCGGCGTGGCCCGGCGTGTCGAGCAGGTTCATCTGCAGCCCGCGATACGGGAACTGCATGACGCTGGTCGTGATCGAGATGCCTCGTTCACGCTCGAGCTCCATCCAGTCGCTGACGGCGGAAGCGCGACCGCGCTTCGCCTTCACGGCGCCCGCCGTCTGGATGGCTCCGCCGTAAAGGAGGAGCTTCTCCGTCAGCGTTGTCTTGCCGGCGTCCGGGTGCGAGATGATCGCAAACGTCTTCCGGCGGTTGACCTCGTGGGTCAGGAGCGCGTCAGTCATGGCGAGGACAGCGTTCCTTAGCTCGAATGCTGGGTTTTCGCCGGAAAATCGCGATCTGGCGGTCCGAGCGGTAGCCTTCGAGCGTGGGAAAGCGCGCGTGGGTATCGGCGGTGGTGAGCGTGGTCGTGGCGGGGGTCGTCGTCTCGCACGCGAATGTGGCGCGGTCGCAGGATGATCAGGCGGATGCCGGGGTCGAGGCCGGGGCGAGATCGGGCACGGGCACGGGCACGGGCACGGGCACGGGCGAGACACGCGAGGCTGGGGGCTGCGGTCAGGGGATGATCGAGGTGGAGGGGGACTACTGCCCCGAGCTCCCCGAGCAGAAGTGCCTGAAGTGGGCGTCGACGACCAGCAAGGGGCGATGCGCCGAGTTCGCGCCGTCCGAGGCCTGCGCCGCGCCCACCGTACGGAAGCACTTCTGTATGGACAAGTTCGAGTACCCCAACCAGCCCGGCGAGAACCCGCTCGTGATGAAGAACTGGTTCGAGGCCAAGGCGCTGTGCGGCGCGGCGGGCAAGCGCCTCTGCAACGACAGCGAGTGGACCCTCGCCTGCGAGGGGCCCGAGCGCCTCCCCTACCCCTACGGCCACACGCGCGACGCCTCCGCCTGCAACATCGACAAGGCGCCCATCAACCCGCACGAGGAAGACCTCCGCAACGTCCAGCGCCGCGACGCCGAGGCCAAGCGCCTCTGGCAAGGCGAGGCCAGCGGCTCCCGCGATCGCTGCAAGAGCGCCTTCGGCGTCCAGGACATGACCGGCAACGTCGACGAGTGGGTCGTCAACGAGAAGGGCAAGCCCCACAAGAGCGGCCTCAAGGGCGGCTACTGGAGCTGGGTCCGCGGTCGCTGCCGCCCGCTCACCGACGGCCACGCCGAGGACTTCCGCTACTACCAGATCGGCTTCCGCTGCTGCTCCGACGCGCCCGGCAGTCCCACTACCGCTTCGCGCTGAAGAGCTTCTCGCGGGCCGCGCCCGCGATGAGCGACAGCGCCGGATGGTCGATGCGCCGCTCCGCGGTGATCGCGTAGTACTTCGCACGCAGCGGCTTCAGCGCGGGGCCTCGGCGCGTGCCGCGCCGTTGCCCCTTTCTTCGACCCGCGGACAAATGCGATACGCTCCCGCTGTGATCGTGCGTCCGTCCGCCTTGGCCCTCGCGCTCCTGTCGAGCGTCGCTGCGTGCACGGGCACGAGCACGGAGTCGCCCGCGACAGACCCTCTCGCTCTCCCCGTGCACGATCCCCGCGCGCCTTCTCCTTCTCCCTCCTCTCCGCCTCACACCCGCGTCGACGGCCACGCCTTCCCCGATCACGTCATCGCCCTCACCTGGGACGACGGCCCCGACACGAGCACGCTGCAGCTCGCGAGCTACCTGAAGAGCCATCGCATCTCGGCGACCTTCTTCGTCGTCAGCTCGTGGGTCGACGGCCTCTCGGACGACCCGGGCGACGGCAAGGGCGTCTTCCAGAGCGGCTACGAGTTCCTTCCGGTCCTCGGCGATCTCGTCGAGCTCGGGCATCGCGTCGCGAACCACACGCTCAATCACGTGGTGCTGCGAGAGTCCGTGGGCGCGAGGACGGTGGACCGCGAGCTCCGCGAAAACCAGCGGAACCTCGACCCGTTCCTGACGAACGAGCTGCGCCTGTTCCGCGCGCCAGGCGGCGGCTGGGGCTCGTTCGCGCAGAACATCGTCGACAAGGACCCGTACCTCGGGCGCATGGTCGGCCCCATCGCGTGGGACGTCGACCGCAAGGACTGGGACGAATCGCTCAACTGCCGCGGGCCGCGCGGCATCTACGAGTGCGAGCGCCTCGGACCGGGTGGCTCGCGGCGCATGAAGCCGGCGGTCGTCGCGGCGCGGTACGTCGGGGCGATCGAGAGCGCGGGCCACGGCATCGTCCTCCTCCATGATCGCGTGGGCCACGTCGGCTCGACCTACGGGCTCGAGGTCGCGCAGGCAATGATCCCGCAGCTCGAGGCGCGCGGGTTCGTCTTCGCGGCGCCTGTGCTGAAGTTCTCGCCTCTCCTCGTCCGCCGTCACGAGGCCGATCTCTCGGAGGCGCATGCGCACTGGAGCGCGTCGGCGCTCGGCATCGGAGACGTCAACGGCGACGGGCGCGACGATGCGTGCGGACGCGATGCGCACGGGATCAGCTGCGCGATCTCCGTGCAGAGCACATCGAGCGGCGACGGTGCGATGCCGAAGACCGTGTTCAGGAGCGTGGCGAGAGGGCGAGCGGCCACGGGGTCGGCCGCGGCCGCATGGGTCCCGGCCGGGACCATCCACCTGGCAGACGTGACGGGCGATGGCCGCGCCGATGTCTGCGTCGCCGCGCCCGAAGGCATCGCCTGCGCCGCGTCGAACGTCGTCGGCGAGCTCGGCCCGTTCGGCACGTGGTCTCTCGACGATCACGCGGCTTCGATGCGCTTCGCGGACATCGACGGTGACGGCAGGGCGGACGCCTGCATGCGCACCAGCGCGGGCATCTCCTGCGCACGCAGCGTCGGTCGCCGCTTCGACGCCGCGCACGCGTGGCTGGCCGACATGACGGACGCGCGCGGCTGGCGTGACACGAAGTACGCCGCCACCGTCCAGCTCGCGGACGTCGACGGCGACGGCCGCGCGGACGTGTGCGGGCGTGGCCCGAACGGCGTCCAGTGCGCGCTCTCGACAGGCAAGGGCTTCGGCAAGCTCGACCGGTGGTCCATTGCGCCAGAGCTCGCGGAAGGCGCGCTTCACTTCGGCGACCTCAACGGCGACGGCCGCGACGACGTCTGCGGCCACACCCACGAGGGCATCGTGTGCGCGCTGTCGACCGCGCGCGGCTTCACGAAGCCGACGCTCTGGCTCGCGCTCGCCTCGGACCTCGCGGACACGCAGCTCGGCGACGTCAACGGCGACGGCCGCGCCGACCTCTGCGGCCGCACGCCCGAAGGCCTCGCCTGCGCCCTCGCCCCCTGATCGACGGCCGCGGAGCTTGCGCCCCTGGGGCCGCCGCGAGACATTCGCCCCACGATGGACGACACGTTGACGCGCCTGGCGTTCCGCGTGCAGGGGGGCGATGTCGAGGCCGCCCGCCTGCTGCTCGTCGAAGCACGTGATCGCCAGCACTCCGCGTACTTCGAGCGCGCCGCGAAGGCGCTCGCAGGCGGCCCCTCGCTCCTCGGCCTCCTCGAGGTCGCGATCGATCCGAACGAGCGCGCACGCGTCCGCGAGCTCCTCCCGCCGCCTGCCGAGGCCGCCGGCATGTTCACCCCGGCCGCCGTCGACCTCGAGGCGATCGATCGCGTGGGCCCCTCCGCGCTCGTCACCACCGCGCGCTGGATGATCGAAGGGCTCCACGCCGTGCCCCGCTACGGCACGGGCCTCCCCTACCTCGGTGCGGCGCTCGCGGGCCCCTGGCTCCACGTGCTGCGCGCGTTCGGCTCGCGCGTCGAGGCGCCATGGGTCGCGCTCCGTGTCATCGTCGCGCTCGACCCGGCGAAGAAGGCGCTCACCGATGCGCTCGTGAAGGGCTTCTTCGTCGCGTTCGGTGACCGCGCAGCCACGCCGGTGCAGACCGTGCTCGCCAACGACGCGCCCGCCGTGCGCCGCCCCCTCTGGGCCAAGCTCGTCCTCGATCATCCGGACCGCATCGACGACCCCACGCTTTGCGCCCTCCTCGACGACGCGACCACGCGCGAGCTCGCGATGAACGCGCTCCTGCAGCGCGGTCCCGCCGCCGCGAAGCACGCGATGCCGTTCCTCCACGCGAGCGCCCCCGGAACACGCCGCGCAGTCGCCGGACTCCTCGCGGTCACGGGCGACAGCTCCGCCATCCCGATCCTCCGCCAGGCGATCGCGCGCGAGCGCGACGCACGCACACGCGTGCAGCTCACCTCGGCGCTCGAGAAGCTCTCCGGCGCCGAGCCGCTCGTCCCGCGAACCACCGGCGAGGACGTGCTCGTCGCACGCGCTCGCGCCGCGCTCCTGGCGCCACGCCAGCCCAAGCCTCCCGCGTGGCTCGCCGGCACCGAGATCCCCCGCCTTCTCTGGCGCGACGGCGAGCCCGTCACACGCGCCGAGATCGACGCTCTCGCCGGCCGCCTCGCGCTGCTCCGCACGACCCACGCCGATACGATCGTCCCCGACGTTCGCCGCGCGCTCGACCCGGCCTCTGCGCGAACGCTCCTCGCCTCGATCCGCGACGCGTTCGTCGCGTCCGAGGAGCGCAAGGTCTTCCCCGAGTGGCTGCTCCGCTCGATCGCGCTCCTCCTCCCCGAGCACGACGTCGACCTCGCGTGCGAGGAGATCGACGAGAACCTGCGGACCTCCGCGCGCGAGCGATGGCAGCGCCGGCCCGGCGGTGACGTCGAGCTCGTGTGGGATCCCGAAGCGCTCGCGAGCTCGCCGTGCCGCGTCGCCTTCGCGTGGCTCGTGCACTGGGCAGAGACGGGCCCCAAGCGCCGCGACCGCGAGAAGGCTCAGCGTGCGCTCATGCTCGCGACGCGCTCGGTCCCCGAAGGCGAGCGCCCCTTCGCGGCGCTTCGTCGCTTCGGCCTCGACGACGACGGCGCGCGCCACTTCCACGCGGAGCCCACGCCCGACGGCGCCGAGCCGGAGCTCGGAGAGCTGACCGTCCGCGTACGCAACGGCGGCGCGATCGAGGTCAGCGGCCCGGGCGGCCTCGCGATCCTCCGCCTGCCCGCCGACGAGCTCGGCAAGCGCGTGAAGAGACACGTCACCGAGCTCGAGGAAGCCCTGCTCGACGCACGGCGTACGCTCGCCGAGGCCTACGCCGACAAGCTGATCGTCGAGGTGCGCTTCGTCAGGCAGCTCCTCCTCGGGCACCCGCTGTGGAGACCCATCGCGCAGGGCTGCGTCGTGCGCCGCGAAGGCGCGCCGCACACGCTCCGGGTCTTCGACGAATCGCTCGCGGAGCTGCCCGACGCGGAGCGCGTCCGGTTCGTCCTCTCGCAGGTCGAAGGCTGAGTCGTCGGCGCGAAGTCGGCAACGAGCCGAGCCCAGCCCAGCCGCTTCGAGCCCCGTGCGGCTGGACAATTAGAGCGAAAGCTCTACTGTCCGGCCCGCGCCGATGAAGACACTCGAAGGTTCGTTCCTCAGTCTCGCCTTGGCCGCCGTCATCGTGACGGCGTGCGGCTCGAGTTCGAAGCAGGGCTTCGAGGACACCGTCGACGGAGGTCCGGGGAGTAGCGGCGGCCTCGGCCCCACGCTCTCGCCTGCCGAAGCGTGCGTCGACGGGCGCATCTGCGTCGGCCAGGACATCTTCAAGTGCGGCGCCGACGGCAAGGCCTCGAGCGAGAAGCTGGGCGACTGCTACGGCGCCGACCAGGCGTGCGTCGGCGGCGCCTGCAAGTCCGGCTGCGAGGCCGTCGCGACGCAGGGCTCCAACGTCGGCTGCGAGTTCTGGGCGGTCGACCTCGACCAGGAATACGACTTCACCAACAACGCGGCCGGCGCGGCGTGGGGCGTCGTCATCGCGAACCCCGGCGGGCAGCCCGCCGACGTCGCGATCGAGCAGAACGACGCGCCCGTCGGACAGCCCGCGCAGGTCACGCTGACGAAGCACGTCCTCATCCCGAGCGGCGGCGTCGAGACCGTGACCATGCCGACGCGCGAGGTCGACGGCAGCCTCAACGGCACGAACGAGGGTGCGGGCACCGTGCTCTCCTCGCGCGCGTTCCGCATCACGTCGTCGGCGCCCATCGTCGTCTACCAGCTCAACGCGCTCGCGCAGACGTTCTCGAACGACGGCTCGCTGCTGATCCCGACGAACGGTCTCGGCAAGGTCCATCGCGTCCTCGCGTGGCCGACGGGCAACCCGATCTCGGTTCTCGGCCTGCCGCTGAGTCGCGCGTACATCACGGTGGTCGGCGTCACGGCCGGCACCAACGTCACCATCCGCACGTCGACCCCCACCGTCGCGGGAGCGGGCTACCCCGCGCTCGCGAAGGACGGCGAGGTCACCGTGAAGCTCGGGCCCTTCGACGTCTTCAACCTCGAGTCCGACGGCATGCCCGGCGACTTCTCGGGCTCCACGGTCATCGCCGATCAGCCGGTCGTCGTCTTCACCGGGACGGAGCTGTCCGGCTCCCCCGGCAACACCGCCGGCATCCCCACGCCTCCGGGCGGCGGAGACTCGTGCTGCCTCGACCACCTCGAGGAGCAGCTCTTCCCCGTCGAATCGTACGGCAAGAACTTCGCGATCCCGCACAGCGCCATCCGGTCGACGACCGGCTACATCGAGCCCGACGTCATCCGCATCATGGGCGTCGCGGCGACCGCGACGGTGAAGACCAACCTCGCGCCGCCGAACGACTCGTTCACCCTCGCGCCGGGCGAGGTGAAGGAGACCTGGACGCAGAAGGACTTCGTCCTCGAGGCGACCGAGCCGGTCGCCGTGGGGCAGGTCCTCGTCTCGCAGCAGCAGATCGACGGTCCGTACACGGGTGATCCTTCGCTCACCATCTTCCCCGCCGTCGACCAGTTCCGTCGCAACTACCTCTTCGCGGTGCCGACGTCGTGGGACACGAACTTCGTGGTCATCTCGATGCCGAAGGGCACGAACGTGACGATCGACGGCACCCCCATCCCCGCGTCGTGCGCCTCGCGTGCGATGGGGAAGGTCGCCGGCACCGACTACGAGTCACGCACGTGCGCGCTCGCCGCGGGCCCCCACAAGATGGTGGGCGACAAGGCGTTCGGCATCACTGCGTACGGCTACGGTCGCGCGGGCTCGTACGCATTCGTGGGCGGCGCGAACGTGACGAAGATCTACTCGCCGCCGGTCATCAAGTAGAGCGGCTCACCGCCTCGGCGGCGGCCCCCTCTTGTTCCTTCGCCCGCTCGCGCTCGGCGACGCGCTCACGCTCGCCATCGGGGTCGTGGACGCGGGCGTGGCCGTGGACGCGTCCGCGTCCGCGCTCGCCGATGCGCCGGCGCTCCCCGTCGCCCCGGCGCTCGCCGCCATCGTCGTCGCGGCCGGCGCCTCCGACGCGCTCGGCGGCGACGTCACCACCGCCACACGCGGCGCACGCCACGACGCCGGCAACCGCGCCGTGACCCACGGAGCAATCTGATGCCGGTAGTGGACGCCGGCGCCCGACGTCGCACACGCAAGGACGAAGAGCAGCACGAGGCGCCCCACGCGTCGCGGCTTCGGGCGTGACCCGACGGTCGCATCGAGCGACGCAGGCGACGGGTTACGTACGATCGCGGGAGCGCCCAGCGCCGGATTCTGCTGGAGCGGCAGGGCCTGCACAGTCGGCTGCTCGCCGAACGGCGGCGCGGGTCGCGGAGCCGGGAGCGGGCTGCGCTCGCTGTCGGGATGCGGCGCGACCTTCCCCGTCGCTGGATTGTAGAACATTCGCACTGTCCCGCCCGCGGCGGACTTCGCATCGAGCTCGGCGCGCGCCTCGTCGACACCGATCAGCGGGCGCCGCGGCGCCGCCGACTCGAGGAACAGCGCCTGCGCGGGCGCCGTCGTCGGAGGAGCCTTCGCCGTGCGCGTCTCCTCCGGCTCCAGGCCCGGGTCCTCCGGCTCCAGGCCCGGGTCCTCCCCGAGGATCGGGACCGTCTGGGCCCGCGCGCGCGCCGTGGCGACGAGCTCCGCCTGCACGGCGTCGGTCTTCGTCTCCTCCTCGTAGTCGTCGTCGCCCGCATCGCGCGCCGCGCTCGCACGAATGAGAGCGGCGACGTTGGCGCCGGGCCTCGCGGTCACCTCGCTGTGGTCGCTGAGCTCGCTGAGCTCCGTCTCCCACTCCGACGGCTCGGGCGGTCGTCCTGCCGCCGGGATCGGCGCAGGACGTCGCGGCGCCTCGGCGAAGGTCGCCGACAGCGACGCGATCGACGCAGCGGGACCGAGACCACGCACGAGCAGTTGAGGCTCGAGGGTCGTGGGCTCGCTATCCGCAGCCGAGGCGGTGTCGGTCGATACGCGGATCGGCGACGCCCCCGTACGAGTGATCGTGATCTCGGAGATCATCGAGGGGTCTACCCCGACATTGATCTCCGTGACCGCGTCGTCGTCCGAGTCGTCGCTCCCCACAGCCTATGGGGTCATCGTACCGAACCTGCCGGCGTAAACGCTACCAGTCGGGCGGAGCCTGGGGACCGGGGACAATCCCGGCGATATCCGGGTCTTCGCCGCCCGGGGTAACCGGCTTGTTCTCCTTGTCGCGCTTGCGGTCCTCGCGTTTCGCGCTCTTTTCGCGCTGACGCTCCTGCCGCTGCCGTTCTTTTTGACGCTTGTTGACGCTGGGATTGGACATCGTGGTGTTCCTTTCCGCGGCGCTCGGTTACCGAGCCCCGCCTCGAAGGCTCTCAGGTTCCGGTCGGGCGGCTCCCGCCGCGATAGCGACGACGCCGTGCGCGGGGGGGATGGGGGGACCGCGCGTCCGTGGAAGCAGAATTTACGGACGTGACATTACTCGGACCTTGCCCGATGGGCGAGCCTCTTCCGCGCTCGGGCGATGACGATCTCTGCTCGGGCCTACGGTCGGGCATGGGCGGGCGCGGTCGCTGGACCTCTTGCGCGACACCTTGCGGAAGTGCAACGCGCTCAGCCAGCGGGATGCGCTGACGGATGACCTTCTCGATGTCCGCGAGGAGCCCACGCTCCTCCTCGTCGCAGAAGGCGATCGCCCGACCGCCGGCGCCGGCGCGGGCCGTGCGACCGATGCGGTGCACGTACTGCTCGGGCACCTCGGGAAGATCGTAGTTGACGACGTGCGTGATGCCGTCGACGTCGATGCCGCGGGCGGCGATGTCGGTCGCGATGAGGACGGGGATGTCGCCGTTCTTGAAGCCGTCGAGCGCGCGCTCGCGTGCGCCCTGCGACTTGTTCCCGTGGATGGCCGCGGCGCGGATGTTCGCGCGGTCGAGCTGCTCCACGAGCTTGTTCGCGCCGTGCTTCGTGCGCGTGAACACGAGCGCGCGATGAACGCCCTCGGAGCGGAGCACGTGCTCGAGGAGCGCGCGCTTGTCGCGCTTGGCGACGTGGTGGACGGTCTGCTCGATCTTCTCGGCGGTCGTCGCCTGGGGGACGACCTCGATGCGAACCGGGTTGATCAGGATGCGCGAGGAGAGCTCGGCGATCGCCGGCGGCATCGTCGCGGAGAAGAACAGCGTCTGACGCTTGACCGGCACTTCGCGAACGATGCGGCGGACGTCGTGGATGAAGCCCATGTCGAGCATGCGATCGGCCTCGTCGAGGACGAAGATCTCGACGGCATCGAGCTTCACGAAGCGCTGCTCCATGAGGTCGAGGAGGCGACCGGGCGTGGCGATGAGGATGTCCGGCTTGCGATGGAGGGCCTCCTCTTGACCGCGCTGGCCGACGCCGCCGTAGATCACGGTGTTCGTCAGGCCGAGGTTCTTGCCGTAGGCCCACGTGCGCTCGCTGATCTGCGCGGCGAGCTCGCGCGTCGGCGCGAGGACGAGCGCACGGATGCGACCGTTCTTCGGCTGGGCGGCGAGGCGCTGGAGGATCGGGAGGACGAACGCGGCGGTCTTGCCGGTGCCGGTCTGCGCGCACCCGAGGACGTCACGACCTTCGAGCACGTGCGGGATGCAGCGCTGCTGAACGGGCGTGGGCGTCTCGTAGCCTTCGGAGGCGACGGCCTTGAGGAGCGGAGCGGAGAGGCCGAGAGCGGCGAAGGCGGAGACCTTGGCGGGCTCGGTGGAGGGAGCGGGGAGCGGGGGGAGCGGCTCGACACGCGTCGAGCGGGGTACTGCTTGATTCACTTGATTGGACTCGGATCTCGCGGCGTGGCCACCTCGTGAGGAGGTGGCAGTTCGATCGCTTGGGGCTCGCGCTACGCCGCTTGTGGAGGCGCGAGCTGGCATACGCGTGGTTGCGTTCGCCGGATTGGGTTTGTCGTGCGCGCCGGGCGGAGGTGCCACCGCGCGCGGATTTTGGGGGGGACGACGATTCACGCGGTCATGACCGATACGTCGCCGTACCGACGTACCGGAGGACGCGCTCGCACGAGGCGTTGCCGACCTGCCCGAGGCAGGTGTCTTCGCCTTCGAACTTCTCGTCTCCGTGCCGCAGCGCACGCATGATGCCGTTCGTCAGGTCGTGCCCGCCGTCCTGACAGGACGGATCGCTGCACGGGACCTCGAACATCGCCGGCGCGTGAGCGACGACGACACGACGAATGTGAGAGACCTCGGCCGAGACAGCGCCGGTGCGCCGCTCTTCGAGGTCGAGGCGAAGCCCGTCGAGCTTGGGGACCTCGGTCTGGAGACGCGGAGCTTCGTCCTCGCGCTTGCGGCGCTCGGCAAAGCGATTGGCCGCATCCCTGTTCCGTCGGTTCATCAAGCGAGCACCCGCCCCTCGTTACTGCGCTTCGTCGTCACTGGCACGAGCGCCAGGACCTGACGCATGAAAACAGCTGACCCATGACTCACTCTCTCGATTCAGGGCGGCTGGTGCTGCTGATGCTCGTTGAGGAGCTGGACAGTAGGACAGTAGAGAAGGACCTGCTCCGACAAGCCGCCGGTTTCGGAGAAGGGGGACGCGGTATGTACCGCATCACGCACGGGAGCCGTCGCAAAACGTTCTCGTGAGGGCCCACCCTAGCGCATGTCGGCTGGAAAGCAAATACCGGGCCCGGCTTGCCCTCGCGCCGCAGCGTCACGCGCACGCGCCTCTGCGCGCCCGTCGACAGCGAGCGCACGCGTGTGCGACGGTCCGTTCATGTCCTTCGTTGCCCAGGCCGAGCGCACCATCGGGGCCCCACCGCAACGCGTGTTCGATCAGCTCGTCGACGTGGCCTCGTGGCCGACGTGGATGCCGCGGTCGTTCGTGCCCGTCCTTCGCAGCGGCACGCCCTCGCCGCTCCGGCTCGGCGACCGCATCAGGGTGAAGGTCGCGGGCGGGCCGCTCCCGACCACGATCCGCGTGAGCAAGCTGGTGCGACCGACCGAGCTCGTGTGGCGTGGCGGCGTTCGAGGCCTCCTCTGGGCCGAGCATCGCTTCGTGCTCGAACCCGTCGGCGACCGGCGCACCCGCGTCCGGTCGATCGAGACGTGGCACGGCGCGCTCGCCCGCGTGCTCCGGGGGTTCGTGCTCCCCCTCGCCATTCGCGTCGGCAACGAGCAGCTCGCGGCGCTCGACGGCGCCGCGGCTCACTCGCACGACGTGAACTGACTACTCGGCGAGGAACGCCGTCACCGACGACGCGAGCTTCGCGGCCTCGCACGACGGCGCGAGGTGGCCGCACGGCCCGTCGAGCGTCACGACCGTCGCGCGCTCCCCCATCGCGCGAGCGAAGGCGCGCGCCGGGATCGGGCTGACCATGTGATCGTGCTCGGCGACCACGAACATCGCCTTGGCCTTCACGCGCTTCGCGCTCGCGTCGAGCGAACCGCCGTACGCGCGCGTGACGTCGTGCGCGAGCATCGCCTCGAGCTGTCGGTGCCAGTCGTTCCAGTCGAACGACGTGTCGGCCTCGCGCTCGCCGACCCACGTGGGGAATGCATCGCGGCTCGTCTCGCCGGCGCGATACGCGGGCGTCGTGAGCGCGAGCGCGTGGAGGTCGAGCACGGCGCGAATGAGCGGCCGCCCGTCGTAGTTGCCGCCCTTGAACGCGGCGTCGTCCTGGAGCGCGTGCAGCTCGGTCGTCCAGAGGAGGAGATCGTTCGAGGTGAGCTGCGGAGTGCCGACGATGGGCACGATGCGATCGACGAAGTCCGGATGCGTGACGCCCCACTCGATCGCCTGCATCCCGCCCATCGAGATGCCCATGACGGCGCGGAGGTGCGTGACGCCGAGCACCTCGGTGAGCATGCGACGCTGGCTCTCCACCATGTCGCGGATGGTGAAGCGCGGGAACGACAGGCGCGGCTGCGTGCGGCTGTTCGACGGCGACGTGGAGACGCCGTCACCGAGCGCGTCGACGAGGACGACGAAGAAGCGCTTCGTGTCGACCAGCTTGCCCGGGACGATGTCGACGAGCGGCCTCGTCGTCCCGCTGAACCACGTCGGAAAGAGCACGACGTTCGATCTCGTGGCGTCGAGCGTCCCGAAGGTCCGATAGCCCACGCGGCATCCCTCGATCTTCTGGCCCGACTCGAGGGGGCAGGCTTCGAGCTCGGCAAACTTCTGCTCGGGGTCGACCGCGACGGGAGGCGTGGTCCTCACGTGGCTCGCGGCCTCGGGGGGCGCGCACTTGGTGGCGGGCGCGCACGCGGCCGTCCCGAACAAGGAGAGAGCGGCGATCGGAAAGAACGGACGCAAGATCTCACGTCTCCGAGGGTCCACGAGCCCGAGGATACAGGAGTTCCCCGAACCGCCGTGGTTGACTCGGGCGGGGCGCCGGGACATTGGGTCGGGACGATGGCCGACCCCCGAACCACGTTGGAACCGCGCTTCGAGGCTGCCCTGCGCGCCGCGCTCGGCGACGAGCTCGCCAGGACGGATCCCGTCCTCCGCCGCTCCGATCGCGCCGACTTCCAGGCCGACGTCGCGATGGCGCTCGCGAAGAAGGTCGGCAAGCCGCCCCGCGACGTCGCGAAGATGATCATGGATCACCTCGACGTGACGGGCATCTGCGACAAGGTCGAGATCGCCGGCCCCGGCTTCATCAACCTCACGCTCTCCGACGAGTGGCTGAGCCGCGCGACCACCGAGGTCGCGCGCGACGCGAGCGGAGGCATCGCCCCCGCGAAGGCGCCCGAGACGGTCGTCGTCGACTACTCCGCGCCGAACGTCGCGAAGGAGATGCACGTCGGCCACGTCCGCAGCACCGTCATCGGCGACAGCCTCGCGCGCGTGCTCGAGGCGCTCGGCAACAAGGTGCTCCGGCAGAACCACGTCGGCGACTGGGGCACGCCCTTCGGCATGCTCATCGAGCACCTGCTCGACCTCGGCGAGGAGGCCGCGCTCGCGACGTCCATCACCGATCTCGATGCATTCTACAAGCAAGCCCGCACCAAGTTCGACGAGGACCAGGCGTTCGCCGAGCGGTCGCGCCAGCGCGTCGTGCTCCTCCAGGGCGGTGACGAGCAGACCCTCGCGCTGTGGAAGCGCTTCACCGACGCGTCGAAGCGCTACTTCGGCGCCGTCTACGAGAAGCTCGGCATCACGCTGAAGGACGAGCACGTCCGCGGCGAGAGCTTCTACAACCCGATGCTCCCCGGCATCGTGGAGGAGCTCGCGAAGAAGGGCCTCACCGAGGTGAGCGACGGCGCCGTCTGCGCCTTCCCCGAGGGCTTCACGAACAAGGAGGGCGCGCGCCTGCCGCTCATCGTCCGCAAGCAGGACGGCGGCTACGGCTACGCGGCCACCGATCTCGCGGCGCTCCTCTCGCGCACGCGCGACCTCGGCGCCACGCGCCTCCTCTACGTCGTCGGCGCGCCGCAGCAGCAGCACTTCGCGATGGTCTTTGCGGTGGCGAAGGCCGCGGGCTGGCTGAAGGAGCCAGCGCGTGCGGAGCACGTCGCCTTCGGCTCGATCCTCGGCCCCGACAAGAAG
>Ga0335397_10003071_pt1 | contig 22585 bp, 22 predicted proteins | sample MAT04_FD_205740 | JGI IMG/M metagenome (GOLD analysis project Ga0335397, IMG submission 205740) | Freshwater microbial communities from Lake Fryxell liftoff mats and glacier meltwater in Antarctica - MAT-04 (spades assembly) (version 2) ... | reverse complement strand
CCCGTTCCGCATCCGACAATCGCACAATCCACTTCTTCGCCATGACACACCTCCTTGTGTGCCAAACAGTCTCCCCGATTCCCGCACATTCAACAACCCGAATTTCCAGCCGTGACGAAGCACTAGCAGGGAAAGGATAGACGGAGTCATGGCACGGAAGAACGTGGGATTGGACTTGAAGCCGAACGAGATTTCGACCGCATTCGACATGGGCGACTGGGCCAAGCGGTTTCCGCCTGTGCTCTCGATCCCGCAAGTCTCGGAACTGCTGCAGATCCCTGTCGCCACGATTTACGACTGGTCTTCCCGCGGACTGCTGCGGGGCTGCTCACGCAAGGTCGGAAAGCATCTTCGGTTTTGGAGAGACCGCGTGATTCATGAACTCTTCAACATTCCAGAATAGTTAACCATGACGCATAAAAAAAATCAAGAATTTATTCCCGTTGGTGAGAAGACGTCAATCTTCCGACGCGGCCGCATTTGGTACGTCAATTTTCAGTTTGAGCATCGCCAGATCCGTCACAGCTTGAAAACGACAAGCAAAAAGGAAGCGATGCTTCGGGCTCAGAAGATTGAAACGGCGAACAAAAACGCCGGAGGCGACTACGAAATCATCGACGCGTCGATCGACGACGTAATCATGGCATTCCTGGAAGCGGCCGTCGCCCAAGATCGTGCGCCAAAGACTCTCGTAAAGTATCGTTTTGTCTGCAACCAGATCGGCCATTTGGCCGCGCAACGCACACTTCGGCGCCCGGTTCAACTCGACGCTCGGTTCGCAGACGCGTACCAGGCCGTGCTTAAGAAGTCCGGCAAGGCGGCGAAGACGATTTACAACTCGATGGTGATCCTGCGCTCGATCATTCTATTCGCCATCAGCCGCAAAATGTGCGCCACCGATCCCCTGCCGAACTATAAGCTGCGAAAGCCGAAGCCGACGACTCAACCCTGCTGGACGCCCGAAGATGCCGACCGCATTATCGGAGCCTCGCCGCCAACATACCGGCCGTACTTATTATTCCTCCGGGAAACCGGGTGTCGCGCTGGTGAGGCGAAGTATCTCACTTGGCGGGACATCGATCTTCGGGATGGAAAGTTTCACATTCGGCCGAAAGAGGGTTGGAAGCCGAAAACGGGGGACCACCGGGTCGTGCCGATGACTGACCGCGTACTGGAATTGCTGAAATCTCTTCCGCACAACGGCCACTGGGTTTTTACCGCTCCGCCGACGGCGCAGCATCCCCAACCCGACCGGCAGATTTCGGAGCGCCGCGCCCTTCAAGCCTTGAAGCGTGTTCTCAAGCCGCTCCAGCTGGAGGGCCACCTGCACACCTTCCGACACACATTCATCAGCCAGGCGTTGATGCGCAACGTCCCTGAAGCCACGGTGCGAAAGTTAGTCGGACATGTCGATGAGGACATTTTGCGATCTTACACGCACGTTTCCAACGACGCGATGCGGATCGCCATCGAACGGTTCAGCACGGGCGGCATGATGCCGCCGGTCGGGGGGGAGGAGCGAACAGCTTAACACCGGCTCGTCGGCCGGTCTCGCATCCCACAGATGTGGTTCCGCACAGTTTTCAGCACACTTGGAGGCTCGCGTCCAATGAGCAAGACGCAACATCAACGCCGTAAACGGGTTACAAAGAAGCGTTCATCCTATAGCGGAGAGGGGGGGATTCGAACCCCCGGTGCCATTTCTGACACACAGCATTTCCAGTGCTGCACAATCGGCCGCTCTGTCACCTCTCCGAACGATTCACCACGAAGTGCCATCGCCAAGGCATTCCAACTTTGGCGTCGCAGGCAGATTCTATCAAAATGCCCGAGCCTCGAAAACCCAAACCCAGACTCGGTAATTTTAGCGGGATTACGGCGCGACGTTTTTGTCTCACCAGAAGGCAGTCTGTGGTGAATTCCGGAATTAGCCAACTGTTCCCCATGTGTTCGCGGGATGCGGTAAATCACGCACCTGTTGCAATCCGGGGAAAACGGCGCGTGTGATTCCTGTGCCCATGTGTTATCGTCATCCGATATCCTCCAAGGGATCGCGTTCCAAGCCGCACTCGTGGCTGATTCAATTTGGAGGAGGTTTCGTTCCGATCAATGCCGAACCTCGGCATCCATTTTTCATAACGCCTGTCTTATTTTCTCCGCTGCCGAAGACCGGCGGCTGACGCGACATAACGGAATGGACCGCATGTTCGATACCTGGTTTGCGGGGACACAGCGTCTGTCCATGATGTCGTGCTGTTGGCTGGCGGTATTGCTGGCACACGGATTTTCGCAGACGACGGGTGCGATCGCAGACGAACCAGCGGATCGGGCCATTCGCGGCATCGACTTGGATGGCAAATCCCATTGGCTCGGCGAAAACCCCGGCTGCCAGGGTGTGGTGCTGGTTTTTCTCTCCACGGATTGCCCCATCAGCAATCGCTATCTTCCCGTCTTGAACGAACTCGTCGGGAAAGATCGGGCGAAGCCAACAATTCGCGTCTTCGGCGTCATTTCCAGCCCGCACATCTCCCGCGAAGAGGCGCTCGCGCATTCGGAAAAGTTTAAACCCCAGTTCCCAATTCTGTTCGATGCCTCTGGCGAATTGCGCGAACAACTGGCCCCGACGCATACGCCGCATGCGTTTCTGCTCTCCCCGCGCGGTGCAACACTTTACAACGGCTCGATTGATGATCGTTTCGCTGCGATCAATAATGCGAAGCTGACCGTCACAAAAAATTATCTCAAAGATGCGATTCAGTCGCTGCTCAAGCACGAGCCAATTTCCGTGGCACGGACGACGCCGGTTGGTTGTCCGGTGGAAGTCGTTGCTGTTTCGTCGGGGGATGCCAAAGTGACTTACAATCGGGACATCGCCCCGATCCTGCATTTTCATTGCAGCATTTGTCACCGGCCGGGGGAAGCCGGGCCATTTCCGCTGCTGACTTATCAACATGCTGTTAAACATGCCTTGCAGATTCAAAATGTCACTACCGCACGCATTATGCCCCCTTGGAAACCCGAACCGGGATTCGGACGTTTCCAGGAAGAACGATCGCTGTCCGCTCGGCAAAACGAGTTGATTGCGGAGTGGGTCAAAGCGGGAACGCCCGAAGGCCCGGCGGCGGACAAACCGACGCCGCCCGTCTTCACCACCGGCTGGCAACTGGGCGAGCCAGACCTGATTCTGAAAATGCCGCATGCCTTTGCTCTCGCCGCCGCCGGCGACGACGTGCATCAACACTTTGTGCTCCCCACCGAACTGACCCGCGACCGAATGGTGGAAGCTATCGAGTTTCGCCCCGGCAACGCCGCTGTCGTACACCATGCCGCCTTCTATCTGGACGTCTCCGATGCGGCGAAAAAGCTGGAAGATGCCGAGCCGGATGTTGGCTACGGCGGTGGCCCCGGCCCGCAATTTTACAGTTACGGGAACTTGCGAAACTGGGTGCCTGGGACACGGCCGCAGCGATTGCCGGCCGGGTTTGGCCAGCCGCTGCGCAAAGGGACCGACATTATGGTCGAAATCCACTATCAGCGAACCGGAAAACCAGAGACCGATCAATCGAGCTTAGGGATTCATTTCGCCCCCACCAAAAGCAAGCAGATCGTCCTCGAAATGAAAATCATGGATTCGACGCTAGCCATCCCGGCGGGAGCAGCACGATTTCATCAGCATGTCAGTTACACTCTGCCTGCCAAGACGATCCTGTTCGATGTCACGCCCCACTTGCACAATCTCGGTCGGGAAGCGCGGGCGGTGGCACACCTGCCCGATGGAGAAATCCACCCGCTGATCTGGATCAAAGACTGGGATTTCAATTGGCAAGGGCAGTACACGTTTCTGGAACCATTGCGTCTGCCGGCGGGAACGAAGATTGAATGCGACTTCTATTTCGACAACACGGCGGCCAACCCACGCAATCCATTCACTCCGCCGCAACATGTCTACTGGGGCGAGCAGGCGAAAGAGGAAATGGCGATGTTCCAATTCCTCTACACCTGCGACACCATCCGCGACTTGCAGGCCTCGCACAAACTGCAACTCGAACACCGCATGCAGGATCGCAAGCCCGACACCCTGCCACAGCCGCCCGCGACGGATTCCGTCACGCCGTAATTGGGCACAGCGACTTCCATCAGATTGAGACATGGGCGGCAGAAGCGTCGCTCCAATGCCGGGGCTTGTCGAATGCCAATTTACCAATCAATTAGCAGATTGCCGCATGGAGGATTTGACAGTTTTGGGAAACCCGCTGTAATGGGAAAGCGACCTCGCAGCTGGTAGGCCCTCGTGACATCGGGAAATTGCGAATGAAAGTTCACCTTGAAATCAATCGTTCAACTCTGAATCGAGTGCGAATTCAGTTAGACCGATTGGGGCTGGCGACTCCGATTTTCTTGTCCTGGAAACAAGCTGTTGAGTTTAATCTCTCCGAAGACCCCCAAGAAATGCTGATGTTCATCACACGCGGAGCGGACTCATTTCATGAATATCAGGTCATCGAGACCGTTGCCAACCGGAAATTCAAAGTGACTTGGGAAGCCGAATGGATCCGCTCGACTGGACGATTTCACATTCTAGACGTTACAATTCTTGAGAGATCTGTCGATCCATGAGGCATCATTCACATCGCGGCAAGTTCGGCATCTGAGACGATTTCGTCACGCGAGATTGATTCCCGTGCCGCATTCCGACGAGTGGGGTCGTTTGAAGGCCACGACTCCAGCTTGCGAAGAATTCTTTCGATTTGCACTTTTGCCTCGGGTAGCTCGCACAGGCCTTCGAGTTCATCGGACGAATTGAGAGCTGTAGATTCAATCTCGGCATAAATCAATTTTGTCTTTTCAGCGGCAGGCAGAAGTACGTCCCGTAAGTTTCTAAAGTCGAAATATTGATCTTCGCGGAAAATCGAGTTCTCGAAAAATTCGATCGTTGTCTGCCACTCCTCCGCCAGCGCGGCGATGTCTTGCACATGCGGTCGAATTTTAAGCCGGGATTTCGCCTCAACATTGATCGCCACTTCCTCAACACGAGTGGAAATCGATTGGGCCATTTGAGCATCCGGCGTCGCTAGAATTGCGGACATCATTCCTCTCCCCAGACTTGGCGAACCTTAGCGTTTTGCAAATCTCTCGTCGCCTCATTTTAGTTCTCTTTGAACCACGAGTCTACCACATTTTATGTCAATACACGAAACTCGATTTTCCAGGAGCATTCGGCCTGCGAACTGTGACTTTTTTTCCGAAATACGATTCGGCTTGCAACTTCCGCCCGCCCCCCCTAATCTTCACGCGATTGACCCTCGAAACCTAGCAGGAAAATCTGTTCCCATGGCTGATTTGATTCCCCCGCATGGCGGACTGGCTGAACCGGTCTGCCGGACCGTCGCCGACGCCGACCTCGCCGCGTTCAAGACCGAAGCCGCGACGCTGACGCAGATCCCCGTCTCCGCTGCCGATTTGTCCTCCGTCTACCGTTTCGGCGACGGCACTCTCAGCCCCCTCACCGGGCCGATGGACAGCGAAACCTATCATCGCGTCCTGGACGAGTCGGTCGTGCTGAGCAACGGCAAGAAGTACGCCTGGACGATCCCCATCGCCTTTCCCGTTACGGCCGACCTCGCCAAGACGCTCCAAAAAGGCCAAAAGGCCGCGCTCGTCGGGCCGGATGGCACCGCCGCGGCCATCATCACCATCAGCGATGTGTATCCGTCGCCGAAATTGAAGTATCTACGCTCGGTTTACCTCACCGACCGCATCGATCACCCCGGTGCCAGCATGGTGCTCCAGGGCGATGCGGACAAATCGCATCTCGTCGGCGGCGAGTTGAAAGTGATCCCGCAGCCCAAGAACGCGAAGTTCGGCAAGTACGTTTTGACGCCGCGCGAAGTCCGCAAGTTCCTCGCCGGCAAGGGCTGGGATGCCGTCGTCGCCTTCCAGACACGCAATCCCCTGCACCGCGCCCACGAATACGCACTGGTGTACGGCCTGGAAACACTGATCCGCGAAGGCAAGAACGCCGGGGCCGTGCTCAATCCGCTGATCGGCGAAACCAAGGGAGACGATGTCAGCGCGGAAATCCGCATGGCGACGTATGAAGCCCTGATCGATCAGAAGCAACTCGGCGACGGCGACAGCGATGAGTCGCTGTGGGGACCGCGCAAAGAACAGGTGCCCGATCGCGTGGCGTTGCTCGGCCTCGACATCAAGATGTTCTATGCCGGCCCGAAAGAAGCCGTCATGCACGGCATTTACCGCCAGAACATGGGCTACACGCACATCGTCATCGGCCGCAAGCATGCCGATGTCCCCTACGCCAACGGCGAAGCGATCTGGGGGGATTTCGACGCCCATCAGATTTTCGACAAGCTCGGCGGCGACTTGCAGATCAAGCCGGTTAAGGTCGGTTTCGCGGCCTACTACGATTCCATCGGCCGCGTCGATCTGACAGAACGCCACAAGGACGAAAAGCCGGTCTCAATCTCCGGCAAAGACATCCGCGGCACCCTGGTCAAAGGCGAACTGGTCGACCCCCGCGTCATGCGGCCCAGCACGTCAAAGATCCTCGGCGAAGCCATGAAGGGCAAATAGTCGGGTTGTTCGCGTGTAGAAAAGAAGCCCAGGGGTTGCAACCCCTGGGCTTCTTCTTTGATGCAATTTACTTCAGCGTTTCAATCTTCTTCAGCGCCTCAACGCGCGCTTTGGCGAGCACATCCGCGACCTTCACCGCGGCGCCACCTTGCCGTTTGCTTTCATCGGCGGCTTCCATAAAGGCGTAAATTTCCAATATCTCCTTCTGATCAAGGCAGCATCTCAATAGTGATGTCGGGGAAGCTTGCGAGTTGGTTGTCGTTGGTGAGAAACACATCACAGCCAGATTCGATCGCCGCAGCAAGATGAAGAGCGTCTGCCAACCCATATCGTTTCGGTTGAGCAGGACTGATCACGGCGTAAGAGTGGGAACCCCGGATAGCGCTGGCTCGAGTATGCATTGAGGCAGTAAAACTCAGTGTTCGCAAATTCGGTCCGTGGAAAAACCGAAAAAACTCCGCAAGCAATAGGCCATCACCAGTGCCAAAGACGGGCACCAAGCACTCCGTGTAAGTCAACTCACTGATCGCAAATTGATGGCCGATTTGTTCCAGCGTAGCCAGGTGACTCAGCGCTCGCTGCTGATCCAAGCGGTTGCCTTCGACGGCATAAATGACGATCACGGTATCCAAATAATAAAGCACTTACGGTCCCCCTGGTGCGGCCGAACGCCGTGCGTCGCTCAATTCTTGGTCGCGTTCGGCATCTTCAGTCAAGTGCGACTCGTCTTCAGCAGCCACATCCGCCCTCGACCGGCCCAGGAACCCGCGTGCGGTCTGATCCGCTTGTATTTCTCGGATTACGTCTGCCAAACCCCGCTGCGGTCCTGATGCAGTCGAGGCACGAATCGTCACCCGCACCGGACCTGCTGGAAGTCGCGGCAGGTGTGTCAGCTGTAAACCGCCATTCGAGTCGAGCGTGGCCTCAATCGTTTCTTCGAGGATTTTCATAGAACTTTCCATTCTCAACAATCATAACGAGAATCGCGGACATCCGGAGTGTCTTCCCGCCGACAGAGCTTGCGTAGTCCGGATGAGGCCTACAATGAACTCCTCACTGCGGGGAATAGATCGCTAACTCGCTTGGCGGAGAGTAACGCAGCAAGGTTTGTATAACGATGAGAGTTCATCGATCCCAGCTGAGCATCAGCCCATGGAATCGGCTGCGGTAGAGTTGTCGCTGGTTCGGCGAGGATCAATTGATATTTTCCGTCATTGCCATAGGGGACAATTCGATCTACGGACGCGTAGTGAGTTATTGCCGATACAGGCTGAGTTTGATATGCGGCGATGTACTTGATCTTTCCGAGCATGCCGCCGCTAATACGGATCGCATCCCAAGAGTTCTCACCAAGAAACGTGGTAGTAAACCCGGGTTCTTGGGCGGGAACGATCACCGTATCCCTCACATCGGAAGTAGTGATCAGTGATGGCGACAGAGGTAAATTGGCGCGAGGTACTACTGGAGTGGGTTTTTCAAAGACGCGGACTTCCAAGAGCGGCAGGATGCGCAACATCTCACGAAGAAACCCCTGCGTGTCAGCGCGATCGGACTCCGAAAGGATCGGCTCCTTTGGTTCATTTCCATTGTTCAGATGACACCGATTGGCGTGCTTGGCAAGTTTAATCAGTGAATGTTCTAGCCATGTGATATGAGCACGGTTGAGAACATTTCCTTTAGATACAAACGCATAGCCCCAATCCCAGAAGTCCTTTTCTATCAAATGCGATTCGATGCGAGGGCCAATACCGTCACCTTGCCCGACATAAATTGTCGGCAATTCGTCGTCCATACCTTCCGTTGGACCAGTCAAGACGTAGATACCACTTCTTTTGAACTCCTCTCTCCCTTTCAATTGGGGCCATCCCAATCGAGGAAACGCAATTCCAATTCCTGTCCAATTTAAAAGCTCGACGATCTTTGCCCCTTCCGGGTCGCCGTCGAGCACAAGTATTCTGATCGTGTATGGCTCAGCCATACTAAACATCTCCGTTCCTGAGGTAAAACAGTTGAAATTCTGATTTGCGGACTTTAGCTCTGCTTTACTTCAGCGCTTCAATCTTCTTCAGCGCCTCGACGCGCGCCTTAGCGAGCACATCCGCGACCTTCACCGCGGCGCCCCCTTGCCGTTTGCTTTCGTCGGCGGCTTCCATGAAGGCGTAAATCTCCAGCGTCTCTTCTTCAGTGATGGGGGCTTCCTTCGTCTTGAAGAACTTGACGATCTCGACCACCAGCGGGCGATAGCCGCCGTAGCCGCCAAGGTCGGACATGGCCTTGGAACCGAAGACCCGGCCGCCGTAACCACCCGACCCTTGACGGATGCCGCGGAACGTGCCTACGCGGCCACCTTGCCAGGTTCCCATGACGACGTCAAAGCCCGGTGTCGAGGCCCGCTGCACGGTGTCGCAACCGGTCCCCATCACGGTGAACAGGGCTTCCACGCCGTGAATCCCGTACCAGAACAGATCGGGATGCGTGGGTTCCAAGTTCGCCGGGCTGAACGTGTCGCAACCCAGCACATCGCCAAACTTACCCGCGCGGGCTTCCTGCGCCACCGGCATGTACCGCAACGACGAGGTCGAGAAGACTGGCACTTTGTACTTTTTCGACGCTTCAAAAATCGCAATGGCATCCACCAGCGTCCCGGCGATTGGTTTGTCGATGAAGCACGGTTTCCCGGCTTGCAGCACAGGGATGAGTTGTTCGTAATGCGGGCGGCCGTCATTCGTTTCCAGCAACACGGCATCGACCTTTTCCAGCAACGCGGGAATGGAATCGACGATTTCGATTCCCTGTTTCTTGTAGTTTTCGGTGTACTCCGGCACGCGGCTTACACTCGATTCGATATCCGGGCTCCCCTTCGGATAGCACGCCACGATTTTGCACCCGGCGACATCGTCGGCCGCATCCGCCTTGTTCATCTCCCCCGCGAAGGCGATGGCATGTGAGGTATCCAGTCCGATCACGCCGACACGGATGACCTTCTTCTCCGCATCCGCCGCCGGAACGGCTGCCGCCACCGCGGCTTTCGCTTCGGTCCCCAGCGCGGCCAAGCTCCACAAAATGACCGTCTTGTCATGACTGCCGGACGCCAGCAGGCTGCAATCCTTGCTCAGCGCGAGCGCCGAAATCCGGCCTTCGTGCGGATCGAGCGATGCCAGTTCCTCGCCCGATTCGCGGTTCCAAAGTTTGACGGTGTGCTTGCCGACGAACCGTCCGCCGCTGCCGCTGATCACCGTTTTTCCGTCCGGATGAAACAGGACGCAGTTGATCGGCCGTTGATGTCCGCCGAAAAAGCCGAGGGGCTGCTCCGTTTCCAAACTCGTGAGGATGACTTTCTCATCCAATCCGCCGGAAGCCAGCGTTTTGACATCGGGCGAAAAGGCCACGGTCATCGCGGCTTTTTTGTGATCCCCCAGGCTGAACTGTTCCTTGCCCGATTCCGCATCCCAGACTTTCACTTCACCCGGTTTCGTAGTGCGCGTTTCGTCGCCGGCGGCCGTGGCGATCCAGCGGCCATCGGCGGACCACGCGACGGCATTCACCGGATAGCCATGCCCGGTCAACACCGTCTGGTTTTCATCGCCATTGGTAAACCACAGGCGGGCCGTTTCATCGTCGGAACTGGTGACAATCTTTTTTCCGTCGGGCGAGAAAGACACGCCGGTGACATAACCACGATGGCCCTTCCATTCTCGCACACGTTCGGATGTCGCCGGATTCCAGAGCTGGACCGATTGGTAGGCACCCACAGCCAGTTGGCCGCCGTCCGGCGAAAAGGCCAACGCCCGCACCTGGCCCTTGATGTCCGCAAGTTTGCCCCGGCGTTCGTGTGTGGCGGCATCGTAGAGCGCCACCAGATCCTTACCGCCGACGGCGAGCGTCTTGCCATCCGGGCTGAACGCCAGGCTGGTGATCCACCCGGAATCGGGCGAGAGCAGCGCGAGTTGCGGCACCGGCAGCAACGTCGTGGCCTCCGCCGCCTCATCGTCCGCGGCGAACATCGGCGTCACGGCCAGCGACAGTACGGCCAGCGCAGAGAGCCAAAAGGAATGTAGGCAACGCATGGGGAATTCTCCTGAGGTAAGCAAATCTCGGTTCAGCGAACATTATGCGCGAAAGCATCAGCGCTGCCAATTGGATGACGCCGAGCCAGTGGAATCAAATATCCCTCTTCACCCCAGGCGAGTTGGTTGCGCAACAGAATGTTTCGGAATGCTGACGCCTTGACAGGTTACATTTGGGTGGCACGTCCCTGAGTCATCGAAGGGCGTGGCGCAGGCTTGAAGACCACGCCCTTCCCAAAACCTCAGGGACGTGCCACCCACATATATTGACCAAGCCACCATCATGGTGATGGCGGCCACAATCGTTGGGCCTCGCAAAGCCTCGACCGCACCCTACGAAGCACGGTCATGGTGCAGTTCGACAATGTAGGACACTTGCTCCGCAAGTGTTTTTTGCACTTGCGGAGCAAGTGCTCGACATTCCGCACCACGATCCGAAGAACTGAGGTGGTGGCGAATTTTCGTGCGGCGCGTTACAACGCCCCACAGAGACTGTGATCGAAAAGGAGTGGTCGCGATGGGCCTGTTCGATGTGTTCAGCGGCAAAGACTGGAACGTCATCGCCGTGATTTTCGAGAAGAAGGACCTCTACCGCGTGAACGGTAATCGCGCGAAAGGCTGGGAAGCCACAAAAATCCGCGACGGCGCAAAGACTCATCCCCGCACCATTTTCTACGCCGTCTTCGATCAGAAGCGGGCCTTCGTGGAGGGAGACTTCGGCAAGGGGTTTGAAAACGTCCCGCGCGAGGTCAGCGAACGCCTCAAGAAAGAACTGCCAAAGAACGAGACGGTGCAGAACATCCTGCGAATTCTGGAAGGGGGCAGCCTGGTAAAGGCGGCCAAACCGCTCGCTTGGAACGGTTATCCCAAGCCCGACGCGCCAATCTACGATCAAGAATATTCTTAAGCAGCCCAGGGAGCCGCAGCGTGAGTCGACCGCAACCGCCGATGAATTTGCCCGAACCGACCGTCCTGATGACGGAAGGCTGGCATTGCCTGCACATGTATTTTCGCATCGATCAGGCCGCGTGGAACGCGCTGTCGGCCGAAGAGCGGCAACAGGGATGCGCGGAAGTCATCGCGCTGCTCGACCCGACCCGCGCGGATGCGCCGCTGCGCTTGCAGACCTCCGTGGTGTCCGGTCACAAGGCCGATCTCGCGCTGATGATCATGGACCCCGACCCCCTCAAGATCGACAGCATCCGCCAGACGTTGCGGGCCAGCCGGCTGGGCACGGTTTTTGTGCCGACGTACTCGTTCGTGTCGATCACCGAGATTTCCGAATACGTTGCCACCGTGGAACAGTATTCCGAACGCCTGCAACGGGAAGGGACATCGTCGGATGATCCGGCGTTTGCCGCTAAGTTGAACGCTTATGCCCAGCGGCTGCCGATGATGAATAAGCAGCGGTTGGAGCCGGACTTCCCCAATTGGCCGGCGACCTGCTTCTATCCGATGAACAAGGCCCGGCATCCGCTGGCGAACTGGTTCGCCGAACCGTTCAGCGTCCGTTCGGAACTGATGTCCGAACATGCGACCAGCGGCATCAAGTTCGCCGGCAAGGTGAGCCAGTTGATCACATCCTCAACCGGCCTCGACGACTGGGAGTGGGGCGTGACATTATGGGGCCGCACGCCGCAGTATCTGAAAGACATCGTCTACACGATGCGCTTTGACCGAGCCTCCGCGGGCTACGCCGAGTTCGGCCCATTCTACGTCAGCTACATCCTGCCCCCCGCCGAGGCGTTGGATCATTTGCAGCTGAAGTAGCATGGTGCATTTCGTAGGGTTTGCCGAGTCATCGAGGCGAACCATTGTGGTCGCCATGATGCTGACGACAAACCTCAGATTGTGGCGGCAATCAGATCTCACGCAGCGATCGTGGAGTACTGGCGTATCAATTCCTCTTGCGAAAGCGCTAAGGTGATCAGATAATTGATTCATGATCGCCACACAGACTGAACTTTCCGAATTTCATCGTTTCGCCTTGCAGCGATTGTCCGACGGCATGTCGGTTTCATTGCAGGACCTGCTGGATGAATGGAACGCCGCGCGCGAATTTGAGCGGTCGGTCGAGAAGATCGGCGAAAGTATGCGGCAGTACGATGCGGGGGAATGTTTGCCGCTGGAGGTAGCGGTCGCTCAAATTCGATCAACGCTGGAGCGCAGGGAGTGACCTATCGAGTCATTCTCACCGAGAACGCGCGGGCCGAGATGCAGGAGGACGCGATTTGGTGGGCCCGCCACCGCGATTCCTCTCAAGCAGGTCGTTGGCTCGACGGATTCACATCTGCCTTACTGACGCTGACAGAGAATCCCGAAAAGCACCCGCTCGCAAAAGAATCACAGCGCTATCGAGTCGAGCTGCGCCAACTTTTGTACGGACTCGGTAAGCAGCCGACACATCGAGCCGTATTTCAGATTTGCGACGCTGAAGTTGTGGTGTATGGCATCCGTCATCTCGCGCGACGTGACCTGACAATCGACGACCTTGAACGTTGAAATCACCGCGCCAATTCCGAATGCTCGACAATCGCACTCAGAAAAATCCGCCGCAGGGCGTCGTAGCCGCGGGTGTTGGGGTCTTCGATGTTGTCGAAGTACCAGTAATGCGGATCCCGACTGTCGTACGTTGATCGCCAGAATTGCCGGCAGTGCGAGCCGTGGCCGAGGAAGGTCTGGTGCATCGGCACCAGACGGACGTTCGGCCGCGATTGGGCCACCTCGCGGATAACGGCGTTGTAGCGGGTGTGAATCGCCAGGCCGTCGGGCCAGGCGGGCAGGAACACACTCGGGGCATCGCCGACGCCGTCGGTGGGGTCGTAGATATCGCCGAGATAAATTTCGCAGCCGCCGGGGAATGCCGCGTCGATCTTCGCCAGCATTTCATCGAGTCGGAGTCGAAATGCCTCAATCCACGGTTCGGCCTGCGATAATTTCGCACCATACATCGCACATTCTTTTGGCGGCGTGCGGCCGTAGTTGTGGATGATGTCGTTACCGCCGGACGTCATCACAACCAGCCCGAACACATCATCCGCACGGACCGGCAGGCGATTGTTGATCGTGTGGAGATGATCTTGCGAAGTGGATCCGGAAACCGCCAGGTTCTCGAATTCCAGATTGGGGATCACGGCGGACAGGCAAAGCCCCTGCATGTCGGGAAATTCATCGGGCGGATTCTGAACGAGCCGGTTGAAATACGAATGCGCGGGCGTCTCAGCCCCAAACCCCGCGGTGACGCTATCGCCGATGCCGACGAGCTTTACTTTTCGTTCAGTCCACGCCTGCGAGAATGCCGTGCGATCCACCGTTGGGCCGGCCGGGCCGGAACCGATGGGGCGGGCTTGGAAATAGTGGAGGTAAGCGACAACGCTGAGAATGAGCACGCCACCAATGGCGAGGAGGGTCGCTAAGCGTTTGTGGCGTGGTGACATAGTGATGACTTCAATGAGACATCATCGAAAGCCGAATTATGAATTAGGAGTAGATGTCGTTTCGATGACCAAGATCAAGTACAGTCACAAACTTCTCTTGATCCGATATCTCATAGATGATGCGGTAATTGCCGACGCGGATTCGCCAGCCATTGCGATCAATCAACTTCTTACAGCCACTTGGTCGAGGGTTATCACCCAATTTCGATATGGCATCTCGAACTCGTTCATAATCATTGCGTGGTAATGCCGCCAGTTCCTTCTGTGCCCTTCGTAAAATTCGCAACGCGTAATTCATTCACGGGCATCCTCGATTTCCCGAATCGCCTGCGAAAACGGGATCACTTCGTCACCAGATGACTTGGCGTCATCGTATGCGCGAATGGATGCAAGCTCCTCGGCAGCGTCGAGAAGTTCAAGATAGCGTTCGACCGCGATCAATACCGCCGTACGGTTGCCGTGGTCATCAACGACAAAACGATCTTGGGTTGCGTCCATGGGAAGCCTTGATGCCTTGCTGATTTGACTCCTGCCGAAATCACCCATGAATCATACCACTAACGGCAACTGGAATCTGCCACGACGTTTTGTGGCAGATTCGTTGGAGGTTAGGCTTGAGCCTGAGGGAACAGCCTGAAGGCTGAACTCCAACGGAATGCGATCATGCCGCGCGGCGGACGTTGGGTTGGGGCGACAGCGGAATGATGGCGGGCGTCGGTTGGCCGAACCGCAGCAGCGTGTCGAGCATGGTGTCGGCGAGCACGGTGCGGTCGTAGTGACGGGCGACGAAACTGCGGCCTTGGGAAAACTGCCGGCGATCGGCTCGAATCGTGTCGATGCAGGTCAGCAACGACTGCGGATCGTCGGGCGTCATGGCGACCCCGCCGTGGCCGTCGAGGACGATGTCTTGCGCTTGGCCGCGGACGCCCATGATGATGGGGATGTTGAGGGCCATTGTCTCAAAGACTTTCGATGGTATCACAGTGCCGAAGAGTTCGGTGCCGCGGAGATGGACCAGGCATGCATCGCAACTGGCGATGACATCGTCGATCTGCTGTTTGGCGATCATGCCGGTGAAGAGCACGGAATCGAGCTGTTGCTCCTGCGCGCGGTGTTCGAGTGCCGCCCGTTCCGCTCCATCGCCGACAATCCAGAACTGCACGTCGTTTCGACCGGAATCGCGTAACATCTGCGCGGCTTTCAACACGACATCCAGTCCATGCGCCATGCCGACGGTGCCGATGTAGGCGCAGACGAATTTTCCCTCGCCGTGCCATTTTCGCCGCAAGTCCTGGTTCGCGAACTGCGGACGGAAGCGGTTCACGTCGACGCCGTTGGGGACCACGCTGATTTTCTCACTGAGCACGTTCCGCGCTAGCAGTTGATCGCGATAACCGTTGCCGACGGTGACAATGTGATCCGCCGCCGCGTACATCCGCAGTTCCAGCCATTCGAGAACTTGCATCATGCGCGACTGCTTCATGGCCCCGACGGCGACAATCGATTCGGGCCAGATGTCGCGAATTTCCAGCACAAACGGCCAACCGCGCAGCCAGTGGCACAACACGCCGGCCCAGCCGCAGAAAAATTGCGGCGACGTGGCGACCACGAGATTCACCTTGCGTTGCCAGATGGCGCACCACACGGCCATCACCATGAAGCTGAGAAAGTTCAGTGTCCGCTTAATGAAGCCTTTATTCGCCGAGAGGTATGACCAGACACGGATGACGCGGATGCCGTCGATGGTCTCCTCGGTGCGCCAGGCATTGCGATAGCCCTCAAACACAACGCCGGTCGGACAGTTCGGCGCGCAGGTGATGACGGTGACATCATGTCCCTGTTCGATCCAACGTAGCGCATGCTCATAGGTCCGCGTCGCCGGGGCATTCACCTCGGGCGGAAAGTAATGCGAGAGAAAGAGAATGTGCATGGTCCACTTTTTCAATATCAGATCAATGAGGCGCGGCGAGCGGTGCGGCTGATCTCGCTTATCCTCGTTGCCAGGTGGTCGTCACGCGGAACGGGGGCGTGATGTCCCCGGACCAGACCAGGCGCTGTGTTGTGACTTCGCGGCCAAATTCAGGATGCCAGGGACGCGTGACCACTTCGCACTGCACCGGTTGGTTCGCGCGGAGTTCCACCAGCATGCGGCAATGACGGTGATGCAATTTCCAACCGGTGGTCGTGATGACCGCATCCCACCCCGGCGCGAGTAGAAAACCGCCTGAGGCGTGATGTGATTCAGAACCGGTGATTTCGTCGTGAATCTCCAGCAGATCGGCGGCCCCGACTTGCACGACCCGGTGATGACGAGGCGACCCCGCCAGATGTTCGTATCCCGTATGGCTCGCGGCGGCGATAAATCCATATTCGCGGTCGATTACCGAGACATCACGCGGTTCGGCGCGACGCCCGACGCGGAAGATATGCCAGACTTCGCTGGAATCGCAATCATCAATCACGACCGTGTTGTGAGCCGCGGTGGAACGATCGTAGTGCCGACGTTCGTCGTCGTCGTAGCAGACCGTGCCCGGATCAACGACAAACGGCAGCCCATCGAACGAAAGTTCGACCGACAAGCTGTCAGCATGCGCATGACCGGGCTGATAGGCGGGGCCAATCGCGCCGACATCGAAAAACACGGTCCACGGCGTGCCTTGCCAGGCGACCAGTCCCGCGTGTTCCAGGAACTTGAGGCCGAATGTCGATTGCGGTTGCGAGATCAGCCCGCGTCGCTGTAATTCACTCAACATTTCATCCGGCCGGCTGACCTGATGATCGGCGGCGTCGTTCAATAATGGGTAGCGGCCGCACGGATGCTTTAACCAGCGCAGCGGCTCGGCCATGCGCCGCAGGGAATCTGTCAGCGCGTCTTGAACACGCTGGTCCAGCAGTAATGTCTGTAAGGCCAATAAGTCCTCCAGCACATGAATGTGGTACATCGGGCTGCGCTCGAAATGCATGCCGTCTGGGAGAATCTGCTCATCGAGCTGATCAATCGTCAGTTCCACGGCTTGCTGCCGCCAGCGCGCGCCGGCAGCACCGCCGTACATCTCGGCCGCAACCGCGAGACCGACGGCATCCTTGAACAGATGATTCCCGCGCAAGTCCCACTCCAGATGTCGCGACAGATACTCCGCCTGCATGGCGAGACTGTGTAGAAAACGTTCCCGCGGCAAATCCACATCATGCCAGAACGATTTCGGTACGAGCACATCAATCTGCCGCCATTGCCACAAACGCTCGCCAATGTTGAAACTGTTCCACGGCGTTTGCGCGAAACCCGGCGCGCCGAGCGGACAATGTTCCATCCAGTCCACCAGCCATTTCCGCAGCTCAATCAGATAGGCTGGATTTTTCGTATGTGCGTAATCCACGGCGAGATCGCACAGCCAGGAGTGATAATGAAGGGTGAAATTCCACAAGCGCTTTCGGCGTGGATCATCGCTGCGGTTCCAATCCGATCCGCCGACGAACTCTCGCTGCTCGTTCAAGAGCGTCAGGCGGCCTGCAATCAGTTCGGCCAGCCGATTCAATGCTGAACGTGTCGGCAGAACGACCGGTCGAAAATGGGGTCGAAGGACCGTGGCATGCGCGGCATCAATGCGCCGTTCCGCGCGGCCGCGAACGTCGTACCACGCCTGCGATTCGAGCTTGCGTTCCAACAGATAACGCAGCCGCCAGCCGACTTGTGACGGCCGTAGGTGGCGCACAGTTCGCCAGAGCCGCGGCAGTTTTTCCAGAGAGAGCGCCGTCATCCGCATTCACTCGCTTTGACTAGGCAGCGGAACGCAGCGCCAGCGGCGGCAGACTCTCCGCCGCAGCGACGACGTCGAAACACACTTGCGTGACTTCGGCTAGTTCCTGAAACGGAATCGGACAGGGCTGATTCTCGGTAATCGACTGGCAGAACGCCGCGACCTCGGCTCGATGCCCTTTGTCTTGCCGCCAGGAACCCAGGCGTCGAAACCCAGTCCAGCCGAAACCGCGCAGCGTGCGGAAATTGTCGAGTTGCAGAATTCGCCCCGCGCAGAAGACTTCGAGACGTTCCTTGGGCACCGACCGATGCCCATTCGCCAGATAATGGACCGTGCCAACCGAACCGTCGGCGAACGTCAACGTGCAGGTCAGTTTATCGTCACGAATCGGCAGCGCGGGATGCCGGCCGAGCATGGCCGATTGAATGTGGGCGATCGGATGTCCGCACAGGAATCGCAACAGGTCAAAGAAATGACAGCCTTCACCGATGATCCGTCCGCCGCCGATTTTCGGGTCTTGCAACCAGCTATCAGCGGGAATCGCACCGGCATTCACCGTCATGACGAACGACTTGGGTTCACAAACACCACGCAGCAACGTGGCCATCTTTTGTACCTGCGGCGCGAAGCGGCGGTTGAAGCCTACCATTAAACGGCATGGCCGCGACGAGCGCTGCGCCGCGTGATAGGCTTCGGTCACCCGCTGCAATTCATCAGCGTTCATCGCCAATGGCTTCTCGACAAACACATGTTTGCCCGCGTCAAGAGCGCGGCACACCAAGCTGGCATGGCTGTCGTGCCGCGTGGCGATGACCACGGTATTGATGTCGTCGTTTTCGAAAACATGATTCAGATCGGTTGTCGCCTGCCGGAAGCCGAACTTGCGGGCCGCATGCACAGCACTGACGCCGCCGCGGCTGGCAACCGTGTCGCACCGCGCGCCGGCAGCTCGGAACGCAGGCAGCAGGACTTTCGACGCAAATCCGCCGGCACCAATGACGCCCAGCGTCACTGGTGTGTTCGCAGATGATTTCTGACATTTCGCTTCGGTCGAGACCTGTGGAAAACGGATGGTGTCGCGACGTAATGTAATCGGATCGGTCGGCGGCGATTGCAGCAGAATTCCCAGCGAAGGTTGTTTGCTGCTCACAAGTTCGTACGCCGCGGCGGCCTCCGTCAGCGGGAAACGATGCGTGATCAGTGACACAACATCCAACGCCCCGGATGCCAGGAGATCGAGAACAGCCGTGAAGTTCCGCTGCTGAGTCCACCGCACAAAGGGCAACGGATAATCACGGCCTTCGTCTTCATAGGCGGAATCGTATCGACCCGGACCGTAAGAGCAGGAGACTTGAAACGAGAGTTCTTTCTTGTAGAAATCCTCCCGCGACAATTGCAGGCCCGTGACGCCAACCAGCACGATTCGTCCGCGTTTACGGCTGACTTCCGCCGCCTGATGGACCGGTTCATGGCTGCTGGTGGCGACCGTCAGCAGCACCCCGTCGACTCCGTACCCGCGTGAGAACGCCGCGGCTTTCGAGACGAGGTCTTCATGGCGTAGATCGACAGTTTCCGCACCAAACTTGCGCGCCAGTTCTAACCGCTGCGGATTGAAGTCGGCTCCCAGCACGCGAACGCCATTGGCCCGCAGCAATTGCACGGCCAGCAACCCGATCAGCCCGAGTCCCGAAACGAGAAAACTCTCGCCGAGCGTCGGCTGGGCCAGTCGAATGCCTTGTAATGCAATCGAACCCAGCACGCCAAACGCGGCCGCTTCATCGGTGACCGAATCAGGGATTTTGGCACAAAGATTCTTGGGGACGCTGACGACTTCCGCATGGCGGCCGTTCGACAGGACCCGATCACCGACTTCAAATCCCAGCACACCCGATCCGACGCCGATCACCGTGCCGACATGGCAATAGCCCAACTCAACGGGGGCGTCCAGCTTATCGAGGACGGAATCCAGCGTGGCGGCCAACCCGTCGGTCCGAACTTTTTCGATGACCTGGCGAACTTTGTCGGGTTGTTGCCGCGCTTTACCGATCCAGCCTGCCTTACCGAAATCGGTCACCATCCGCTCGGTGCCTGCGGAAATCAGCGTATTCCGCGTCTGAATCAATAAATGACCATCGCGCACCTGCGGGCAAGGCACGTCATCCACACGCGTCACGCCATCCCGCAATGACTGCAAAACCTGGCGCATCCCTGGCCCTCGTAAAACACTGCTAGCGGTATAGCCCCCTTTGGCAGCCGCCGAGCGGCGGGATAGTAGTTCAAGCGCGAAAGACCGGCAATACGAATCCGGCACCGCTGATGGAGTGAGTTACAGGATGATCAGAGTCCGAGGAGTTTAACCGCAGATTACGCAGATTGACGCAGATTTAGCTCAGCAATCCACCGGTAAATTTGTTGACTCAATAACTTGGCTTTAATCTGCGTCCATCTGCGAAATCTGCGGTTCTATGCCTTTGCTTTCGCCGCACAAACGCACTTGCCCGGCTCGTCAAAGCCGGCATCAAACCTTATGATTCGATGAGCGAAACTTATCAACCCGCTGCGTAAAGATCTCCGTGCGACTTGAACTTCCCGTGATGCAGAACTGGAGTTGTCACAACTGCGGCGGCTGTTGCCGGCAGCACGAGATCGACCTCACTGCGGAAGAACACCAACGTGTTCTGGCCCAGAACTGGACCGCAGCCGACGGCATTCCCCCCGGCCAACCCGTGGTCGTGTGGAAATCGGGGCCGGTCTGGAACCAGCAGTATCGGCTCGCCCACCAGCCAGACGGGGCGTGTGTGTTCCTGGACGACAAGGGCCTGTGCCGGATTCATGCCAAGTTTGGTGAAGCCGCTAAACCGCTGCCGTGCCGAATTTATCCCTACACGTTTCACCCGGCCGGCAAAGGGGTGACAGTGAGCCTGCGGTTCAGTTGCCCATCGGTGGTCTCGAATCTCGGTCGGCCCGTGGCGCAGCAGAATCGCGATTTGCAGGAAATTGCCGCGCTGGTTGTGCCGGCGAAAGCCATCGAACTTCCACCGCCGGAGATTTCACGAGGTCAAAACGTTTCATGGCCCGACTTTCGGCGTTTCACAGAGGCGTTGGAAGCCGCGATCACGGACACTTCCGTCTCGATGAGCGTGCGATTGCTGCGCGTCTTGTTGTGGAATGAACTCCTGTCGCAGGCGAAGTTCGACAAACTGACCGGCGGCCGCATCGGCGAATTGCTGACCTTGATTCGAGACGCCGCGGCGAATGAGGTGCCGGGATGGCCGGAGCAGATCATCGAGCCGACGCCGCTGGGCCGCTCGGCATTCCGCAGTCTCGCCGCGATTTATGCCCGGAAAGACACGGCGACCGATGTGAGTAGCGGTTGGCGCGGCCGCTGGAAATTGCTGCGAGCAATCTGGGGTTTTGTGCGTGGGACGGGAAATGTCCCAGTCTTACAGGATGGGTTTCGCGCGGTGCCATTCACGGCACTGGAGGCCCCTTTCGGCAAGACCACGCCGGAGATCGAAGCGTTAATGACGCGGTACTTCCAAGTAAAAATTCGTGGCCTGCATTTTTGCGGACGCGGTTTCTACGGCCTTTCGTTCACCGAAGGAGTGCCGTATTTGATACTGATGTGGCCGATCACATTATGGCTCGCACGGTGGCTGGCCGCCGGAGACAATCGCACAGCGATGACGATTGACGATCTCTCGAAAGCGCTCGCCGTCGCCGATCACAATCAGGGATTTTCTCCGCTACTGGAACAAGGCAACGCCCGCCGCCGCGTGCGCATGCTCTCCACCACGGGCGACCTCGCGCGATTGTGCGTCTGGTACTCGCAATAGTTCCTCAAAGCCCGCCGTCAGCGACGGCGGGACCAATCATAGGATAGACCACAAGATGCGTTGGATCATGGGATTCGCAACATGCCTGATCATGGTCGCGCTCTTCGGAGCCGCTCAGAATTCGCCAATCCAACCCGGCGAAGACCGCTGGCTGTCGGGGTTCACCAATGACGACGGCTCGCGACCGGATGGGAATCCGTCGGACCGCGACGACTCATCCGCATTGCAAAAGGCACTTAATGCCGGAGCGGGCGTGGTGCGCATCGGGCCAGGAACATTTCGGCTGCATGATGTCACAATTCCCACCGGCGTCGCGCTGATCGGCTCCGGCACCGCGACTGTGTTGCAGGCCTCTCAGAATCGGCCTGTATTTCTGCAGCAACAAGTCGCGCAATGGCGGCTGCGGGATGTGGTCCTGCAAGGGGAGGCGACCGGCCCCTGGCACGAACGGACCGATCAATCCGCTCATGGCCTGGTGATCACCGGTTCCTGGGGCTACGACGTTTCCGGCGTCACGATGCGCAATTTTCATGGCGCGGGAATTCAGATCAGTTTCACCAACAATCAAGCCTCAGGATTCTGCGACGGCGGCCGGCTCGCGCAGATCACAGCTTATGGCAACTTCATCGGTGTCCGCTTCGACACGCGGGCCGAATACATCACCACCACCCAGTTGCATTGCCGGCACAACGTCATCGGCGTCGTCATTCACGCGGGCAACTCCAGTCTCGCGAGCTGCAACATTGGGGAGAATATCGACGGCATCGTCATCGAAGATCACGAGAACGGTTCGCATGGCAGCCTCACCGGTTGCCTCGTCAATCACAACCAGCGCCACGCACTGTGGGCCAAAAATGCGGAAAATGGCATGGCCATCACGAATTGTTGCTTTTTCT
>Ga0335397_10003068_pt1 | contig 22592 bp, 25 predicted proteins | sample MAT04_FD_205740 | JGI IMG/M metagenome (GOLD analysis project Ga0335397, IMG submission 205740) | Freshwater microbial communities from Lake Fryxell liftoff mats and glacier meltwater in Antarctica - MAT-04 (spades assembly) (version 2) ... | reverse complement strand
TGACTGAGATCTTGCACCACTCGCAACACCCACCCGGAATTGAAATTCCGGGCTAACGCAACGAAGTCCGTTTCAACGGACTAAAGAACTGGGCAGACAGGCTTTCAACCCATTTTAATGGGTTTTGTCTATTAGCCCCGAATTCATTCGAGGGTGGGCTATTGAGAAAGGCGCAAGATCTGAGTTGACTTATTGCAGAGACAAAACTTCAAATTTTCTGTTACCAAACTTAACACCCTAAACCCCACCCATCGCAGCTTTCAGCCTAATTCTGAGAAACGCCCCGTGATAGACTGAGGGGCGAATCATAAACCAACTATAGACAGCACATTGGGAGACGAGACCTCATGCGGGACGCGGTAACCAGTCTAATTAAAAACTACGACAACACAGGTCGATATCTAGATCGGGATGCTCTCGATACACTCAAGTCCTATTTCAACACGGGCATGGCGCGAGTCCAGGCGGCAGCCGTGATTAATGGGAATGCTGCTGCCATTGTGAAGCAGGCGGGCTTACAACTTTTTGAAGATGTTCCTGAACTCATTCGTCCAGGCGGCAACGCCTACACGACCCGTCGCTATGCGGCTTGTCTGCGGGACATGGACTATTACCTTCGCTACGCCAGCTATGCTTTGGTTGCAGGCAATATGGACGTGTTGAACGAGCGTGTGCTTCAAGGATTGCGAGAAACCTACAATTCTTTAGGCGTGCCGATCGCTCCTACAGTCATGGGCATTCAAATCATGAAAGATGTGGTTAAGGCACAGGTGGCAGCGGCAGGAATTGAAGATACTGCTTTTGTTGACCAACCGTTTGACTACATCACCCGTGAATTGAGCGAACAGGATATCTAGGCTTCTAGCTTCTCAAACAAAAAGGGTAGGCAAAACGCCTACCCTTTTTTGATCTCTGATAGCTAATAGCGATCGCCCGGTTAGTTATCGCTAGGTCTGTTCAATCTCTCCCGTCTTTCAATTCTTTCTTGTCTGTCTTGCTGTTGCCTGGATACAGGGGGAAGAGATTCGGGAGGCGCGGCAATGCGAGTGGGCGAAACTTTTCCAGGGCGATCGGCTGAACCGACTAGCATGGCTTGGAATGAATCATCGCGATCGCCTAAAGATTCGTAAAAGAAAAAGGAGAAGCCTGATAAACGGCGATCGCGGGCAGTTTGCACCTGTTTCTGAATTTGGCTAATGTCAATATTCATCACCCGCAATCCTGTCAAAATACCCACGCTCACCGGAATCCGCTGACGAATGCTGATCATTTCGGGGCGGTTAAAATCTGCCAGTTCATACAAATATCGGCTGAAATCATTGCGATAGACTTGCACAATAATCTCATCAACAAACCCCAAACGCGCCCAGCTTGCCCAATCTTGCAGGAACATTTCGTAAGAAAATACCCTGGGATTGGGAGACACCGACACAATACAGTTGGGCTTGCGTGTTTTGATCCCTGAGTAAATCGCTAGCATCAGGTCAGTAACCTTACTGGCACGCCAACGCATCCACGCCTTGTTATTGGGGTTCGCTGGTGGCGCTTTGCCTTGGTGTTCTTTTTTATAAAGCTCTACTGTGTAATCGTCGTAGCCCAACTCTACAGGCATTCCAAAGTGGTCATCGAGCTGTATGCCATCGACATCGTACTTTTCCACCACCTCAATCATCATGTCTCGAATGAAGTCTTGCACTTCTTCATGGGCAGGGTTAAGCCACACCATTTGTTTGCTGTGCATGGTGTAAACCTGGCTGCCATCTTTGCGTTTGCCAATCCAGTTAGGATGTTGCCTAACTAGCTCTGACTCTGCCGGAGCCATTAACCCAAATTCAAACCAGGGAATAACGGTTAGGTTTTTCTCGTGTCCTAGCTCGATCGCCTCTTTCAGCATATCGCGACCCTCAAGTCTGGGGTCTGGATCAAGTTTAACGCCCGTTACTCGCTCTGCAACTGCGCTGGGATAAAGAGTGTAACCTTCGTTCCATACAGTCGGATAAATCGTGTTGAACTTGAGATTCTTGAGGCGCTCCATGCCTTGTTCAAGGTTGCTCTTAGAAAACAAGACCTCGCTGTCTACATTGGTGAGCCAAACGCCTCTGAGTTCTGAGGCTGGAAGATTTGATGCAGGTGGCTGTGAAATTGAAGCCTCCTGAGCGATCGCCGCCAGTGGCAAGTGAACCATAAGGGCGACGGCTAGACCTGTGATCAGCAAGATCAGCGATCGCTTCGAGATCCCCGCCAAAAATCGCCCTTTGCGCCGCCATCTGTCCCAAACTCCGATTCCTAACAAAGGTTTTTGACTCCCCATACCTCAGACTACCCTGCCTCCAAAATTCAAAAGCCCTTGCTTTTATGTCCCTCGGCATAAGATATGTCATTTCTGGGTCATTTTTTTATTTTTTTATTCTACGGGTCATTTTTTTTGTAGCGTCAGCATTCAACTTTCTCGGAATAAACTCACACGACTTGTCAAGTCCTACGCTAGAATTATTGAGGCTTCTTAACTAAAATCCTTATTTAAGTTTAAAGAAATCAAATTGCAAGGGTTACCTTTATCCCTTGTTTCGATCTCGGAAGCCAGTACCCATTCAGACTTTTTTGTCCCATACACTGGAACCATCTTATGACTCTGCCCATTCGCAATGTTGCCATCATTGCCCACGTTGACCACGGTAAAACGACTTTGGTTGATGCACTATTGAAACAATCCGGCACATTTCGAGAGGGCGAAGAGGTTCCGATCTGTGTGATGGACTCTAATGCCCTAGAGCGAGAACGGGGCATTACTATTCTGTCGAAGAATACCGCAGTTAATTACGGTGATACTCTCATTAATATTGTTGACACTCCTGGACACGCTGACTTCGGTGGAGAAGTGGAGCGAGTTTTGGGCATGGTAGACGGTTGTATTTTGATCGTCGATGCGAACGAAGGGCCTATGCCTCAAACTCGCTTCGTTCTTAAAAAAGCCCTGGAAAAAGGCTTGCGTCCTATTGTGGTAGTCAACAAAATCGATCGCCCTCAAGCTGATCCTCATGGAGCGATTGACAAGGTTCTTGACCTATTTTTGGAACTGGGCGCAGACGATGATCAGTGCGAGTTCCCCTACCTGTTCGCTTCGGGTTTAGCGGGCTACTCCCAAGATACGATGGATGAGGAAGGAACGGACATGAAACCCATGTTCAACGCCATCCTTAAGCACGTACCGCCTCCAGTCGGCGACCCGCTGAAGCCTTTGCAATTGCAGGTGACTACGCTAGATTATTCCGATTATTTAGGTCGAATTGTCATTGGCAGAATTCACAATGGCGAAATCAAAATGGGTCAACAGGCGGCGCTGATCACCGAAACTGGGGCGATCGTTAAAGCCAGAGTTACGAAATTGCTAGGCTTCAAAGGTCTGAACCGGATTGAAATTGAGTCGGCTACGGCTGGCAACATTGTTGCGGTTGCAGGTTTTGCTGAAGCGAACATTGGCGAAACGATTACCGATCCCAACAATCCTCAAGCTTTACCGCTGATTAAGGTGGATGAGCCGACGTTGCAAATGACCTTCTTGGTAAATGATTCGCCGTTTGCGGGTCAGGAAGGCAAGTTTGTCACTTCTCGGCAGTTGCGCGATCGCCTTTTCCGTGAGCTGGAAACTAACGTAGCTCTGCGAGTTGAAGAAGCCGATTCGCCCGATCGCTTTTCTGTAGCAGGACGGGGTGAATTGCACCTGGGTATTTTGATTGAAACCATGCGCCGCGAAGGCTATGAGTTTCAAGTCTCTCAGCCTAAGGTGATTTACCGCGAAGTCAGTGGTCAGCCCTGCGAACCCTTCGAGCAACTCGTCCTCGACGTGCCCGAAGATGGCGTGGGTGGCTGTATTGAGCGGTTGGGTCAACGTAAAGGCGAAATGCAAGATATGCAGATAAGCGCTAACGGTGGTCGTACCCAGCTAGAGTTTATTATTGCGGCACGGGGCTTGATTGGTTTCCGGGGCGAGTTCATGCGCTTAACCCGTGGGGATGGCATCATGAACCACAGCTTCCTCGACTACCGACCCATTACCGCTGGGATTGACGCTCGTCGGAACGGGGTTCTGATTTCTTTTGAAGAAGGCACTTCAACCGCCTACTCCATGAAGAATGCTGAAGACCGGGGTGCGTTCTTCATCTCTCCTGGAACCAAGGTTTACAAGGGCATGATTGTGGGCGAGCATAACCGCCAGCAAGACTTAGAGATCAACATCTGTAAGTCTAAGCAGCTCACAAACCACCGGGCTTCGGGTGGTGAAGAGTTGGTGCAGCTTCAGACTCCGATTGATATGGGTCTAGAGCGGGCGCTTGAGTACATTGGTCCAGATGAGCTTTTGGAAGTGACGCCTAGTTCCATTCGTTTGCGGAAAATGTCGAAGAAGTTAGTTAGGCGCTAGAAGTTCTTGGTTTAATTAAATTCTGAAAGGGTGGGCATCGGCTCACCCTTTTTGATGGCATTTGGGCTTAAACGTCATTGGAATCGATGCCTAATTCTTGTAGCTTTGCCATTAGGCGATCGGCGCGTTGACGTTCCGCATCGGCGCGGGTCTGTTCGGCATCAGCGCGTTGGCGTTCGGCATCGGCGCGGGTCTGTTCGGCATCAGCGCGTTGGCGTTCAGCATCGGCTCGAATCTGTTCGGTATCAGCGCGTTGGCGTTCCAACTCTTTGCCCTCGGCTCCAGTGAGGATCACTTGCCCTGGGTGAGCGGGTGAGGAAGCACTGGGCAGTGTGCACCATCGCAACCAGAGGCGAGTCACGGCTTCTTCAAACTGCCCTTCCCATAGAGTTAGCCCTAACCCAGCGGTTTCTAAACCCACAGATTGACCCACTTCACTGATGCCTTCAATGGGCGTGAGTTCTACGTATCGTCCGGCTGTCAATGTCCAAACTCTCAGCAGCGCCCCATTCATTTCGTTTTGACCCTGAATTTGTTGCAGTGGATCGAATACCACATAGTAGGGCACGCCAATTTGAGCATAGATCTCTTTCTTGCCAGTTTTCTTCCCTTTCTGGCGTGATTTCTGGCTCAGGGTAACTTCATCGCCTTCTTGATTAGAGACAATTTCAATGCAAACATCTGGGATTTTGCCAAATTCCCAGACAAAATAGGATCGATTGCGCCGCTGGGATAAATCTTCTGCTCGCTGCACGCCTAAACTCATCAGGACATCAGGAACGATCGGGTCGCCGTTGAGTTTGTAGAACAAGCCCACATTAGCAGCCACTAAGAAAGGAGGGGATAGCGCGTGAGAACTGTAGAGTGGTTCTACCAGCAACCGTTGCTGGACTTCTGATTGAAAATTGTCCACAGGGGTATTGTCCTCGATGACGAGGTGGCTGATGTCCAGCTCGGTGATGATTTCTAGGGAATTTTCTTCGGTGTCAAAATCTGTATTCAGTAGTTGTTGAGTCATGAGCAGCAACCAGAACTCGACACCTTATTGTAATTCATGCCAAGAAAGAGTGAGCCGTGGGGGTAGCTCCCACATTTTGCAAGGGATTCGCTGCCACCATTCTACCTGCGATCGCCATTGCCACAGATGACTGACACTTTAAGTGAGTTGAGTATTAATTCCAGCGATCGATGACTTCTAGCATTGCTTTTTCAGATAGCGCACGCGCTCCAGGATTACTTTTTATTGCCTCTAAAACTTCGGCAAAGCCCTTAAACTCTTGTCGTGGGTTGTTCTGCTTGAATTCTTTCAACTTTTGGATAATCCCTTGAGCTTTTTTGCTACCCAAGAATGCCATTTTGTTAATCGCATCGTGGGCGATCGCGGGTTCTTCAATTCTATTAAAGGCTTCTAAGGCGGGGATAGGCTTTGGTAATTTTGTGTCGATCTCCTTTAATAGATCAGTCTTCAGTTCCTGCAAGTTGGTCTTAAGCTGGGCGATCGCAGCAGTCATTTGGTCTGAGGACTGCTTCACTTGACCTTCTAAATTGCTCAGTTTAAGGCCTGAGTCAGTAAGGCTAGAACCTCCATCCTTCGCAAATTTGGGATTCTGCGCTTGACGGATTTTCTCCCTAACTTCTAACTGCCTGCAAATGTCAGCCTCATTTTTAGCATCCATGATAAAAACCATCAGGCGATCGGGGAGTTTTTCATCTAACTCCCGTGCTTTGAGATATGCATAGTAGCTGAGATGATCAGAAACAAGTTCATATTCATCAATACCGAGCGATCGCACCACTGGTATATGGATGGACGCTTGTAAATGCAGCATTGTCCGCGCTAAAGCTTCAATTTCTGTAGTGTGCAGTTCTGGTTGGAAGTCAGAACTTGGAACTTGAATACTGTCTAAGTCAACAATAGAAGTGAACAATGCCATAGAATAGTGCCTCGAAAATCTTATTCTTCCAATAGCCTCTCACGATTGAATTAAGCCCAACACTTCCTGCGCCAGATCTTCAAACTCTCCTGCGGCTTGCGAGTCAGGTTTATAATCCAAAATTGAGGTGGGATTGGGAATCTCTAGGTTACCTACGTCTAGGGTCTGTTCTACGGCAGCGGACACATCACGCCGCTCAAAGATCTTAGATTTAAGCAGGGAAAAACCATACTGCGCGCTGACCAGTGCTTCCATCCCAGGTAAGGTATGTTCTACAAACTTAGGCGAAGTGTTTAACTTTGATGGCAGCACTCCTAGTATGTCCAAAGCATCCCTACCCATATCTTCACGAAACTCATTAATGTTACTCACAAACTGCGATACGTTACGGAGTCCTTCGTTAGCAAAAGGGCGTAGATCAGAAGGAATAATCAGGTAATCTGCGGCAATTAATGCAATGCGGGCGTAGAGGTTTAAGGAAGGTGGCGTATCAATTAAGACGATATCGTACTGCTCCTCTACATCTTTAAGCTTCTTAACCAACCGAGTTAACGCCGGATCGAGTGAGGATAATTCCGGCTCATGCTTCATTAAATCAATGTGGCTGGGAATCACATCAAAAGGCGGGGTCGTAAAGTTTGATCTGCGGGCGACCTCGCGAAGCGGGAATTTGTTTTTTTCAAGAATGACGTGATAGACGTAGCTGCCTCTGATAGTGTCACTTAACTCATCTTGAAACTTCACCAACCCAGTGGCAAACGTTGTATTGGCTTGGCTGTCTAAGTCGATGACTAAGACCCGCTTCTTCAGTTTACTTAAGGCAGCAGCTAGGTTTATCACCGTTGTAGTTTTGCCAACGCCACCTTTGTTGTGGTAGACCGCGATCGTTTTCATGGGCTGCTTTTCCTGCTTTTTTGAAAGGGTGGAATCTAAGAGGACGGGCGGCGGCTTTTGCTGTAAAGCCTGTCTGCCAATTAACGCTTGCAATTCTTCAATTCGCTGTGGGGCTTCTTGCCCTAACATTTGTAGTCGTAGATGCAACCCTTCGGAAGTGCGCTCGTATACCCGTATTTGCCGACCGTTGGTCAGTAACCCATAACGCACGTTAATTTTATCAAGATAACGGTGAAACTTCCGAACATGGTGCGCCAAATTTTGCTTAGGGTGCTTTGCCTCTATGACCACCATAAGGTGACTGTTCCAGCCTAGGAGAGTGGAGGCGACCCTTGCGGTATCTGAGCAGCACGCCAAAAAATCTAAGCGAATATTGCCAAACGTAACTTCTTGATGCCAACTTTCTGGGGGATAGCCTAAAGCCGGTAACAAATACTGAACAATGAACTTACTCTCAACCTCCGACTCATTTCTACATTTATCAGGACTATAGAAACTAGGCAAGGGTTGAAGCATATCAAGGTCAGCGTCTCATCAATTAGATCGACCTTTAGTATACCCATGCTTTGCAAAGTAAGAGGATGGCACAAAAAATCCTCTCACTTTGCTCAAGATTAATCTTTGGAAACCCTTCAACACAAACGGGGTAAAGCGATCGAATAGCTTTCCCCCTGCTTTTAACCAATATGCTTTTGATTAATGTGCGCGATCGCCACACTCTGCGATCGCTCTGTAAATCTATTTCATAAACCTACCAGCCATCGACATTAGATCACCTAAATCAGTATCACCATCCTGATCGCCATCCAGGAAAGCGTTCAACAAAGGATTTCCACCGCTCGCACCTGGAACGCCGTCTTGAGTCATTGCCCCAGATTGCAGTACACCCATCACCACAGGGATCAATGCAGGTAGCATTGCCTGAATCGTGCTGGCATTGACGCCAGACTGCTGCGACACCGACTGAACTACCTGCTGCTGGTTGCCGCCAAAAACTGCATCCAGCGCTCCGGCACTAGGGGTCGTGCCGCTAAGTTGACTCACCATTGCCGCTACGCCTTCTGTGCCGTTTGTTTGCTGCTGTTGCTGCAACGCCGCTTTAACATGACCGCCTAGCGCCGATAGCACTGCCTGAGTTGCAGATGGGTCAACACCCTGATTTCCAGAGAGTTGCTGAACGGTGTTAAAGATGGCTCCAAGCTGGTCAGGGTTAGCCTGCTGGTTAGGATTGCTGACTGCACCCATGAGTTGATCTAAAAGTCCCATAATTTCTTTCCTTATGCTTTGGAGTATTGGTCTTCATCCGAACCTATTGAAAATTAACAGGAATTAACGAACGAGTCTAGTGAACCATAGAATCCGAAATTTGAGTAATTTCTAGGCAACCCACCGGAAATCTTAAGACTTTTGGATATTACGAACTTTAAAGTTTTGCAAGCATTCTCAGAACTGCGCAAAAGCGTTGCTGTAAACTGGTTTCGATTGGAGAACTCAGGGTGCGGTTTATTGTGGGAATTTAGCATCTTGTGTGAGTTCCAACAGCGAAACCGTACACATCAAATAGTTTGGAGCCACTATATCAATGTCTCATTCAGTCAAAATCTACGATACCTGTATTGGATGCACCCAGTGCGTTCGTGCCTGCCCTACCGACGTTCTGGAGATGGTTCCTTGGGACGGATGTAAAGCGGGATCGATTGCTTCTTCGCCTCGCACAGAAGACTGTGTAGGCTGCAAGCGGTGTGAAACAGCTTGCCCCACCGACTTCCTCAGCATCCGGGTTTACCTGGGCGCAGAAACCACCCGTAGCATGGGTCTGGCTTACTAGGATGGCGGATTAGAAGCGCTTTATCTAAGCGTCTTTATATGATTAATAGGCGGGGGGGATTTTCCCCCTGTTTTTTTTGCGAGGAAATATGGCGGATTTTTTGAGTCAGACCAGCGGTACGTGGATTAATGTCGCGACAATTTTGGTGGGTACAGGGCTGGGTTTACTAATGCGATCGCGGCTGCCAGAGAAGATGCAGCGGGTGATAACTCAAGGGGTGGGGCTGACGGTCATGGTGGTGGGGGTGGGGATGGCGAACAGTTTGGGGAAGGTGCAGGCAGGGCGATCGCCCGGAGTGATTTTGGGCATGATGGCGATGGTGGTGGGAGGGTTGCTGGGGGAATGGTGGCGGCTGGAGGATAGGTTAGAGGCGATCGGGCATTGGCTGAAGCGAAAATTTAAGGGCGAGGGCGGGTTCACTGAAGGGTTTGTGACGGCAAGTTTGCTGTTTTGTGTGGGTCCAATGGCGGTGATTGGCAGCCTCAATAATGGGCTGAGTGGCGATAATACGGTGCTGGTGCTGAAGTCGGCAATCGATGGGTTAGCCGCGATCGCCCTCACCAGCAGCTTTGGCATTGGGGTCGGTTTTTCCAGTCTGCCGATTCTGCTTTACCAGGGTGGACTTTCACTAAGTTCAGGACTTTTGACCTTGCCCGACCCGGCTACAGCTCCCCCTGTCATCCTAATTACTGGAGTGGGGGGGCTGATTATTGTGGGCACTGGATTGAATTTGCTTGAGGTGACGAAAATCCGGCTTGCTGCTTTTTTGCCAGCTCTAGCGATCGCCTTAATGCTTTACTGGCTAGCGGATCGGTTAACCTAAAGAATGCACCTAGACATCACGGTAAACTAAGCACTATCAGCGGGCAGAACCGTTGAATTGCCCCGAATTCTACCCAGAAATTCAGTCGAGAGTATCTATGAACTCAATCCCTTCTGAAACGCCCCCGATTCGGGTCTTAATTGTTGAAGATGATCCGATGATGCAACTGGGCTTGGAACAGTCTCTATCAAACGCTGAAGGCATTACCGTCTTAGGGCAAGCTGAGGACGGTTATCGAGCCATAGAGGCAGCCACAAGACTCATGCCCGATGTAATTGTGATGGATATTGGATTGCCTCGGATGGACGGCATTGCCGCCACCCAAAAGATTAAGGCAACGCTGCCGACCGTGCGGGTGGTGATGCTGACGTCTCATACTTCCAGCAATGAGGTGATTGCAGCCCTAGCGAGTGGGGCTGATGCTTACTGCGTTAAAGGGACGAGCGTGGATGGACTGTTGAGGGCGATCGCGGCTGCCAACGAAGGAGCCAGCTACCTCGACCCGATCGTCGCCCGTCAAGTCATGGAGCAACTAAAACCGACCCTAAGCAGCGCAGAATCTACCGCTATTAGTCAACTTTCACCCCGCGAAGTAGAAGTGCTGAAACTCATGGTAGAAGGACGCAGTAACCCTGAAATCGCAACGGTTTTGTATCTCAGCCCCAATACGGTTAAGACCCATGTGCGAGGCATCATGAACAAGCTTGCAGTTGACGATCGCGTGCAGGCTGCTGTCGTAGCTCTTCGCGCTGGGTTAGTTTGACCCAAGTTAACAGGCGGATGGTATGGGCTGATTATTTACGCTTTCTCAGCTACAAACACCTTGCTCAAAACAACTTGCAATAAACTACCCCACCCTATAGAGGGATGGGGTTTTCAGCAGCCCTAGAACATGGTCACTCAAAGAGCAAGCAAGTTCTGAACTTCCCGGCAGGTTTATAACAGCCGCATTGTTAGCAATATTCTTGGCACCATTCACGTCAGCATCCCCAACCCAGCCGCAATGACCACAAGCAAACTTCTTCCCACTTCTGTACGATTCACCTTTTGTTGGGTGAATGTGCAGGCAGTTATGGCAGGTTTGCGAGGTATAGCGAGGGTCAACCAGAATCAGCTTTACGCCAAACTTCACCGACTTGTAGGTCAAGAATTGTCGCAACTGATAGAACGCCCAACTATTGCTACGTCTACGCTCTGTTTTAGACCGTGGCATCGTGTTAGTTCGTTCTCTGATTCCAGTCAAATCCTCCAAAGCAATAGCTTGGTTGGTCAGCTTGGCGCGTTGCACCAAACGGTAGCTGATGACGTGATTTACATGACTCTGAAAGCGTTGCTCCTTGCCCGACAACCGTTTCAGCAGTTTTCGACAACTACGTCTAGAACTGCGTGTGCCTCTCGAAGCTTTTTGCTGGATATTCGCTCTCAAAGTGCTGTACTTATCTCTCATTTTAGATATTGCAGCCCCACTGAAAGAATCTCCTTCAGACGTTGCGGCAATATCAGTTCTACCCAAATCAACTCCCAAAATCTTCTTAGTCTTTTCGGGAATGGGAGACTCGGACTCCAGTTGGATATTTACGTAATACTCGCCATTCTGACGTTTTACCAACGTTGCAGTTTTAGGGTTTTGCCCTTTCAACAAGCCAAGTTGGTAATTGCCAATAGCAAGAATGAAACGCTCTCGCTTGCCCACCATCGTCAGAGAAACAGTCCAGTCCTTCTCTCGAAGGTTGAAAGTTCTTTGGTCATAGGTTGCAGAAGTTGGAGCAAACTTATTAACGGGCTTGTTCTTTTGCTTGGCTGTCTTGCGGTTAGACGATACCCGTCTAATGGCATGAATCGCCAACTGAGCAGGCAAGCCAAACCTAGCTCTGACATCGTGATAGACCAACGATTGCATTGCAAGTTCATTGGTCAGCTTAGGCTCAACAGTCTTGTTCACGTATTCGCAAGCATCAGCAAACGCCTGGAGCGTAGCGTCAATTTTGGCGCTTTGCTCTGGGTTAACTTCAATCTTGCAGGATACAGTCAGGACTTGTTTCACGGTGTCTCTATTTCTCACGTATTGACATTGTACACTAAAACGAGGTCTATGGTCATTCCAGAAGATAATTGGCTGACTCCGAATTCTCTACGTCAGCCGCGCTATCCCTCCCCACCTTATAGAAGGATGGGGAATCCCGCTAAATTAGTTGAAATGACATAAAATAGAATATTAATTTTTATTAATTCTGTAAGACCTCTGTAGATGCTTGATCCCTAGGGATTTGCTTCCCTTTAACACTCCTGATAGAGTCTAGATTTGGTTAAAAATTAATGAGGAATTGCCCTGTCTTATCCCACAAATCCCACTGAGCAGACTAAGATGGCATGGCAGCTTGTGAAGTCAAGCAGCTCTCCTGGCAGAGAATCACTACAATGAGATAATTATTAGAGTAGCAACCATTGGGAGCAACCAATGATTACTAAACCTACCTCGCTTGTTTTGACAAGTTCTACTCTTTGAATTCCATACTGACTAGCTTTAGTCTGATTTCTCTTTTACAACCGGAGTCAGTGATTCAATCGAATCATTTTTAGATTAAAGAAAAACTAAGGTCGTTACGGTGCTTCCTTCTTCCCTCGCTATTTGAAGCTGTCCCAGGTTTGACTCCGTTGAGTCTAGATGCAGCCTCATTACGTCCAATAGCGTGAATCTACCTTTTCAGTTGGTATCGGGTTGTAGATTCGGTTGTTGCAAAAACAGGTGTGAATTGATTCAGATTACTGGATCATGGGTTGAATCTTTGCTAGGAAAACTGCCAGCGTTGAATTGTACACCGGGTTAGATGAGCAATTATGACTACATTTGACGATATTCACCAATTCTTTCGTAATCCCCCCCCGTTCTACCTCAATAAAGAGTTAGCAGTCTGCTATGTGCTGACTGTACTCCTTCGTCGAGATTCTTACGGAACTGAGCTGATTAGTCTTTTAGAGCATGAGTACCCGACTTATCGATTGTCGGATACGGTGCTGTACAGCGCTCTCAAGTTTTTGGAAGATGCTAATACGATCACGGGCTACTGGAAAAAAGTCGAAGGTCGGGGTCGTCCTCGACGAATGTACCAAATTAGTGCTGATTGGCAACAGCAGGCGAATGAGTTATCTCGCCTTTGGCAGAGTTATGCGGGCAAGTCTGTGCAAGCAGCACCACATTAGGATAAAGCCAATTAGATAAGATATTAAATTGCGACTGGGTTGGGCGATGCTTAACCCAGTTTTTTCGTATGCGTCTAAAGTTTTAGGATGGCTGATCCAGGTAAGCTGAAGCTAGCTGTTTTCGCCTTGTCCTTTACGTCAATATTTCTATGCCTGTTCTTTCATCCACAGTTCTGCTCACTGCTTTGATGGTAATTGGGCTATTTTTCTTTATTCGTGCTTCTACCAAAGCTCGGATTGAGGTCATCAGGTTAGTGACGCAATTGCCTGAAGAGTCTTTGCGGGAAAAAATTCAGCAGTACTTTACCCAACGGGCGTATCGGATTGCATCGGTGGATGCGGCTCAGAGTTTGGTGACGTTTGAGGGGTTTGTGCGTCCCAGCGCTTTTCTGGCGGTGTTTTTGACGTTGATCGCTGCCAGCGGGAGTTTTTGCGCGGCACTGGTGTTGGCTTACTTGTTTCCGGGTGGGGCTAAGTTTTTTCCGGCGCTGGTGTTTGTAGCTCCGGTGGCAGGTGTTTTCTATTGGAAAAAATCAGGGCGGCAGGAGCAGGTGGCTTTGAAGGTTGAACCGTTGGTAATGGAAGGAATGCCTGAGCAGAGGCTGTTGACGGTGACGGCTCATCGGGATGAGCTAGCGGAGTTGCGGCGCGCATTGGGTTTTGAGGTCTTTGAGCCGTTGGAAGTGGAGTGAGAGGGGTTAGGGGGCGAGGAACAAGGGGCGATCGCGCTGTGTTTTACTCAATATTCTCTCTAGCTCTGTCCAGTTTTCCTGCTCGATTTGCTCAATGAATTGATCGAGTTGATGGCGATATGCATGGAGCGATCGCACCACTTCTTTCTGGTTGTATCGCGCCATCATGACTCCCAGTTCTGGGTTGCCGCCGCCAACTCGGCTGGTGTCTTTGAAGCCGGAGCTGGCAAATTTTTGGGCTAAATCTAAAACGATGGGATCAGCCTCAGACATGCAGGCGGCAATCAGGCTGGCGCTTACCATGACGGGCAGATGGGAGATCCAGGCGACAGCGCGATCGTGGTCTTCTGGCTGACACCGATAGACTTTGGACTGGAGCGATCGGGCGATTTCAGCAACGATTTCTACGGCGGCGGGTGGGGTGGTAGCGATGGGGGTGAGGACGTAGGCGCGATCGATGAATAAGCCTGAAAGGGCAGCGTCTAATCCACTTTCGGCAGTCCCTGCCATCGGGTGCCCACCCACAAAGTTTTGCCAGAGGGGGGCGATCGCTTCTACCACAGGCGCTTTGACTGAGCCGACGTCAGTGAGAATGGTCGCAGGGTTGAGGTGGGGGATGAGTTGCTCGACAGTAGATTGGAGAGCGGCGAGGGGAGTGCAGAGGAAGATGACTTCGGCGGGAGAGAGGAGGCTGAGTTCTGGGCTGGCTTGGTGGGTGATGTTACGGGCGATCGCTTGTTGGCAGGTTTGAGGGCTGCGGCTAACGCCAAGGATGGTGTGCCCCAGTTGGCGCAGGTCGATCGCCAGCGAGCCACCGATCAGTCCTAAGCCGATAATTCCAATTTTCATTTTTTATCTCTTAAATTTGCTTGGGCGTTACGTCTGAGCATTTGCGGTTTGATGCGGCGCAAGGCTGAGGCAGGGAATCGTTGGTTCCAATCTTCGTCGGTAATTTGGGCGATCGCCTCCAGGGTCGGGGCTATGTTTTGGGGATAAGGCTGGAATTCGGCGATGTCAGTTTCTTGGGCAAAGCGCTGGTTCCAGGGGCAGACGTCTTGGCAAATATCGCAGCCTGCAACCCAGCCCTGGAGGTGAGGGGCGATCGCGGGGGGAAGTTCTGCGGCTCGGTTTTCAATCGTATGATAAGCGATGCAGCGGTTGGCATCGACGACGAAGGCGGGGCTGATGGCTTGGGTGGGGCAAGCTTCGAGGCAGCGGGTGCAAGTGCCGCAATGTGGCGTGTGAGGGCGATCGGGGGTGAGTTTGGCGTTGGTTAATACTTCGCCTAAAAACACCCAGGAGCCATACTGTCGAGTAATGACGTTGCTGTTTTTAGCGATCCAACCGAGTCCGGCTCGTTCTGCCCAAACTTTGTCTTGAATCGGGCCAGTGTCAGCATAGTAGCGGGCTTCGATGGTTTCGTTTTGGGCTTCGTTTTGGGCTTCTAGCCAGAGGGCTAATGCTTTTAGCTTTTTGTGCAAAATGCGATGATAGTCGCGTCCCCAGCCGTAGCGGGAAATTTTGGCATATTCTTTTCCAGAGGGGCGATCGTGGGGGGTGTAATAGTTGAGCGCTACACAAATCACTGACTGTACCGATGGCATCAGCAGCTTAATATCCTGCCGTTTAGGATGTTCCATCCAGCCCATGTCGGCGTGATGTCCTGCTGCCAACCAGGTCAATAAATGAGGATTTGACTGAGGATGAAGGGCGCGATCGCTCCTCTCCTCGTTGTCCAGATGATCTGGTTGATCGTCTCCAGCTATGCCATGAGCATTTGCAATCCCAACCAAATGAAATCCCAAATCTAGGGCTTTTTGCTTTACTAAAAGGTGCAAATCAGGCATAAGGTACAACTAGCCATACTTAAAACTGATAGTACTCTGAGGCTAAATCCTATAGGTTTTGATCCCCCACAGGAAGTATTTTATGAATGGGATATCGTTAGTCGTGTCATCTGACTCACCAGGTTAATTATGAGGTTCTTTCAAAACTTTTTTGCATCTGTCAGAGCAGCCGGAAGCGATGAGAACTTTCTGATTGCCTTGAAGAAAGTAGAAACATGGGTTTCTAAAACACTTTCGATCGCGATGGTGGGAGTTTTGCTCACCACAGTCATTGAGCTATGTTTATTCTTAACTAAAGAAATTATTTTTAATAATAGTTTTGCTGAACCCGATAAGTTTTTCACTGTGACCCTGATCAAAATATTCGGGCTATTTTTAAATATTTTAATTGCACTGGAAATCTTAGAAAATATCACGGCTTATCTTAAAAAACACGTCGTTCAGCTTGAGTTAGTAGTAATCACTTCCTTAACGGCAGTTGCCCGAAAAATTATTATTTTTGACTTTAATAAAGCTACTGGCTTTGAGCTAATTGCGTTGGCGGCAGCTATCTTTGCCCTTTCCATTAGCTACTGGATCGTTCGGCACGCGACTCGTGACTCTTTGAAAAGATAAAAAATGAACATTTGCAGCATTAAAGTCATCTTTGCAGGGAATGCATTTCGTATAATGAAGTGCATTCCCTGAATAGGCGTAGACATGTCCACCGCAGAATCACCAGACTTGACTGAGGCGATCGCCCATCGCCGCAATTTTGCCATCATCTCTCACCCCGATGCCGGGAAAACAACATTGACCGAAAAGCTGCTGTTGTACGGGGGTGCAATCCATGAGGCGGGCGCAGTCAAGGCACGGCGGGCACAGCGACACGTCACGTCTGACTGGATGGCGATGGAGCAACAGCGGGGCATTTCTATCACCTCGACGGTGCTGCAATTTGAGTACGACGGCTACTGGATTAATCTGCTCGATACGCCGGGTCACCAAGATTTTAGTGAAGACACTTACCGCACCCTTGCCGCTGCTGACAATGCAGTGATGTTAGAAGATGCAGCAAAGGGCTTGGAGCCGCAAACTCGCAAGCTCTTTGAAGTTTGCCGAATGCGCGGGATTCCTATCTTCACGTTCTTCAACAAGCTCGATCGCCCCGGTCGTGATCCGTTTGAGCTAATGGACGAAATTGAGAGCGAGCTAGATTTGAAGACCTACGCGGTTAATTGGCCGATTGGCATGGGCGATCGCTTCAAAGGCGTGTTCGATCGCACTACCCGCAAAATTCACCTATTCGAGCGCTGCGCCCACGGTAGCCGTGAAGCCACCGAAACCATCGTCGATTTGGGCGATCCCCGCATTGAGGATTTGCTGGAACAGGATCTCTACTACAAGCTCAAAGAAGATTTAGAGATGCTGGACGGCGCTTGCGCTGATTTTGATTTGGACTTGATTCACCAGGGCAAAATGACCCCGGTGTTTTTTGGCAGCGCCATGACTAACTTTGGCGTAGAACTTTTCCTCAATTCGTTTTTAGACTACGCCCTGAAGCCAGGTTCTCGCCGCAGCACTTTAGGCGACATTCCCCCCGAATATCCTGATTTCTCTGGGTTTGTGTTTAAGCTGCAAGCGAATATGGACCCGAAACACCGCGATCGCATTGCTTTCATTCGTGTCTGTTCTGGAAAATTTGAACGAGACATGGTAGTGAGTCATGCTCGCACAGGTAAATCGGTTCGCCTTTCCCATCCCCAAAAGCTTTTCGGGCAAGACCGCGAATCGGTGATTGATGCCTATCCGGGCGACGTGATTGGTCTGAATAACCCTGGCGTTTTCGCCATTGGTGACACCATTTTCAACGGGCAAAAAATGGAGTATGAGGGCATTCCTTGCTTTTCGCCTGAACTATTCGCTTATCTCAAAAATCCGAATCCTTCCAAATTCAAGCAATTCCGCAAAGGCGTTAACGAACTACGAGAAGAAGGTGCAGTGCAAATTATGTATTCTGCCGATGAAGCCAAGCGTGACCCAATTCTGGCGGCAGTCGGGCAACTGCAATTTGAGGTCGTGCAGTTCCGTTTGCAAAATGAGTATGGCGTTGAAACCATGCTGGAAGCGTTGCCTTACAGCGTTGCCCGTTGGGTAGTTGGCGGCTGGGAGGCACTGAAAAAAGTGGGTCGCTTGTTTAATACTGTGACCGTGAAAGATAGCTGGGGGCGACCCGTGTTGTTGTTTCGGAATGAGTGGAATTGTCAGCAGGTAGAGGGCGATCACCCTGAGTTGCAGTTAAATGCGATCGCGCCTGTAGTCTCCGGGCAAGAGCCTGAGTCGCTCTAATAATCGTCACTCTAACGGTCGTTTTCACCCGCCGCTAAACTTCTCGAACTCAGCAAAGAAACCCTGTACAGTCGGTTGCAACAAGATTATTAGACCGTGTTGACTTTGCGGAGTTCGACCTGCCCGCCCTCAAAGACCTGCATCGTTAACGGATAACCTTCCATCAGCGACATTCCAGCAAGTGGTTCTGAATCAGCCTCATCAACTAGAATTGTTAGCAGAGTTTCATCCCAGACCACAACCACTTCGTAAACGTTGAAAATGCCCTCACTACCATCTCCAAGAATTGCTCTTCCTCGCCTTTTCCATCTCAAATTCAACTAAGTGATTAAGTCTGGAGGCAGGGAAAGCCAGCCATTAAAGCCTGTATCTACGATCGCATCTTGCGTGAAGACTTTGCCATCAGAGCAGCAGATTGAGAGCGGAATAATGGGTTCAAACTCTGCATTAATCGTTCCGGTAATCATGCGGGCTTCTGGGTACGTCCGCCAAATCGACGAACGTGGCGAGAGCCAATGCGAACCATCCAGATTTGAGCATCTGGGTGACGGGCTTCGAGGCGATCGCAAGCCGCAATTTCACTCGAATCAATCTCAAAGTCTCCGGTTTCAATGTCGATCGCCACAATCTTGCCATGATTACCTGCCTCGACCTGCGATCGCACCTGAGATTCATAAATCTCATTACCGCGTCGAGCAAATTCCTCTTTGCTGTAGCGGGGGTGTCGGACTGTCATAGGATTACCTTCGTCTCAACCTTTATCCCTTTACTTTAACCTGGTTGATTGCTCATTCGGCGTTGCATAATAAGGTATGAGTTTAGAGTATTTAGTTATGCAATGTCCTGAGTGTGGCTCTACCCATATCCGTAACAATGGTATCAAGCAAGGTAAGCAAAATCACATTTGCGTCGAGTCTAGTCGCCAGTTCATTGATACCTATGACACCCCTCGAACTTACTCAGAGGATGTCAAACAACACTGCCTTAAACTGTACGTCAACGGCATGGGATTTCGTGCCATTGAACGAGTCACAGGCGTGCATCATACCACCGTGATCTACTGGGTTAAGTAGGTCGGAGAAAGACTTCAAGATGCACCCAAAGCAGACCAAATTCCTCAAGTGGGAGAACAAGGGTGAACTGCAAACTTTTGTGGATTCAAAAAGAACCAAAATCTGGCTGTGGACAGCCGTTGACCACTTCCAAGCCGGAATCTTAGGGTGGGTGTTAGGCAGACGAGACGCCAAAACATTTGGCTCTTCCGGCTTTGTGCTGATAAGACAAACTTATGTGAATCTATGACTGGGTTTCAGGCATTTTTCAGATGACGTTTCGTAGCCTCTTAGAGGATGTTTGAAAAGTAGCAAATCACGAGACTTTTACGCTCGATCCCCCCCAACCCCCCTTAAGAAAGGGGGCTTCGGAACTCAAAGTCCCCCTTTCTTAAGGGGGATTTAGGGGGATCTCCAGAATTGAGGTGCTTGATCAGACTTTTCAAACATCCTCTTATACAGTTTCAACCACAGATCCGGAAGAGCCAAACATTTGAACCTCTTTGGCAACAAGTTGAGGCTTGGAACTGTTACTTCTATGTCAGCGATGGATGGGTTGTTTATCCTTGTTTCATTGCTGCAGGTGACCATATTGTGAGCAAAACGTATATGACGAGAGTAGAAGGGGAGAATACACGGTTACGACATTACTTAGCGAGGTTGCATCGCAAGACGTTATGTTATTCCAAGTCAGTAGAGATGCTGAAGCACTCGATTCGATTGCTACTGCACGACTTAAAATTCCGTTCCATCCCAACATTTCCTTAATTCATACTTGATTCAGCAACGCCATAAACCGCAGTGAAATCTGCTGGCGGATGATCAGGAGGAAGCTTTAACGTTTTTCGCAGTTGAATTACTTTCTCACTGCGCTCAAGTTGATTCTTAACAGGAGAAATTGCCATGCCAGCGGTCGCCTTTGCAACGGCTGTTATTGGGTCAAGATTCAAATCTGTCATTCAAAGGCTCTCATTGAATTTGCAAAGCAGACTATCGACGCGCTTCCATATAAGCTCGCAGCAACTGATTGATCTGTGTTTGATAACCTCGTCCTTGAGACTTAAACCATTCCAATACATCATTATCAATACGGAGTGTGACTTGAGCCTTGTTTTTTGTAGAAGGTAAACCCCGTCGCACTACTGCCTTAGCAAACATTTCTGGCGTAATTTCTGGACAGTCTGACAAATCAATATCTTCATCGTTCATCGCATCCAGTCGTTGCCAATCAGTTTGAGAGTTACTCGAAATAGGTTCGTTGTTCATATTTTGTCGCTTTTCTTACAGAAATAATATGGGTACAATCCTCACGCTCGACATGGACAACGGAGATGATTCGCCCTTGCAACAAACCGAATGTCACAAAACGCTGCTCTCCATAACTGTAGCGATCGTCCTCAACAGTTACAATGTCGCCGTTAAACACGGCTGGAACATCGGTAAAATCAATTCCGTGTTTACGAAGATTAGCAAGACGTTTTGCTTCATCCCATTCGTATTCCATAACTGAACGACAGCTACAATAATCAATCGTAGTTACAAATTGTCATTACAGCAACCCATGCCGAGCAAGTTTAATTTTGAACGCCCTGCAAGCAACTTCAAGCTACTTTCCCTACCGAGTACCGAGCGGGATAACGATTAAGCTCACCCGCCGGAAGCGCAGCGACCGATGAACGAGGGAGCGAAGCTGTAGGCGGTCGGGTGCAGCGCCTTGTTGGGCTACATGTTATTAATGTTTAATATCGCATTTTTAAGAAACGAGTGATTTGAAATTTAGGCATATATGGCTTTGAGCGGATTGTGTTCATTAGTTCCCAGTAGCAGTTTTTTGCAAAACCGTTACTGACTCCGTTGGGATATGTGTATTTATAGCGTACTCCGTCAGGATCACGGACGATGGATTGCTCACATTCTGGCTGGAGATATCCGTATATTCCCCATCTTATATTATTAAGAAATTCAGCTATTGCGCTACTGTGATATGAAAAAATATCTGTGTGAAACCAATCATAAAACTCACCAATTATCAGTAATGCTTCCTCGTCATTAAGAGGATGGTTATTATGGCTGAATATTTTCTGAATATTGACAACGACTCTTGATAGTCGGCTAAAGTTATGCTTTGAAATATTGCCACATATTTTAATGAAGTCAATTCTTTTTATATTTAAGTCAATCTGCAAATCTATAGAAGGCAGCCAGATTTTTTCCACCAGCACTTCTTTCTGAAGCCAACTATCAAATTCCGTTGTTGCTTTCAATAAGTCATTGACTGAGTTGCTCTGATTGAAATTTGGTGAAGCGCAAATTTGTTGAAGAGCTGTAAGATACGATGACCGTTCTCCTAGAATACTTATGTCACTGCAAGACAAAAAATCCACGAGAATGATATTGAAAAATCGCTTATGGGTCATGGAATTAAAGCGTATTTCTGAATCAGGATCATTTCCTACAAGCATTACAACTTCGTAATTCACCATATCATCAATTAACTCTTGCACTGCCTTTAAAAATATTACTTCTTTTTCAATAACGCTAAATTGCATACTGTCTCCCTTATCCCTTTATGTGTGATTATAAATCGTTCCGAATACTTCAGATGATGTCTATGTTCCAATTTCTTGCGACAACATTTCAGCAAGCGCATGTAGCCCAACTTGTTATTAGACGGATTTTTTCCTCAGATCCACCCCAAAACAGGTGGATAGGCAGATTTTTTCTTGCGATCCACCCAAATTAGGTGGATCTGAGGAAATTTTCTTCATAATATGCCGATCTGGGTGGATCTGAGGAAAGCTTCCGCATCTCTTTGCACGTTTGCTACAGAACTATTGGAGTGCACTGCTTAAAGCTTGGCGATCGCCTCATCCATCCGCTCATCACTCACATCCAAATACTGCCGCAACGCCGCCAAACTCGCCCCACCTAAATTTTCCTTATTCTTAGCTTAATTTTACGATCGCCATTTCCTCCACAAGCTAAGCCACCACAGCAGCATCCTTAAATGGCTGTGACAAAATCCCCAAAATGTGAGGCAACTGAGAAATTGAGTATTCGCTGAGATCAACTTCTAGGCTCTGCCCACCCTGAAGCCTTAAAAATCGCCAGTTGGTTCCAGTAGTGACAACGCCCCAAATGACTCGATCGCCATGCCCCTGGCGATCGTTAAAGATCCAAGCGGCAAACATTTCTGCGGCGCATTGTCCTAATCCAGAGCGGATGTCGTTGTCTTTGGCTTCCACGATCGCCACAACAGGCGCATCAATGACAACTTGATTAGTGCTGGCAGTCAATAAGAAGTCGCAGACTCCGGTCAGGCTTTTCGATTCATCGACGTTGAAGGTGTTGCCTGAGAAGTACCCCACCTTGAACAACGCCCGAATTTCTAACAGGATGGGCGTGATGATGAGTTCAGACCTAGCTTTTTCAGTACTAATGGTTGCGGCAAGGTCTACGGTATTAGCGAGGTAATCGACCAGCCCTTGGGAGGGTTCGACAGGCTGAATAGAGGCAAACAGATGATAGTCGTTCTTAATGATCAAATCGAAGGCAGCGATCGCTTGTTCTAGG
>Ga0335397_10003066_pt1 | contig 22594 bp, 17 predicted proteins | sample MAT04_FD_205740 | JGI IMG/M metagenome (GOLD analysis project Ga0335397, IMG submission 205740) | Freshwater microbial communities from Lake Fryxell liftoff mats and glacier meltwater in Antarctica - MAT-04 (spades assembly) (version 2) ... | reverse complement strand
TCTTTGGCTCAGTACTCGGCTTTCTCCTCTACACGATTGGCTTTAGTATCCTCTTGGCTCAGCCACTTGTACTATCAAGGGCTAAGAAGATAGCTTAAAGAAACTTACGGGTCTCGCCCGCCCCAGTAATTTAATTCACTTGTGTGAAGTTGATAGCTGCTCGGCATACATGTGGCTCGCATTCTGGCACTATATTAGAAAAGCCTCCGACAGTAGTGGAGGCTTTTCTAATGTGAGTCTCTTGAAAGGAGACTAGTTGCTACTTTTTGACGTTCTTGATGGCTTGAACAACCTTACCGTCGTCTTTGAGATTTTCCCAGAAGAGGACCTGGTCACGGTTGATGTACATGCTGTCCTCGGGACCATGAAGCTCGCCGCCGAGTTTGGCTAGCGATAGCTGCTGGTCAGTCTGAGCGGTTTTATTCTTGTCTTCAGGCTGAACTTGCTGCTGGACTTGAAGGTAGTATATGTCGGTCAAGTTGACAGAGTCTTTGCTCTGAGACTTGATTTTACCAAAGTAGACTTGTCCGTTGGTCAGGAAGACAGCTTGGAACTGACTTGTCTTGACGGCACTAGGGCCTATTTCAGAGCCCGTCAGCAGCCTAACGCCTACATAGATAAGTCCTGCCAAGATTAAGGTGCTGAGAGCCAGCGCGACCCAACCAAGTGGTCCTGGACGACGTCTTGATCGAGGTGCTGCAAAAGCGTGATTCTGACTAGGGCCAGCCGGACGCTGCGGGGTATGTGTTTCCATAAAAAATTGTTCTCCTTTAGGTATAGGGCTAACTTCTATAAAAGCTATCTTGACCATTGTAGGGAGTTTTTAGTATCCCCGCAAATCTGGTAATTCTGAGAAGAAAAATGGCCCAAGGTGTTGACAGCTCGCTCAACCTGGCCTAACCTGGAACCATAAGTAATAAAAGGAGTGAGTAACAGATATGGCACATTATCAACACACGAATTCAAAGGGTCAGCCCTACATTCTGCACCAGCGCGACGTAACCCTAAAGGGTGGCCGTCAACAGCGTATTTACTTCTTCGGCCGCGAAGCCAAAGAAGGTGCAATTGATGCATTACCAGAAGGCTACATGGTTGTCGAGAATACTCGCACCGGTCTGCCTATTCTCAAAAAAGAGCACAAGGAAGCTAAATAGCTCTGGTTATCTCCGAATCAAAACCCGCCGTAAGGCGGGTTTTGATTCGGAGATAATAACCGTATGCTAAAAGCAAAACTAGGTACAAAATCACAAAGGAGTACATGAATTATGGAAGATACACAAACCCCAACAACACCAGCCCAGCCAGGTGAAGTCACCGAGCCAAGTACTGATGCTCCAATGCCAGAAGCTCCGGTAGAGACTCCAGCCCCTGAAGCACCAGTTGATGCGCCAGCTGAAGCACCAGTCGCTGATGTTCCTGAAGCACCAGTCGTCTAAATAGTTTTCTCGAGTTTTGGCCAAGTCGGTCGGCTCACTAAAAAGCTCCCTACAAATCAGGGAGCTTTTTAGTACGTTGATATTATATATTTACTTTGTTAGTCTGCAAGAATCAACCAAATCGCTGCCTAAGCTATTGTCGTCTGGGGCAGAGAGGGTTCTAAAGATAAGTGCATGGTGGGCCCGGTTGGACTTGAACCAACGACCAATTGGTTATGAGCCAACTGCTCTAACCAGCTGAGCTACGGGCCCGGATATTTTTATTTTAAATTACGGATCGTTCGCTATGATCCTTAGTTCAACGAATGTTAGCACTATAGGTCTGAAACAAACAACTCATAACCAGACACAATAATACCTCAAAACTTCATAAATTTCTTCCTAGTACTAGTTTTGGCCTGACTTCTGGTCGTATACTAGTTTGGTATGGCTCTCATCACTGTCAAAAAACTTGAAAAAAAATATGGCAAATTTCATGCCGTGAAGGGCATTAGCTTTAATGTCAAAGAGGGTGAGGTGTTTGGTATCCTGGGCCCCAATGGCGCTGGCAAGACCACGACACTTGAGATGATGGAAGGGCTCCGGCCCATCTCGGAGGGTGAGATCATCATCGACGGCGTGAATGTCGCTGACGAACCATATCGGATCAAAGAAATGATAGGTGTACAGCTGCAAAGCTCAGCCTTCTTTGACAAGCTCAGCCTAGTCGAGATCCTGCATCTTTTCTCGAATCTCTATGCGCAGAACAAGGACCCCAAAGCCTTACTCGAAGAAGTCGATCTGACTGAAAAATCAAAGAACCGAGTCAAAGAATTGTCGGGCGGGCAAAAACAGCGCTTTTCGATAGCCGCCGCCCTCGTCAACGACCCGATCGTACTGTTCTTAGACGAGCCAACAACTGGTCTCGATCCACAAGCCCGTCGTAACCTCTGGGGTCTCGTCAAACAAGTCCAAGCCAGCGGCAAGACAGTTATCATGACGACCCACTATATGGACGAAGCCGAAGAGCTGTGTGACAGGATTGCCATCATGGATGAAGGTAAGATTGTTGCGTTAGATACCCCCGCTAATCTCATCAGTGGGCTGCTTAAGCGTGGTTTCAAGCCTCGTAAACAAGTCGCGCAGGCCAATCTCGAAGATGTCTTCATCGACTTGACGGGTAAGGAATTAAGGGATTAACAATCATGCAGCCACCAAAAATTTCTAGATTCAAACGGATGTCGACTCGTCTCGGCGCTCTGACTATAGCCAGCCTGAAAATGTACTTACGCAACACCACCGGACTGTTCTTCACGATGTTTATACCGGTGGTATTAATCGTTGTTTTTGGCTTCCTCTTCAAGAGTAATAATTTCAAAACAGATATTTCGCTGACAAATTACTCACAAACTGAGATTTCCAAGCAATTCGTCGAGAGTCTTAAAAAAGTCGAGGCCTTTAAAATCGATGAGACTGACGAGGCTACGGCCGCCGATAAGCTTGGTCGCGGTAAGATTGACCTGCAGATCATCGTGCCGGCAAACTTCGGTAAGCCAGCTGAGTCGGGCAAAGGCCTGCAGCCAGCCCCCGTCCAGACGTATTTCAACGAATCAAACCCACGCAATGGGCAGACAACCAACCTCATAGTCGGACAGATTGTCTCTGGCTTCAACGCCGGCGTCACAAAGAGTCCTCAAATCTTCACCGTTGAGCCTCGTGGGGTGCGGACGAATAATCTCGGCCAAATCGATTTCTTCCTGCCAGGTGTGATCGCGATGTCCATTATGCAGATCGGCATATTCTCGGTGGCTTTTGTTTTCATCACCTATAAGACGACTGGCCAGCTCAGGCGCATCCAAGCCACTCCTACGCACCCCATCTACTTCGTGATTAGCCAGGCTATCACGCGTGAACTGGTTGCCATTGCCCAAGTTGGCCTCTTACTTGGTTTGGGTATATGGGCCTTTAATGTCAAAATGATCGGCTCAATCTTTGAGTTTATGATTCTGGCCGCACTCGGGGCAGCTGTTTTCTTAGCAATTGGGTTCGCGATTGCCGGCTGGGCCAAGGACGAGAATCAAGCCATCCCCGTTGCCCAGCTCGTCCAGTTTCCGATGCTTTTCTTATCAGGCGTTTTCTTCCCACGTGACGGCTTACCAAGCTGGCTGCTCAAGGTGACGGACTTCTTGCCACTGACATTTCTCGTCAATGGTTTACGCAAGATCGCGACCGAGGGGGCTCATCTCTGGAATGTCGGCGGTGATGTGCTGGGACTGCTAGTATGGGGAGCCTTGATGTTCGCGCTCTCCGTCTTAATTTTTCGCTGGGAATAATAAGCGCATGAAACGTTCCCTCAAATACGCTCTCGGCCTAAAACTCGCACTATCGTTAGTAGTATTTGTTGGTCTTGCCCAAGTCGCCAGAGCTGACAAAATACTCGATCTAAAAAGCCAGCTCACTATATCCAAATCAGGTAGCATGCAAGTAGTTGAGACCATTGAGTATCAGTTTGATGGCGAACAGCACGGCATTTTTCGGGATATTCCTACCCTCCAGCAAACCGCTTCTGGTAAGTATTATTCTTTTCAAGTCTCGCAAGGCGGAACCCTGCGCGATGGACGTGACGAGCCATATACGGTCAATGATTCTGATGCGGCTACCCAGCTAAAGATCGGCGATGCCAATAAGACTATCTCTGGCAAGCATGTCTACCAATTGAGCTACACGGTAACGCCAGTCATGAGGCCAGATCAGGCCGGGGATTATTTCAACTGGAATGTTGTTGGAACTGCTTGGAAGGTGCCGATCGAGAAAGCTTCAGCTACCATCTCGTTTCCAGCCGGTGTTGCTCCACTGACTGGTGAGCGTTGTTATACCGGCGCTAGCCAAAGCGCTGCATCAGACTGTTCAATCTACACCGGTGGATCTGAAGTGCGTGTCTCCTTGCTCAATTCATTGCCAGCTCAGTCCTCTGGACTAACGGTCAATGTCCTCGCGCCAGCTGGAAGCTTCGATACCTATCTGGCCGAAACCGATGCAACCAACAGCGGTCGGTCATCAGGCGGATCAAAAGCATTTAATTTAATTACGCTACTATTACGGATGGCCTTTGCAGGAATCTTGTTATTTGGGTTGATTATGCAAGTCCGCCGTTATTTTTCTGATAGAAAGCTCAAATCACACTATACGGTCATTGCTCAATATGAGGCACCAAATAATATGACGCCACCTATGATGGGCCTACTCTCGGATAATGTGGCAGATACGAAGGAGATTACTGCGCTGGCGGTAGGTTTGGCTGTTAATGGGTATCTCAAGATCGAGCGGACTGCTGGAACTGGTATATTGAACCGCAAAGATTATCAATTTACACTTCTCAAACCAGCCGATTCGAGCCTCAGCATTCCGGAGACTGACTTTGTGCTGGCCTTGTTTGCCGGGCAAACCACTGTGCTACTCAAGACTGTCGATGTTAAAAAAATCCAAGCTGCCATCGCAAAGATTAAACTATACCTCACTAGTGAGTTGGTGCGATTGGGGTACATTGATTCGAGTCAAAGTATTATATCCTCGAAGAATTTGACTGAAGACGGTGCCGCCGAGTGGGCCAAGGTTGAAGGTTTCAAACTGTTCTTGTCAGTCACCGAGAAAGATCGCCTGGCATTTCATGATGCACCCGAAAAGTCACCCTCACAATTCAGTCACTTCCTACCAGCCGCCATCGCTCTCGGGGTAGACAAGCAATGGGCTGGACAATTTGCTAACCTTGATGTTAGCGGACAGATGAGCTGGTATGTGGATCCGGCTCACGCCCAGTTTAATTCTCTTCTGCTCGTTTCGGAACTGAACAGTGGATTTGGCAAGGCAATGGCAGCTACTATGACGCCTCAGAGCAGCGGTAGTTATAGCGGTGGCGGATTCTCGGGCGGTGGCGGTGGCGGTGGCGGTGGCGGAAGTTGGTAATTGCTTCATAACAAGGCGAATGTCACTTCGAATGCGAATAGTAGCAAATAACAGTACAATGGTCAGTATGATACTTATGCTTATTGCACTTAGGCAAGTCAGGCGTTAGGAATGCCTAATGATAATCAGCCGCCGCTCGCTCCGCACAAATCAAAAGAAGGTTTGGACGCACTCAATGTAACCTTTGCGATTACTGACGACGTGCCAGTTGCGGAGCCATCGAGTATGGCGAAAGCAGCTTTTGGCTTGTCATTTCTACCAATCCTTGGTGTAATTGGCCTTGGCCTGGCGCTGTATCGGGTATTCCTGGCGCATAAGAGTCATGAAAAAGTGCACGGCTTGGTCTATGGTGCAATTGCCTTGCAGCTTTTCTACGGATTATTTATCTTGACGGGAATAATGGTCAGCGCCCAGGTTATGCAGACGACAGTCAGCGTCGAGACAAGTGAAGAGAAGACGGCCCAATCTTTCTTGCAGGCCGTTAGATCAGGTCAAGCCGAGCAGGCCCAAGCCTATTTTATTGCTCAAGAACAAGCCAGTGGCGCCGTTATCATTCCTATATATCGCCAAAGTATTACATCGACACCGCTGCTGATTTGGAGCCAAGCAGCACCAACTGGGCAATACAGCGCAGCAAATCTGAAAGCCTATAATGGCTTGCCGCGTAGTTATCAGCTGTGGCGAGTCGGTGGCAAGGACAGAACGTTGAGTTATCTGACGATTCTACTTGTCCAGACGACCGATGGTCAATGGCACATCGCCCAAGTCCAAGCGGTTGAGACAGCTGGAGATGCCAGTGCACGAGCGGCAGCCGAACAAGCTCTCGGTCAGATCAGTCTGCCTACTCCTTAAAATACTCATGCTACAATATCTGATGTGAAGCCAAAATTTAGCCCGCGGATTTTTGACTATACCCGATTAGCTTTTTGGGTGGGTTTGATTGTCACAATGTATGTTTGTGCGGCGCTCATTAATCTCAGTGCCAAAAACACTGCGCTGCGTGACAAGGCAGATCGAATCGAAGAGGATACAATAAAAGTCCAGAATGAAGTCGACGTCTTGCAGGCCCAAATAAGTTACTTCAAAACCGACGAGTATAAGGAGCGTCTGGCACGTGAGAAATTAGGCCTCCAGGCTCCCGGTGAGCAAGTGGTAATCGTCGGGCGAGGGGATATTGCACAGGGTAGAGCCACGGCCCTGGATGGACAGGCTGACATTCGTTTGCCACAGCGGTCACATCTGGAAGAGTGGCTGGATTTCTTATTTGGAAACGTTAGCTCGTCTTGACGGCAGGCGGCACGGGAGGGTACAATCTACTACTGTATGTCGCGGGGTGGAGCAGTTGGCAGCTCGTCAGGCTCATAACCTGAAGGTCGGTGGTTCGAGTCCACCCCCCGCTACCAAAGCAAGTGCCGGATCAAATGGTCCGGCTTTTGCTTTGGTGCAGTTTTCGCCTCTGGCTTATCGGCTATAAGTCATCAGCTTTTCTTGGTCTAGGTCTCGTGTATAATCAAAGTTAATGAAACAACTTATGTTAATAATCGGCTCTATACTATGGGGGTTTCATGATAGAAATTCTCAGAGCTGAACCACTTTATTGGTGGCTGCCGATTGGGCTGGTAATGCTGGTTGTAATTAGTTATACGTACGTTGACTATCGTCGCCATCGCCAACCTCTCATATCTGAAAATCCAAGGCTCAAATATACTTTTTGGCACCATCTAAAAGTCGTAACCCTGCCAGTCTTGAAATATCGATTCTTGGTCGCGACGCATCAAAAAGGTTACTAACTAAACTTTATATTAAAAAAAACAGCTTGCTCTTATTGATACGTTTGAAAAATGATTAGAGTTGCGGTCAATCCAACGAGAACAGGGAAGCCAGTACCAATGAGATAAAGCCACAATGACGACATTGGTCTATTTTTTGAACGGACTACCCACGCTGTAGTCGTCCATGTCATGACAACAGCTGCTATAGCTATCGGCTCGGCGATGCCTGGGTTGTCATTGGGATCACACCTACCAGCTGCGAAACTACAGAGATTAGCTACAAAAAGTATTAGGAGTATTAAGAATACCGTGATAATTATCGATGTGATTATTGATAGAACTAACGCAATTACATTTTTTCGACCAGTCAGTGGAAGTGACTTCAATTGGTTCATACGATTATTGTAACAATTAGTGATGAAAGTAGGTATCTCTCTGGTGGCTGCGGGTGGAATCGAACCACCGACCTTTGGCTTATGAGTCCACTGCTCTAACCCCTGAGCTACGCAGCCGAAAATTGTATTTTTTGTATATATAGCGCTACCTGTTTATACCAGATTGGGGCAGATAACGCCAGCTGCAGGGCATCAGCCTCTCGATTCAATTATGATTGACAATCAACAGATTCAAAAGTATTATATAACTTCATGACCGCCTACCCAATAAGGAGCACCTGTCATGTCTGCACCTATTTCAGTACACGTTGACTTACGTCAGCGCCAACCTAGTGAAGGCGAATGCCTCCCGCATCCTGATTGCTGTAGCAATTGTGCCTGGGGTATCGTGAACCCCTCGAGCCCTGGCTATCAGCCCGGACAACCTCTATCGGCGCACAAGGAACTCCCAGGTGCCTACGATGGGCTGTGTGGCTTCGTTCAACCAGTCATGTTGAATACCGGCCGCCTGGGTGTCCGTCGCAACGGCAAGTTCTACGCAGCAAAACCAGGACCAGTCCTGGACGCCTACATGCCCAAGATGGGCGTGTCACTTGTGGGCAAGTAAGCCCTCGTCGTTTCAATACGCTTCACTTTTCCCATCCCCTGCACCAACTCTGGTGCGGGGGATAAACATATCCACTTTGAAAATATATTGACAAATCGTTAAAAAAAGCGTATTATGACATATTCGCCTACGAGCCATCTGATTGACTTGTGTTGACGAGTGAAGAGTAATTGATAATCAAACAACCATAAGCAAACAATCTACCGTTCAGATGACTGACAGTTTCGGATTTTGTCATCTTTCGTAAATTCAGAAGGAGGCGCACAATGCGCACAGGTATGACTAAAGGGGGAGTGATCAAAAAACTATTAGGAATGGCCGCCGCCGCCGTTCTGGCCGTCGGACTCTTGACGCCAGCGCCTGGCACTGCCGCGACCAATTTGATCCAAAACAATTCACTCGAGACTGGTGGCACAAACCTCGCTACCAGCTGGACAAAAGACGGCTGGGGCACTCGCACGGCTAGCTACAGCATCAAGACAACCGGCGCACAGGCCGGGACTCGCTCGGCTTATGTAAAGGTTTCAAATTACCAATCAGGTGACGCCCGTTGGACTCCTACGAACACCAATGTTACCGGCAATACGACCTATACTTTCTCAAGCTGGTATAAGTCGAACGTCGCTACCGAAGTCGATGCTGAAGTCACGATGACAGATGGCAGCGTTAGCTATTACTGGCTGAGCGATGCAGTAACCAGTGCTAACTGGAAGCAAATTACCGCTCAGATAAGCCTGCCTGCGAACGCAAAATCACTCAAGGTATATCACCTGATAGATCGTAATGGCTGGCTGCAAACCGACAATTATTCGTTGGTTTCAAACGCTGTTACCACGACCGCCCCACCGACCACAACCGTCGTGCCAACTACCACGATCGTCCCTACGACGACAATCACACCAACTACCACCGTAACCCCGACTACTACAATCACTCCTACCACGACTTTTACCCCTACGACTACCATCACACCGTCTGCTAACTTGATCACAAACCCATCAGTTGACGATGGTGCTACCAATGTCGTCAACGGTTGGCTCGCCAGCTATTGGGGCGCTATGACGGCTCAGTTTACAACGCCAATCACTGCCCCACAGAACGGTTTGCGTTCAGCTCGTGTCGATGTCACCAATTACGCTCAGGGCGACAGTAAGTGGGTTTTTCCAGCTGTCAGCGTAACACCAGGCACCGACTACACCTTCTCCGACTACTACAAGTCAAATGTACCGACAGCCGTCAATGCTGAAGTCACGTTGGTCAATGGTACGAAGCAGTATCTCTGGCTAGCCGATGTGCCGGCCGCTGCAAATTGGACCAAATACACAGGCCGCATCACCATGCCCGCCAATGCCAAAACAGCCACGGTGTTTCATCTCATCAACGCCAACGGTTGGCTCGAGACTGACAACTATAGCTTTAGCGTTACGGCTCCAACCACGACGGTCACGCCGGTTCCTACCACTGGTGCTTTCCATCGCCCACTGGTATCGATCGAATTTGACGATGGCTGGACCAACGCTTATCAGTATGGCTTGCCAGTCGTCGAGGAATTTGGCTGGAAACCAACCCAGTACATCATCACCGATACGGCTGTAAACAATGCCAATTATGGCCTTGGTACCTACATGACCCCAGCTCAAGTCATTGACTGGTCGCAGCGTGGCTTCATTGGTTCACACACTATGACCCACCCGCATCTGCCCCAGCTCACGACAGTCCAAGCCACGGCTGAACTAACCAATAGTAAAGTCTATTTGCAGAACCTCATTGGTCAGCCAGTCAATCTTTTTGTCAGCCCATATTGCGAGACAAATGCTGCGGTTACTACTATCGCCAAAACACTCTACCAGAGCCTACGCAATTGTGATTCACCGGTTAACAAAGCTGCGACTTTCGACCGGTATAACTTGCAGAGCTTCATCGTACTAAGTACGACTACCGATGCTGAGCTGCTTGGGTATATCAACCAAGCCAAAGCCAATAACGGCTGGCTCGTGCTCGTTTGGCACCAAGTCAACGGCTCAGCTTCTGACATCTACAGCGTCCCGCAAGCTACCTTGCGCCATCAGCTACAATTAGTCAAAGATAGCGGTATAACCGTGACTAATAGCCAAGCTGCGTTAAACGAATCAATGGGCCTCTAATCCAGTTCTAGTGATTATGTTCATACAAAAACACCCTCGTAATGAGGGTGTTTTTGTATCCTAGTTCGCCTTAACGCATTTGCAAATAGCGCGAGGTAGGCAGCCAGTCGTTGAGTATCCGGTCGGCCCATTTGTTGTACCCCTCAGGGTTTAAGTGGATACAGTCTGCGAATTCACTACGTGGCGGCGATTTGTATTTCAGGCTGCCAGTGGTCTGCACAGGGTCGGTTGAGATGGTGGTCCAGACTGGGATGTATTTAAGATTGGCAGGGTGGGCCGCTGCCAAGTTTTTCCAGGCGGTGTCGAGTATCTGTATGATCGGCATCAGCCCTTGTTCAGTCACCCGATCAAAGGCGGAAATCATCACCGATGGGTCTGTCCAGACATCACTAAGAATTCCGATGCGGACTCCGAACGCGTTACTATACTGACCGTTTGCAGCCGCTTGAGCCTCTATAAGCAATCCGGCATATGAGATGTTCCAGGGCACTCGCCATAAGTTAGCATTTATGTAAGAAACTCGATAGTTCTCAACGTCCACAGCCGCTTTTTGCGCTGCTAATACGTTCGCGGCGGCAATATAGTCTGGGTAGGTCGTAGCATAGAACATACTACCGTTCGAATCAGCCCCCCAGAGTTGTCGACAAAAGCCAAAAGTTCCGACTTGTGGAAAAGTAGTGACTAAGCCATCATTGATTTTAAAGTTCGTATAGCTTGGCATAACTATCTCGACATTTGGATTAATAGCGATGAGATACTGAATAACCTTGTCTATATTGTCTTGGATGGTTTGCCTGGCAGTACCCCATCCCACTGTATCATCAATGGAGTATACGGTTCCGTATGGCCAAATATCATTACCGCCGAGTGTCATCCAGACGATCGGCTTGGCTTTGCCCTGCAGGTCGGCCACCACACCCGGCCAGAATTGACCACTGGCATTGGCGGGACTGAGATCGTTCGGGACACCAGCCGCCCAATCGCTCGCTTTACTTGAACCGACCGCATTCTCATGCTTAATGACCTTACTATACGGAATACCCCGAGCGTTTAGCCTGTCCCGGACTAAGCCTTCGGTCGATAATCCCTTTGTGAAGTCCGGCGTTACCTGTCCACAGCCACCATAGCAATTGTAATTAAAGAGAGGGACATAGGGACAAGTGCCGACTGGCAGCCCATCAAAAGTAGGATTAAATATTGGGAATACGCAGGCGCCCTGAGGAGCACCGGACTGGCCGGCATAAGCCGTCCAAGAGTCACCGATGAAAATAATGTCAACTGAGTCACTGACTCCACTCAGCGGCGTGCCGGCATGTGTCAGTGGTGCATAGAAGAGGGTACTACAGCTCAAACTCATACTAACGATGCTCAAAGCAATAATGCGTGTCAGCTGTCTCATGATTTTTTCCTTCGTTTAGAATAGAGGCTGTTAAAAAATCCTGGTTGGCGGATGTGATGGCGCAGATGTGCCTCGGTAGCCGATAGCGTGAGAAGGATGAAGATGGCTAAGATTAGGGTGATAAATAGTACCAGCCTCTGGCTACTACCGGTATTTGGGAGGAGACCGCCGAGGGCTGCATCGGCTAGCATTGTCGCACCTGGGCTGGCGGATGGACTCGCTGCAGAGCTAGGTGTTGGGCTGGGACTCGCCCCAGCTGGTGGGATAAAGCCACCATCTAGAGCTAGGACCGAAGCACCGGCCGCACCTGTAGTGATGCTAGCTTCGGCATAGGTGACTACAATGCTAGCATCATTATTATTGTTACTAGTAGTGCCACTAGCATTGGTGGCAGTTAGGGTGAAATTTTCTAATGGCCCACTTGGCTGATAATCGCTGGTTTGATCGTAGGCGACGCGGTAGGTGGTATTGGGGGTGATCGACTGGCCGCCGGAGAGATTGGCATTAGCTGGTCCGCCAAAAGACCACCACCCACCGGCATTAGTCGTAGCTGTGCCGACGAGCGAATTTCCGGTGGTGTAGAGGCGAGCTGTCACACTGCCGATGCCTGGCTCACTGGCATCGGCCCGACCGTTGGAGTTGTTGTCGCGCCAAATTCGACCATTGATCTGTAGAGGAGCCTGATCGCAGAGCAAGCTGATCTCACCGACGGCGTTGGAGTCGGCCAAGCTGCCGTCGTAGGGGGAGGCAACAGTTCGATAGAGTGAGTATTTTTTGTCAGCCGAACCGACGCTGGTGTTGTACCAGACAAGTCCGTTTGAGAGAGTAGTAGTGGGGGCTTGGGCAGCGGCCACGAGCTGACCTGAGCCGGGTAATACCGCGAGGCCACCAGCGTTATCGTATAAATCTTGACTGCCCGGTTGGAAGCTAGTTGGCGTGCCCCAGGTGCTAGCAGTCTTCGGTACGCGGTACAAGCGTCCTTGCGCGAAGTCAGTGTGCCCAGGTCCAGCACTGGTCCCCATCAGTATGCTACCGTCACTATCGAAGCCGAGGCCGGTTATGAAGAAAGGGGCGTAGTAGCCGAGATCGGTGTAGATCCCACCCTCGATAGTCTGTCCGCCGATCTTGGCGATGTCGATCGAGCTGGTGGTGTAGACAATCGACCAGCTGCTGCCATCGTATTTTTGGACAAAGCCCTTGATTTGGTTAGTGCAGCTGGTGCCAACATAAATATCGCCACGCCATGACTTGACCGCAAATGGCCGGTAGGTATCGCTGCCGTTGGCCGTACAGCCGGGGTCAGGTATAGACAAGCTGGTTTGTCCGATTACGGTCGGGGTGACATTTGTGACATTGCTGAAATTCACACTAATGACCGCTTTCGAGCCTAAGCTCACCGCGTAGAGCACGCTATTATCTTCATTGAAATCAATCGCTCCCAGGCCACTCGTGCCGATGCTTGTGGGGTAAGTCGAGCCAGCCGATTGACCGGTGATGGTGTAGAACAGACTAGCGCTCGGGCTACCGCTGGTTGTGTCGATCTTATAAAGGGCACCGGCGCCATTTGGATTGGCCAGGATGACGCGTGATTGGCCGGTCGCATAGCCGCCGCTACCGACGGTGGCAGCTGATGCATAAAGCTGCTTGTTTGATTTTTGGTAAGCCAGACCCCAGATCGGGCCAGTTTGGGCATTGGTGCCGAGGCCAGAGCTGGCAGAGGGTAACTTCGTCAGCACAGGGCTCGCCGCCGCCGCATCTGTGGCATTCACGACTGAGTCGCTGTTGCTATCAGATAGCTTCTCGGCAGCCGCATAGGGCAGGGATTGAATTGTATTACCGGCGGCCGAACTACCGAAATTGCAGGCCAAGGCAAGTGATGGATTATTCTGGCAAAATTCACTGGTCCGGTAGAAGCCAGCATCATAAGAACAGCCAAGAGCTGTGATGAAGTGTCTTGGGCCGGTCGCACCATCGGTTTTTTGCGTGTAGGTGTAACCGGAGGGCAAGTTGCCGTATTCAGCCCGTAGCGGCAAGGCAGCAGCAGCGTTAGTCACACTCCAGCCGCCGCCAGCATCGGTCGTGAGAGTGGCGTAGACGGTATTATCGTTGCGGTAGAGGGTGACGGTCACGGTTAGTGGATTAATCGGATCGTGTTGGGCAGTGCTATTCGGGTTAGCACTCGGATAGCCAATTCGGTTGCCCCAGAAAGAAGAGGGGTTGCTCAGCTTACTGCCTCCGTTTGGCATCAGCGGGTACATTAGGCCATCGATACCCTCACCAGCGACGCTGACGCCATTGCCGCCCACGCTACTGGAGAGAGTCCCGCTGGTGCCGGTGAAGAGGGCGCTGTCTTTGTTGCCAGCCGCGGTCGTGTCGGTGAAGAGTGCCCCACCAATGTCGGTGCCGGGGTTACAGCCGCTGACGTCAGCTTTGCTCATCTGCTGAATTACCCCTGTCCCGATCAATGAGAAAAGGATCAGCTGGAGTGCACAGTACGTAGCAGCTATCCGAAATAGCTGCGGGCGATGTGGGCGAGATCTATAAAAAAACCGAATAGAGCGAAACATATCCTTTATTCTATCAATAATTGTTGTGTTTGACTCATACTCGGTAGATTTCTTTAAGTAAATCTAAGTGTTTTGGATATATCACGCGATTTCTTTGCCTATCGGTCAGTGCGATCGTACAATAGTAAGGTATGCTTGACCGTTTTATAACTCACATCCAAAAACACCAGCTACTTGAGCCGCACCAGACCTACGTTGTAGCGGTATCTGGTGGCATAGACTCTATCGTACTGCTTGATATGCTGAGTCGATTGTCGCGCGAATGGGGCTGGCACCTGATCGTGGCGCACCTTGACCACGCGCAGCGGCCAGATTCGTCTGAAACGGCCATGCAGGTCGGTGTACTGGCTGATCAAGCCGGTCATCGCTTCGTACTACACCAGCTAGATAAGGGAAATCAGCTGAGTGAGAATACGATGCGGATCGCGCGTTATGATTGGCTGAAGCAAGTTATGGCTGATCAGTCAGCCGCCGCAATACTGACCGCTCATCATCAAGATGATCGACTGGAGACGGCTGTCTGGCACGCTATTCGGGGGAGTGGTCGGCATGGTCTGACCAGCCTGCAAGCTGCCCAGGGATCGATCATTCGCCCCTTGCTTAATTTTCGTCGGGGTGACATCGTAGCTTACGCTCATAGCCGTAAGCTCGATTGGCACGAAGATCCTAGCAACCAGCAGCCCAAGTACACTCGCAATGTCATTCGCACCGAGCTTCTTCATAAGGCACCCCTCCACGATGCCCACTATCAACGTAATTTGATCGAGTGGCTCAATCATTTGCAGCAGTTGAATGGCCGCATCGATCGCCAGCTGGAGGCTCTGGCGGAGCGAGTCTGCCTACCTCTCGAAGACGCATCTGGCTGGCGAATCAAGCGAACAGTCTACCTCTTGCTCGAGCCGCGCCTTAAGCGCGAGTTACTGCTCCACCTGATTCGCAATCTTAATTTTGGCAAAAATGTTACTCGGCGGAATCTGCTGGCGGCGGTGGAATGGATCGGTCAAGCTCCGACTGGTAGCTTTTCAGAAGCCCTCCCAGGCTTGCTCCTGACTCGAGAATATGATACAGTAAGCCTCGTTATCCGCAGTGCACCACTGTCGGTCAAGTTGGCTTCTGAGCATTTGCCTCTGGCATTCTCCACACCGATTAGATTCGGGCGTTGGCAGCTACAGCTCGTGCCTAGCCTTACCGCCACTGACGACGCCTATCACTTACGCGCAGGCACTTACTTTGTGAGAAATTGGCAGGCCGGTGATCGAGTGCAGCCTATGGGTATGGCCGGAACAAAAAAAGTACAAGATGTATTTGTAGATCGTAAAATACCCAGGCGAGATCGTTTGATATGGCCACTCATTGTATCGAGCGGGAATGATATTGCGCTCATACCAGGTCTCATCCGAGACCGCCGCTTTGCTACTGAGCCAGATCGAGATGGTGTTGCTTTGGAAATTATGGAGGTAGCTAAATAGACATGAATCTTATGAAAAAAATCCCCAAGAACGTCTGGTATATCCTGATCGGCCTCGTAATATTGGCCGGTCTCCTCGTGGCCTCGGATCAATCTACCGCCAAACCGCAACAAGTCACGATTAGTCGTGTGCTTGAGCAAGTCCAGAAGGGCGAAGTCGAGAAAATTGAACTCCTCAGTGACCAAATTACAGCCCATCTACGCGGTGGTACGAAAGAGATTGCCTACAAGGAGAGAAATGCAACGCTCAAAGACTACGGCATCGATGCTTCGAAGATCCTGGTAGACACCAAGAACCCTGATGATGGTTCAGGTCGTTGGGTTGACGCTGTCTTTGCCTTCTTGCCTATCTTCATTATTATTGGCTTCTTCTGGTTCATAATGCGTCAGGCCCAAGGTCAAAATAATGCCGCCATGAGCTTCGGTCGTTCGAAAGCTCGTGTCGCTGGCATTGAAAAAGAAAAGACAACCTTTTCAGATGTCGCTGGGGCAGTTGAGGCCAAGCAAGAGCTCTCAGAGATTGTCGAATTCCTCAAATGGCCGCAGAAGTTCGAAGCTCTCGGCGCCAAAATTCCCAAGGGTGTCTTGCTGTTTGGGTCACCTGGTACTGGTAAGACCCTGCTGGCACGAGCTGTAGCTGGTGAAGCTGGAGTGCCTTTCTTCTCGATTTCAGGCTCAGAATTTGTCGAGATGTTTGTTGGTGTCGGCGCCAGTCGCGTTCGAGACTTGTTTGCCAAGGCTAAGAAAAACTCACCCTGTATCATCTTCATCGACGAAATCGATGCTGTTGGCCGACAACGTGGTACTGGTCTCGGAGGCGGTCACGATGAGCGCGAGCAAACACTGAATCAAATCCTGGTTGAAATGGATGGGTTCGAACAAGGCACAAATGTCATAGTGATGGCAGCCACCAATCGTCCTGATGTCCTCGACCCAGCTCTCTTGCGTCCCGGTCGGTTTGACAGGCGCGTCACGATTGATCTACCCGACATGGGGCAGCGGGCCGAAATCCTCGAAGTCCACACCAAGTCGAAGCCACTTGAAGCGGCAGTTGATTTGACTGAAATTGCCCGCAAGACACCAGGTCTGTCCGGTGCCGATCTGGCGAATATCGCCAACGAAGCGGCGATATTCGCGGCTCGCAAGGATCGTAAGAAAATCTTGCAGGCTGACTTCCACGAGGCTGTCGAGAAGATTGCCCTCGGTCCGGAACGTCGCAGTCATGTCCTCAACGAAAAAGAAAAGACCATTACTGCCTACCACGAAGCCGGTCACGCTCTATTGTCGCATCTCTTGCCGAATTGCAATCCAGTTCACAAAGTTTCGATTGTGTCGCGCGGTATGGCTGGGGGAGTCACCTGGAGCTTGCCGCTTGAGGACAAGCACATGCATTCGGTGGCTGATTTCCTCGATGATATTACGATGAGTTTGGGCGGACGCACGGCTGAGCAGATCGTCTTCGGCGATATCACGACTGGCGCCGAGTCTGATCTGAAGCACGCCAATGGCCTAGCGCGTCGCATGATTACCGAATACGGTATGAGCACGACTCTCAAGAACCAAGTTTTCGGCAGCGGTGATGGTGGTTCGGTCTTCTTGGGACGAAGTCTCGGTGAAGGCAAAAACTACTCCGATAGTACGCAGAACAAGATCGACGCCGAAGTTGGCGAAATTATGTCCGATGCCTCTACCCGAGCCGAGTCGATTATCACCAAACACCGTGCCAAGCTCAATCTGATAGCTGAAACACTTCTCAAGGTTGAGACTATCGAGGGTAAGGAATTCGTCAAGCTTTTTGAAGATATCGACAAGCAGAAAAAAACTGGCCCTAAGGGAGTCACTGCAGTCGCCGATGATATCCGGACAGTCGTACAAAAACCAACTTCGAAGTCACGACCAAAAAATCCTAGAGATTAGTCGTTCGTAGTAAAAATACCATAGCCAACTGATTCCAAAAAGCGTAAGATAGTAATAGAAAAGATGAGGTCGCGGTAGTGGATTTTTCCGCTGACGCGACCGTCTTTGTATGGCATGAAGATTTCTTGCGAGAAATTCACATAATAAAATCTAAAGGCCACTTGATCCTATGAAGCACTCAGTCCGTAAAATAGTAAACCGCATCAACAAACAGCGATCAATCTCGATGGCAGCTATTTTGATATCACTGTCATATCTGATAAGCCGGTTGCTTGGTTTGGTACGAGATCGTTTACTAGCTTCAAACTTCGGCCTGTCGGCGCAGACTGACGCCTACGCGGCGGCCTTCAGAATCCCTGATATTCTCTTCACTCTTCTCGTCTCAGGCGCCTTTGCAGTATCGTTTATACCGGTCTTCGTTGGCTATATCGAGAAAAAGAAAATCAATGAGGCCTGGATAGTGGCGAGCACGATGCTCAATATTATCATTGTGCTGACACTCGGCCTGGGCGTTATCTCCTTCATCTTCGCTGAGCCATTGGTCAGGCTGATTGCCCCTGGTTTTGATCCTGAAAGATTCCAGCTGACAGTCAATCTGACCCGAATTATGCTGATTACGCCACTCTTTTTTGGTATTTCTTCAGTCATGGGTGCGGTCCAGCAATCATTTCAAAGGTTTGTGCTGTTTGCCTTAGCTAGTGTTTTCTACAACGTCGGTATCATCGTTGGGATCATATTCTTTGAGCCGATGTTTAAGATCCCTATCTACGGTGTCGCTTGGGGAGTGGTGGCTGGTACGGCGGTGCAGGCGATTATGCAATTTGCCGGTGTAATTGGGTTAGGCTTCAAGTATCAATTCACGTTCCAGCTCTGGCATCCGGCGGTTGGTCGCATCACGAAACTAATGGTTCCACGCTCGCTCGACTTAGGCCTTGAGCAAGTCAACACTATTGTCGAGACGGCGATCGCTTCACAGTTGGCAGCTGGATCGCTGACGAGTTATTATTTTGCCAATAACCTCAAAAATGTTCCCCTCGGACTCTTTGGAGGAGCAATTGCGACGGCTATTTTTCCTTCACTGATCCGGGCTGCAAAGTCGAAGGATCAAGCTCGGTTGCCAAAGCAAATAGTACAGACTGTTCGATTCGTACTTTTCTTGGTACTACCATCTGCGGCCATAGCCATTATTATGCGTGGGTACATCGTCAGGCTCTTGCTGGGCTTTGGCGACCAACAGACAGCCGATATTTTAGGCTGGTTGTCAGGAGTGATTGTGGCGCAAAGTGTCTTCTTCGTGATAGCCCGCGTCTTCTACGCGCTCGAAGATACTCGCACGCCACTCTTCACCAGCTTAGCCACACTTGGATTAAATATCGTATTAAGCTACACTTTTGCGAAAGAGTTTGGTGTGCAGGGACTAGCCATGGCGCTTTCGCTGGCGACAACTATTGAGCTCATTCTTCTTATGCTCTTACTCAGACGTAAAATTGGTTCATTTGGTCTTGGCAATATTGTTCGCAGTGGAGCCAAGATGGTTGCTGCTGCTACAGCCATGGCTGGATTGATGTATTTCTTGATCATCACCTACTTTCCTCTGTTGCGAGATGACCTGGGCTGGCGCGTGCTGGCACCAAAATTCTTAATCATTTCATCGGCCGGTTTATTTCTTTACGCGGCACTGTGTTGGGTTATGGGATTGTCTGAGGTCTCAACGATCTTCCGGTATTCACAGCGTCGTTACTTCAAACGTCTGCGCAAGCGGATTGGGGCTTAGCGGAATACACTCACATACACTAGACCTAGTCAAGTGTAATGGCATGTATGAAAAGTGTTAACATCAATGAAGCCAAGACTAACTTTTTAAAAACTATTAGAAGTGGTCGCACAGCGTGAAGATGTCGTTATCGCCAAGGCGGGCAAGCCAATGGCCGCTCTGACGCAATATGTTGAGGCAAAACCAAAGAAGCCTCAGTCGGTGCTGATGTGATTTATGTATCGTCAGTTAGCTTAACCGAGCTACAGATTGAATCAATTCTCGGCAAAATCAAATTACCCAAAATACACGCCGTCGAAGTCAGTAAAAGCCGGCCTGAAAATACTGCCATATTTTGGTGAGGTGGCTGATACGCTGCGGTTATTCGTGAAGCAGGCACGGCATGATCCATTTGATAGAATGTTTCTGGCCCAGGCAAAATCGCTGAAGCTGCAATTCTTCACAGCTGACCAAACAATTTTGGATCTAAAATTATCCTTTGTGCATGATGCACGGCTGTAATCAGTATGCGCTCGGCTTGTATTAGGCTCGAGGCAAATAATTCGCTAGAATGAATGCATGGAACATGAGCGTTATGAAGAGTCAAACGAACTAACGCCAGCTGCCGCACCGGGAAGTTCGGCTATATTAGAATATTCGCCTCAGACGGAATCGATACCAACTTCCGATTCTGTGGCTGATCGTCTGCGAGATATGATTGCCGCCCGCCAATCATCTGAGACAGCTTCCGCGAGTAGTGAGGTAGAACAGAGCCCGCCCGAGATTGCTGGTTCACAATCTATGCCGCCGAAAATTACGAGCACAACGGAGTATTTTGATACCCAGGAAGGCGTACGCCTCGAGCTTCGGAAGCTAGCACATCGCTACAATGAGCTTAAACCAGCAGGAAGCTACGCGTCATCTAGCCATCGTGAGCACGTACTTCAGCGTCCTGACTGGAGCGCCCACTTTCCACACGATACTTCTGAGGCTGAAACGACACGCTGGGAGAGTTTCGTCGCCGCCTACCCGAGCTCGATGCAAGCTTCGCTGCGCAAGCTTTACGAATTACAGGCTGATCTCTCTGTAGCGCATACTAATCCAGATCTGATGCGGGCAGCACAGTCAGAATCTCATGAAAACCACGAGATGAAGAAGAGAGCCATTACTCGAGGTGCTATTGGTAGGAACGTTGATCGTCTGAGATCAAGCAGCCAGGACATCGTCTGGCGTGCAGCCCGTGACGGTGAATGGTCACCAAGCGAGCGGGATAGTGTCGCCCAGAACAACTCTGATGTCGAGCTTTATGAGAGCCTACTCCCTGAGTTGGTCGAAGGGCTGACAGCCGAGCAATTGAAGCAGCTTGTAGTTGAATCTTCCCGGCTTGAAGCTTTACGCGATCGAGCAGCCCTTAATAAAGGATTACTCCTCACCGAGCAAATGCAAGAGATCGAGAGGAAACATTTGGCTAGCCTCATCGCAGGTGAAGGCCTGATGCTGATTGGTGAAACGGGTGGTGCGAAGACAGCCCTGGCGAAGGATTTGGCTATCAATGTCCAGCGTTTACTCGGCAGGAGTGGTGAGGGCTATGAATTTGTCTCGGCTTACGGTGACATCAATAGCTATCAACTAATGGGGAAGCAAGAGCTGCGCAAGCAGGACGATGCTACTGTTACGGAGTTTGCCTTTGGCTCGATCACCCGGGCTATGCGCGATGGCCGGCCGATAATTATCGATGAGTTTAATGCAATGCCAGCTGAGGTATCAAAAGTATTGAACGAAATTGTCACCAAGCGCCCCGGTCAATCATATGCAATTCAGCAGAATGGCGGCCAAGAGATAGTGATACGCGAAGGTTTCTGCATCATCGCAACGGCCAATGATAAATCAGATAGATATAAGGGTGTTGAGAAGTCGAGTGCAGAGATGGAGAACCGGTTCTTTGCCTCGCAAGAGAGAGTTCACTATCCCGATCACGATGTTGAGCTTGGACAGATGCCACCTGAGCTCTTGCGGCTGGCAGTAGCTGGGCTGGCTGATGCAAAAGGCGACATCCCACTTGAACAATATGGGCTGACGCAAGAAAAACTGATTAACCTCCTCAAGGCTGCTCATATAACGCAAAGGCTTTTTTCGGAGAAGGCCAGTACAGCTATGTCGCTCTATGTGACCGATAGTCAGATTAAAGGCAGTAAGACCGGACTCGAAGAGAGAGTTATTTCACCTCGTGCCATGATGGCGATCTTCGCGAAGCTACGTACCTCTGGCGGCGCAGCAACTCTCGAGTCGATTTTAGCTTCTGCCATCGATGCCATTCCGCAGAGCTCTCCTGATCGGGCAGTTATGGAGAAGATCCTCAAAATGCATGACTTACTACCCCAGGAGCTGAGCCAATCCTAACCTCGCATTCACAACCGAAAACAGCCTAAACCCCGATGAACCCCTACGAACTCCAAACTAACATAGCCAAATCAGAAGGTCTCCCACTCAAGGATATTAACCCTACCCTTGCTGAGCTTGTAGCTATGGTAGAAACAGCTAATACCCAACCAACACCCCTACCCGAGTCTCTCACCCAAGCTACTACCAAAGCTGAAGCCAGGGCCGAAGTTGATGCTAAAACCGAGGCCGAAACCATCCGTGCCCATGAGATTCTTGACCAAGCTCTGACTATCGCCAACGAGCTAGAGCACCCTCCCGACAAAGCCAAAGCTCTCGCCGCCATCGCCCCAGTCATCGCTCAAGCTGGTGATATCGATCGAGCTCTCACCACAGCCAACGAGCTAGAGAACCCTCGCTCCAAAGCCACAGCTCTCGCCGCCATCGCCACCATCGACCACAACCCCACCACCATCGACCAAGCCCTCACCACAGCCAACGAGATAGCTGACCCTTCCTACAAAGCCACAGCTCTCATCGCCATCGCCAAAGCAATCGCTCAAGCTGGTGATATCAATCGAGCTCTCACCACAGCCAACGAGATAGCTGACCCTTACTCCAAAGCCTTAGCTCTCACCGCCATCGCCACCATCGACCATAACCCCACCACCATCGACCAAGCCCTCACCACAGCCAACGAGATAGCTCACCCTTCCTACAAAGCCACAGCTCTCACCACCATCGCCAAAGCAATCGCCCAAGCTGGTGATATCGATCGAGCCCTCATCATCGCCAACGAGATAGAGCACGGTTAC
>Ga0335397_10003065_pt1 | contig 22613 bp, 18 predicted proteins | sample MAT04_FD_205740 | JGI IMG/M metagenome (GOLD analysis project Ga0335397, IMG submission 205740) | Freshwater microbial communities from Lake Fryxell liftoff mats and glacier meltwater in Antarctica - MAT-04 (spades assembly) (version 2) ... | reverse complement strand
GTACGCGAATCGTGGGCCGCACAATCGCCGCGCTGACGATCGTGCTGTTCAGTCTTCCCGGAGCGCGTGAAGCGCGCGCCCAGTTCAGCAATTTCACCCCGCTGCCAGGTTCCGTGGTTGGCGGCTCGCTCTCGGAAACGCAACCACTGTTGCTCTCTTCACCTCTGTTCGTGCAGTCGTCGATTTCGGCGAACGACAGAGGGTCGCTGAACGGTGGTGTAAAGCTTGGCGACAACTGGGACATGCAGACGTTCAATGAGAATGGACCGCAGGCCGGTCGGTTCTTGTTTGCGCCGTACGAGACGGGTACTGCAGGAGTACGGCGGTTCGATCTCACTACCGGCCAGTCCGTGACCATAGTCGCAGAAGGAGCACAAGGATTCGTTGCCGGCGATGGGTCGCGGTGGACGCCCTGGGGAACGTACTTGACCACCGAGGAGTCCTGGGGCGCTGGAAGCACCAAAGGGCGGCTGTTTGAGATAACCAACCCGCTGGCCGATCCAGCGTCCGTCAACTTCGTGCACCGCAGCATCCTGCCGCGCGTTTCACACGAAGGACTTTCGTTCGACAAATTCAACAACCTGTATTTTATCGACGAGTTTAACGGCGGTAGCGTTTACAAGTACACATCGACCACACCCAACACTGGCGGCACGTTTTTTACTGCCGGTCAGACTTTCGTGCTGAAAGTTGGTGCTGGTGCGCTTTTCGAAGAGACCGGCGCGGCGACGTGGGTTCCGATCACGAATGTAAACGGGGTTGCGCTTCCTGGAATCCCGACGATCGACGGTACCACAATCGACGGTCGAGCGGCCGCCGACGTCGTCGGTGGGACCGGTCTGAATCGTCCTGAAGATATTGAGATCCAGACGCTCGCGGACGGAACGCAGCGCATCTATTTCGGCACGACCGACACGCACAAGGTGTTCGCACTGAATGTGACAAATCCGGCCGCGCCCAGCCTCAACACTTTCTTCGACCAGCTTTCGATTGATGCCGCGACAGGTTTCGCAGTCGGAAACGGCTTCCTTAATCCGGACAACATCGCCATCGATTCCTTCGGCAACATTTATGTCGTCGAAGACATCGGGAACATCGCTGCCGGTGGTCTTGGATTCGATATCTGGTTTGCGTTTGATGCCAACCGCGACGGCATCGCGGAAAAGATCGGACGGTGGGCCTCTCTGTCCACCGTCGGTGCTGAACCGACCGGCCTGTACTTCAGCCCGTTCGATCCCAACGTCGCGTATCTGAACGTGCAACACACCGGGAGCGACGTCGATCGCCTGATCCAGATCACGGCAACGCCGGAACCGGGCAGTGCAGCGCTCGCTCTGATCGGGCTCGGTGTGATCGGCGCTGCGGTGCGTCGCAAGCGGTCGCTGATCGGTATCGCGTAACCACCAGCTTCGGAGCGTTCCCGCCCGCCTCTTCGGTACCGCGCGGGGGAAACAGTCCGACCGCAACAACGTTCACCGGAGCCCGCCGCATCGCGACGGGCTCCGCGTGTCACATCCGCTTGTACTTGCGCAACACTTCCAGCAACCGATCGGCGGGTAACGCCGTCGCACGCAGTCCATCGGCGCCCACCATCGTTTCGGCCGCGAGCATCGCATTCACCACCGCTTCTTCGGTCGCATCAATGGTCGCGCGAAAGAATGGATCCAACGCGTCGTTCGGAAGCATCAACATCGCGCGCTCCGCTTCGTCATCGGCCGTCGAACGGTTCGCGGTGGAGAATGCAAGAAACAGATCGCCCGACCCATTCGTCGCTGCACTTCCGAGTTTGCCCAGCCCCATTCCCGCACGTTTCGCAATGCGCTCCAGTTGATGCGGCAGCATTGGCGCATCGGTTGCAATAATGATGATGATTGAACCGCGACCCGTCACCCTGTCATCGTCGTTGTCTCGACCCGGTGCGGCGGCAGTGCACTTCGGAACACCGCGCAAAAACACACGCGTTGGCGCTCCAGGTAACACGGTGCAGAGACGCGGAATGTCCTGCAACTCGCGGCGAACGGGTGCGCCGAGTACGGTGAGGTCGCCGCTGTAGTTGCATTGCACGAGTATGCCCAGCGTGTAATGACCGCCGCCGACTTTTGGAATTTGACGCGATGATGTGCCGATGCCGCCCTTGAATCCGTTGCAGCTCATTCCCGTGCCACCGCCCACGCCTCCCTCGCGCACGGCGCCGGCCGTTGCCGCATCAAGCGCGGCCCATGCATGTTCGGGCTTTACGTGTCCACCGGTCGCGTCGTTCAGCACGTCGAACGTTTCCGTCACCAACGGATACGTGAAGATGAATTCGCGTCCGTTCCGAATTTGCCATTCGATGGCCGCATCGCGCACGGTACCAACGCTGTGTGTGCCGGTGAGCAGAATGGGTCCTTCAAGGAAGCCCGATTCCTTCACCCAATTGACGCCCGTCATGTCGCCATTGCCGTTCTGATTGAACGTGGCGGCCATGACAAAGTCCCAGTCGCCCTTGGCGCGCGGCAAAATTGCGGTGACGCCGGTGCGGATTGGTCCTTTCCCGCGCACGACGGGCCCCGCGTCACCACTCACGAGTGTCGTGTGGCCCACTGCGACGCCGGCAACGTCAGTGATCGCGTTGAGTGGTCCCGGGGTGCCGGGAAACGGAATGCCGAGGTCGCGTCCGCGCGGGCGAGGCTGCGCGGAGAGGACCGTCGGGAGGACGAGCGCAATGGTGCGCACGACATTCGACAGGCGCATGTCAGTCAGACTGGAGAGTGATCGAACAACGACGTGCGACTAACTCATCGTGCAGTTCGCAGGCAACTATCACGCCCGGATGCGATTCAGCGCAAGGACGCACTACGACAGATCAAACAGCGCCGTGCGACGCGCGAACGCTTGATTTCCGGTCCATCGCTGCCGGTCACAACTGAAACCATCATCAGACTGCTTTCACGTGGTTTCTACTGCAGCCCGTAGCCCGTGGGTGTTGCATACATGAAGGCTTGCAGCGACGGGTTGTTGAACGGACTCACACCACCATCAACAAACGAACCCACGTCGGTTTTGCGTTGGAGGTCCAGGTCGCGCCCGCCGGCGTGAAAATATTTGCCTTCGGGATTATTTCCCAACGGCGACGGACTTCCGGTGTCGGTACGTTTCGTGACGACTTGAAGTGCTGATCGCGAGTTAGTACCTGATATGTCATTGGCTGTTTCCTCTGCGGAATGCCTGATTGGGTCACGCCCGGCGCGAATGTATTGGGCAGTGCATCGTACTGGTTGGCGCCGCAGAATATGGCACGTTCAAAGTCGACGTTCCAGCAATCCGTCCGCACAACTCGGCACAACGAGCGCCGACTACCTCACATCCCGCGCACAGCGAAAGCCAATCTGCTCATCACGATTCTCACGTGATGCGAAATACCGCTTCATTGCGTTGATGCGGTCGCCCGGATCAAACCGTCCTCCACCACGCATGACCTTACCCGTCCCGGTTTCAGGGCCCTTCGGATTGCGCACGTCCCCGCGCGCGAAACTCTCCGAATACCAATCGGCCACCCACTCCGCCGCATTCCCCGCCAAGTCGTCTACGCCGTAGGGACTTTGCCCCAGCGGAAAATGTCCCACCGACGTAAGCCCGCCTTCGTACGCCTTGGGCGACGAGTTTTCATAATTGGCACGGCCTGGATTGGCCGACTCATCACCCCACGGAAATTTTCGGCTGTCCGTGCCGCGCGCCGCCTTCTCCCATTCGGCTTCGCTTGGCAAACGGCGTCCCACAAACTTGCAGTAGGCGCTCGCTTCATACCAATCAACGCCGATGACCGGTAGTTCGCCGTTCGTCCGGACGTTCGCGCTTTCCCAGTCGAGCGGCGTCTCCGTGGCACTCGTTGCTTTCAGAAATTTGGCGAAGCGCGTGATCGTGACTTCGTATTGATCGACATAGAAGGAATCGACATAGATCTCGCGTTGCGGCGAATTCTCATTGTCACCCATGGTGAATTTGCCCGCTGGAACCAGAACTCCCGGTGCGCCATCGGTACCGGAAATTCTCGATGGAACGTTATGCGAGGTCGCGAGCGCCGTCCCCGGTGAGTCTGCCGACTGCGCACTCTCGTTCGGCCGCAAAGCAGCTGGGGCACTGTTGTCTTTGGATCGATTCGGCAATGACGAATAGGCCGCAATGCCTATCGCCGCCGCGATCGCGAACGCACCCGCAATCCGTTGTATCGTTTGTCGACGGTGTATGGATGCAATCCGCTGCACGGCGAGCGACACGGACGCGGGCAAGTTGCCTTGCGTTTCGAACAGGGTTACCGACTTCAAATACGGCGGGATCGAATCGATGGGTGTCTGCCGCACAATGACCGGAAGAATCCGGCCACTGGGATTCTTCCGCGCCTGCTCGGCAATCTCGACTTCGGTGATGGTGTAGCTGCCGGCATCAACCGATTCCGGGCTGATGAGAAAGATGATGAGATCGGCCTGCTCGATCGCACGCCGGATGCGGCCGTGAAACTCTTCACCGGGCGGCAGGTCGTCGCGGTCGAAGAACACGTCATAGTTGTGCTCCCGCAGCGCGAGCTCAATCGAGCGCGCCAACGTGCGATCCTGCGAGGCGTAACTCAGGAAGACGCGCATGCGGCGAATCGAAGCACTTTCAAAATCTCGAGGAGCCAGTCGTTCGAATGTTCATTCAGTAGAATTCTGCCGCAAGTGATGAAGCGCAAGGCGACACCGCCAGAGCAACTGGCCGCCTGATCAACGATAGAACTAGTCGCCGACCTTCCGGCGCTGCAGATTGGCGATGCAAGCCCCAAGCGCTCCGGCCCGTCACGAACGACGGCGACCCGAACTGGTCTTGACGCGGTCGTGTTTTCCCGAAGGCGCTTGGATCACGATTCCCGTAAGGAGGCGTCACGTGTCGATGTTGAAATCGTTGCTACTGACGTGGTGCGTGACCGGATTGTCCGCCAGCGGATGCGCATCAACACCCGCATCGGTCGGCGCGACGACGTCCACCGACGGAGCGCCGGCGTCGACCCCTGCTTCCGCTGCTCGTCCGGATCGTGATGTCATTTCCCAGCAAGAGCTCGCGGTGCCGGCCCTCCGCGCCCTGAGTGTGTTGGAAGTGATCCGCACGCTGCGACCGCACTTTCTCAATATCCGCGGGAAAAACAGCCAGAGCGATCCTGAGGCGGGACGTGTGCACGCCTCCATCGACTACAACGGCGTCATTCCGCTGGACGACCTGCGCAATTTGCACGTGACCGGTATCACGGAAATCCGGTTCCTCGGCGTCGGACCCGCCATGCAGAAATTCGGCGGCGCCGCTCACGAAGGACCAGTCATCGTGGTAAAAACGCTGTAGGGAATGCGTCTGGTATCTACTCCCATGCGGTCCGTCCCTGTCTATTGCTCCTTGCGTCCCTTTACGGCACAAAACATATTCGCGAAGCATCTTGGCACTCTTTTGGTCGCCCCCGTTGCGACCGAATCGTTTAATCCAGTCCCTGCCAAAGTGTGCCCCGCGTGCCGCGAGTCGCGGACGCCCGGGTTGTGGTTTCAATCCTACCACGGCGGAGAATTTGATCATGCGATTTGGCTCCTTTCACGGATTGATCGCTGGTGCCGTTGGCCTGATGTTGCTCACGGGAAGTAGTTCAACCGCGTCTGCTCAGAGTTCAACCGTTATCACTGGCCGGGTCGTAAGCGAAGCAGGATCCCCAGTCGTCGGCGCGACCATCAGCGTCGAAGCGACGCAGTTCAGCGCTACCACGGGCGCCGACGGCCGATACACGCTGGTCGTCCCCGGAACCAAGCGAGGACCAGCCGAAGTCAGCCTGCGATTGATCGGCTACAAGCTGTCTCGCAAGTCCGTCACCCTGGCGGGAACGCCGGCGAGTATTGACTGGACGATGGCGGCTCAGGTGACCCAGCTGACCGGAATCACCGTGACCGCGCTCAGCATCCAACGCGAAAAGACGACGATTGGTACCTCGCAACAAACACTGGAAGGTGCCGAGCTCACGCGGGTGATGTCCCCCAACCTCATTAGCGCCTTGTCTGGCAAAGTCAGTGGCGTGGCGATCAACCAGTCGGGAAACATGGGCGGGTCGTCGCGCATCGTCATTCGCGGCGCCGGATCCATTCTCGGCGAAAACCAACCGCTGTTCATCGTTGATGGTATCCCCATCTCGAATGCGGGATTCTCTACCGCGTCAGCCAGCGGCGGTCGTGACTACGGCACGGCAATTTCGGATATCAATCCGGATGACGTCGAATCCATCAACGTACTGAAGGGCCCGAATGCCGCCGCTCTGTACGGATCCCGCGCCACCAATGGCGCCGTGGTTATCACTACCAAAAATGGCCGCAATCAGCCGGCGGGAACGAAATTCACGTTTACCAGCCGCGCCACCTCCGACCAGCTGTCGGTGCTGCCGGAATATCAGAATCTGTACGGACAAGGTTTTGGCGGCGCATTCCAGTACGTCGATGGCTCCGGCGGCGGCGTAAACGATGGCGCCGACGAGTCGTGGGGACCGCAGTTCAAGGGACAACCCATCGATCAGTTCTCGGGCAAAGCGCAACCATGGATTGCCCATCCAGACAACATCAAGAACTACTTCCAGAATGGCTTCACCGTTTCCAATAATCTGAGCGTCACTACGTCAGCCAAGGGCATGGGTGCGCGGCTGTCCCTCACCAAGGACGAATCGAAAGGCATCGTTCCGAATTCGACCCTCCGTAAGTTGGCCGGGACCCTGTCAGCCAGCGCCGTAGTCAAAGAGAAGCTGACCCTGGGTGGATCATTGCAGTACGTCCAGAACAGCGGCCAGGGACGCGCAGAAAACGGCTACACCGAAGGCAATCCGTTCATGACGTTCACCTGGTTTGGCCGACAAGTCGACGTGCAGTCGCTCAAGAATCAGTACTACAACTCAGCCGACAATCCTTACGGGCTGTCTTCTGGGGACCTGTACAATTGGAACGAAAACTACCACCGAAACCCCTATTGGCAGGTTTTCGAAAATGCGGCACCAGACAGTCGCGAACGCGTGATTGCGCAGGTTTCGGCCAACTATCAACTCACGCCATGGTTGTCTGGACTGCTCCGCACCGGCAGTGATTCGTACCGGCAAACCACCGACGAGCGTTTTGCCAGAGGCAACATCGACCGCGCGAACGCGTCGTACAATGGTGGGTTCACCAATTCCAACAATCGCGCCAAGGAAGCGAATTTTGAGGGGATTCTCACCCTCAACAAGAGCCTGGGACTGTTGGACGTGACGCTCACCTCGGGCGGGAATCGTCGTCGCAATGACCGCTTTTCCAATTCCTATGGCACGTCGGGAATTCTGGTCGAGAAAATCTACAATCTCGCCAACGCCGGCATTGCCCCTACGATCAACAACGCCGAATTCCACTCGGCCGTCAATTCCGCGTACGGATCGGCGGTGCTCACGCTGAAAAAGTTGTGGACGGTTGAGGTCACGGGACGCAATGACTGGTCCTCTACGCTGCCCAAGGAAACGTCGTCGTATTTCTATCCGTCAGTGAACTCGTCATTGATCGTGTCGGACCTGCTTCCAGCGATCACGCGAAACAACTGGGTCACGTATCTCAAACTGCGCGGTGGTGTCGCACAAGTTGGGTCTGACGCTGCACCGTATCAGCTCCAGACGTTGTTCAACGGCAGCTCCAACAAGTTTGCAGGCCAGGCGTTGTATTCGCTCAGCAATACATCCGCCAACGCATTCCTCAAACCCGAGCGCACGACCGGTGCCGAGATCGGCGCGGAAATTTCATTCTTCAGTGACCGCCTCACCCTCGACGGTACGTACTACAACAAGCGTACCAACGATCAAATCATTCCGCTCACCATCGCACCGGCCACGGGATTTTCGTCGTCGGTCATCAACGCGGGACAGATTACCAACAAGGGTTACGAGGCGTTGGTAACACTGCAGCTGCTTCGCCGTCGGGATTTCCAGTGGAGCACGACCTTCAACTACACGCGCAACCGTAATCGGGTCGATTCGCTCGCGCCGGGACTCAAAACCATCATCATTGCTTCCCAGTGGAGCGCAAATATTGAAGCGCGTGAGGGCGAGCCCTACGGTGTAATCTTCGGGTACGGCTACAAGCGTGATTCCACCACCGGGCAATTGTTGCTCGCGGATGGTTTGCCGCAACGCGGCGCGGCCAAACAGATTCTGGGCAACGTGAATGCGGATTGGGTCGGCGGCTGGGCCAACGAGATTCACTACAAGAACTTTGGCCTCAACACGCTGATTGATGTTCGGCACGGCGGACAGAATTTCTCAATTGGCAATTGGTGGGGCACGTACGCCGGCATTCTCGCGAACACACTGGTGGGTCGCGAAGCCGATTTCAACAAACCCGGAATCGTCGCGCAGGGCATTGATCAGGCAACGGGGAAAGCCAACACCGTCAACGTTACAGCCGAAGACTACTACCACAGCGTCTATCCAGTACACGAAGCGGCCATCTACAACACCGGGTTCGCGAAACTGCGTGAAGCGCGCCTCAGCTGGGACGCACCAGCCAGTGTGGCGGGCAAGTTGCGCCTGTCGCAAATGAACCTCGCGTTCGTTGGCCGCAATCTCTTTACGTGGACCAAGTTCCCGAATTACGACCCCGAGAACTCCAGTAATGCAGGCAATGGTGGTCAGGGCTTCGATATGGGCGCCATGCCAACGACGCGTTCGTTTGGCTTAAACCTTACGATCACACCGTGACCGGCAACCGGGAGACAACCACCATGAAATACACTCGACTCTCGCTCGGTCTGCTGGCCGCCGTTGCGTGCGCTACTACCGCGTGCTCAACCGATCTGACCGGATTGAACGTCAATCCGAACAGCCCAACTTCCGCACCGGCCGCCTCGTTGTTTACGAACGCAACCGTTACCACGGTTGGTCGCTTCAACGGCGCCGGCACCCTTTCACTCACTTCATTGTTTTCGCAGCAACTGGCCCAGGTGCAGTATGTCGAAGAAGATCGAGGACATATTCGCACCACCACCATGGACGGCATTTTCACCGGCGTCTACACCGGTGAGTTGGAGGACTTCAAAAAAACGGCCCTCATCGGCAAGGCGACGGGATCACCCAACACTTCTGGCCCCGCCCTCGTCATGCAGTCCTGGGCGTATCAGAATCTGACCGACCTGTTTGGAGATGTGCCCTACAGCGAAGCCTTGCAGGGCGATGAAGGCGGTCCGCTCAAGCCAAAGTACGACGCCCAAAAGGACATTTATTACGGCCTCCTGAAAACCCTGACCGATGCGTCGGCGTCGATGAAGACCTCGGGTGATGTGGGTTTGGGTTCGGCCGATCCGATCTACAAGGGCGACATCAGCAAGTGGCTGAAGTTCTCGAACTCCCTGCGCCTGCGATTGGCCATGCGCCTGCAGAAGGCCGATGCTTCCAAGGCCGATGCCGAACTTCGAGCCGCTCTGGCCGCACCGGGTGGCGTGATGACCTCCAACGCGGACAACGCGACACTGGCCTGGCCAGGAGATGGTGTATTTGACAACCCGTGGTCGGGGAATTTCTCCACTCGGGACGACCATCGTGTGTCGAAGACCTTGCTCGACACGATGAAAGCGTTATCCGATCCACGCATCAAGTTCTACGCGCAACCCACCAAGGCCGATCCAACCGTGTATGCGGGTCTGCAAAACGGCCTGGACAACGTGACGGTGACGCCGTTCTTCAACACCACGTCACGTGTTGGTTCGATGTTCTATCCGGGAGCGACCGTTTACGGCACGTTCGGTTCCGCCGCCGGTAAGAAGACCCCGACCGTGATCCTCACGTACGCCGAGGTGTCGTTTATCCGCGCCGAGGCGGCGGAGCGCGGCATAGCCGGAGTGTCTGGTGCCGCCGGGTACTACAACGCTGGCGTCCGCGCGTCGATCCTGCAGTGGGGCGGCACCGACGCCGATGCCGATGCGTACCTGGCTCGCCCCGGCGTAGCGTACGTTGCGGGCGCGACTGGTCTCCGGCAAATCGGACTGCAGAAGTGGCTCGCGTTTTTCGCGCAGGGAGCGGAAGCGTGGAGCGACTGGCGTCGCACTGGCAATCCCGCATCGATCAAGATGGGACCGAAAGCGTATCCAGACGTGCTGGAGATTCCGCGTCGACTGCCGTATCCGAGTAACGAACAATCAGTGAACGACGTGAGCCTCAAGGCGGCCATCGCGCGACAAGGCCCCGATACCTATCTCACGCGCATCTGGTGGGATAAGTAGAACCAGAACAAAACAGCTGCACGAGGAGGGGGGCACTTCGGGAGATATCCGGAGTGCCCCCCTGTGCGATGCGTGCCGGTTGGGTGTTCGCCGCACTGCGGGCCTTTATTGAAGCGCTTCAGCGAACGGAAGCTTCACGACTCTCAATGGTTTGTTGTGCTCAAATTCGAATCGATCTTCAAGCGGTGGTTCGGTAAAACGTGTAATCGCCGCTGACTTTCCGGCCGAAGCTACGCATCGTGGTACCGGGAAAGATCACGATCCGCCGCATCTGGAACGGATCTTCGTGCAGAGCGAGCGGGCCGGAATCGGTGGCGATGCCGAACTGGAAGCCCGCATGCCGAACGCGTTCCTTCACGTATGCGTTGAGGCGGCCGTATGGGTACGCAAACGTGTTCACGACCACACCGAGCGATGCCTCAAGCTCGACCTTCGATTGATGAATTTCGCGTGCAGCCTGTTCCCGGCTGACCGCACTCAGGTCGCTGTGAGTAACGCTGTGTGCTCCGAATTCCACCAATCCGCTCGCGAGCATTTCGCGGCGCTGGAACTGGTTCATCAAGCGGAGGGATTTTTCCCCTTTCGGCACGTCCCAGTCGTTGGCTTCACATCCAGACACGAGGTAAATCACGGCTTTGGCGTTGTACTTCCGTAATAGCGGGAACAGGAGTCGGTAATTGTCTTCGTAGCCGTCGTCGAACGTCAGAATGACAGCACGCTGTTCCTTCTCAAAAACCCGCACGGAGTTGTATTCCGAAAAATGCAGCGTGCGGTAGCCGTGATCGCGTAGATAACGGAGCTGTTGTTCGAACCGCTCGACCCGCACGTGCGTGGCAAACTTCCCGCACTCGGCCTCGCTCTCCACAAGGCGGTGGTAGCAGAGGATTGGTATTTCACGTCGGTAAGATTTCACATACGTGGAGCGATACGCGTATTCGAGCCGGCTTGCGACGGGGTTCAGCCTGTCTGCCACTTGGCCTTTTTCAAACAGCGCCGCCAAACGGCCGTCAACATGAACGGCGTTGGCCGGTTCAGCGGTCAGCAAAACCTGACCGAAAGGGCGAATGCCAAACGAGGTGTCATCGAAGTAAGAGGACCGGGTCTCCGCCTGGTCATTCGTTGTCACGAGTCCCGCGGCACCGGACAATTCGATCGGAAATGTTTCCCTGCCCAGCGGCGCGGTTTCAACGTTCGTTCTCGCCCGGTTGACCGATCGAGACGGCAGCCAGTCGCTCTCTATAGTGATCAGCGCGGGGCGATCGCCAATGGCCGCAATAACGCGCGCACTGGCAGGGATGGGTTCAACTACGTCCGGGGTGCGGATCATGGGCACGCCGGCGACGCGGGCCGCGAGCCAATTCACCCACCCCACTGCGCGCGAGTACACATGCACGACCTGGATGCGGTGTTTGCACAGGAGCCTCACGAGATTGGCGAGGTGCGCCAGTCGGCGCCAGAATGAGCGTTGGTCGAGTTGGAGCGATAGGTACGTGGCCCGCGTGGGGAGAGCCGAGCTGCCGGAAACGATGAAGACTTCGTGTCCACGAGCCACCAACTCATTGGCAATGCTCACCGCGTGCACCGCTGCCGCCGTTACTTCCGGTAAGGCACGGATCATGAGAATGCGCATCGTTATCAGGTCCTGCGTTGCAGGACGAGACCAAAATGTTTTGACCCCTGTGGTCCCATCCGGGCGGATCGACGCGCGAGAAACCGGAAAACCCGTTGACTACGCAAGAGCCGCTGTCCCCAGCGTGTTTTCCGCAGGCCCTTCATGGCGCCTTTCAGCCGAAACCAGTATCGATCGTTGAAATACAGCAGTTCCAATACCCGCGCGTTCGCGGCCTCTACCATCCTCAGGTACCCGTTCTGCTGCGTGGGGTTCAGGAAGTCGGTCACAATAAGCACGCCGCCCGGAGCGAGCAGGGGCAACAACGCTCGTACCGCCTGCACCGCGCGTTCAGAACTTTCGAACACGCCTTGCAGCACATCACCAGCGAACACGACATCAAACTGACTGTCGGCGTACGCGGGGGAGAGTGCATCGCCCAGGCAAACGTCGAAGCGCGTGGACGTGCGCAACGCCGCACACCGCGCTTGGGTCAAGCGCACTGCTGTTTCCGAGACGTCGAACGCGCGCACCTCGGGAGCGTAGCCAGCCAGCATTTCGGTCATGTACCCGAGGCTACATCCGACATCCAGCACTTGAGCCGGGTTTGGTTTCCAGCGGCGAGCGACCTGCAGGGTGAGGCGGTACTTCGATTGTTCAGCGGCTCCCTGGTAATCCCAAGGGTCGGCGTGAGTTTGGTACAGCGTTTCGAAATAGAATGCGTCTCTTGAAACCGTGGGCGCCATGAGATAGGTCTGGGCGGGGAGTCAAACGGACGTTTGGGGAATATGGGACGGTAGCCTATCGGTGGCCATACGCACAGTGAGCGCCGCCGCTCAAGACCGATCAAAAGCGCGCGCTACTTCGCCGGTTTCTTCGTCTTCTTCGCACTGGTATTCAGCGCGACGGCTTCGTGAACAAGCGCCGTGAACGCGGAGGCGTCAACGGGTTCGCCTTCAGCGATGTCGATCGCGCGGCGCACGTTGCCGTCGAGACTCGCGTTGAACAGGCCGGACGGATCTTTCAGTGACGCGCCTTTGGCGAACGTCAGCTTCACGACTTTCTTGTACGACTCGCCCGTGCAGATGATGCCGTCGAGTGACCACACGGGCGTGCCCATCCACTTCCATTCTTCGATGACGTCGGGCGCCGCTTTCTTGATGAGCTGACGCAGGTGACTGAGGGTTTCCCCGCGCCAGTCGCCCAGGTCGGCGATGCGTTTCGAGATGAGCGCCGATGCTGCCTGATCCTGCTTCGGCTCCGATTCTTTCATCCGAGTCTCATGTTACGGAAGGTGGCCCGGTAGCTGCGCCAGGTTTATACCACCCTGGGCCGTTCATCGTTTCTTCTTTCCTTTCCGGGCTTTGACCGGTGGCAATGGATTCAGGCGATCGAGATGGCGTTCCAGCGCGTCCGCGTGTGAGGACCAAAACCGCCGGAAGGGGGCCAGCCAGACATCGATCTCAATCAATGGTTCGGGGCTGATCCGATATACGCGGCGTTGCGCGTCAATACGCGCCTCAACAAACCCCGCCTCCCGAAGCACGCGAAGATGTTTGGAGACTGAGGGTTGCGACAGTTTGAGCTGCAGCTCGATCTCTCCGACGGATCGTTCGGAAGAAGCCAAGAGGCCCAGAATGGCCCGACGGTTCGGCTCCGCAATGATACTGAAGGCAGATTCCATGATAGGTATATGCTCACTATGTTATATACCTGTCAAGGGATTGAGCGTGCAATATCACTTCGCAGTGTCGACGGTCACCGTGCAGTTGAACGCTGAACGTTAGCCCGACGAGGGCTCATTGCGCACGAATTTTTAGAGTGATTACTTTGTAAGTACACCGGAGGTCGTCATGAAAGCGCGTCTCGTACAGATTGGCAATTCGCGGGGAATTCGACTCCCGAAGCCCTTCATCGAACAGGCGGGATTGGTAGATGAAGTGGAGCTGCGCCTGCACGCGGGCACCATCGTGATTCGCCCCAGTGTGGGGGCACGCAGTGGGTGGGCAGACGCCGCGAAGTTGATGCGGGAGCGCGGCGATGATCGGCTCCTCGATCCGCCCACGCCAACGCGCTTTGATGAAAATGAATGGGAATGGTGAGTGAGGCGCGTGTCCGGCGAGGTGATGTTTTTCTCGTGCAACTCGATCCGACGCGCGGCGGCGAGATTCGCGAGTCGCGTCCGTGCGTCGTGATCTCGCCGGATGACCTCAATGCGCATGTGCGCACGGTTATCGTCGCGCCGCTCACCAAGGGCGGCTATGCCTACCCCTATCGTGTGACGTGTCGATTTGGGGGCAAGGGCGGCTTTGTGGTGATCGATCAAATTCGCACCGTGGATGTCGAGCGCTTCTCGCGCCGCCCGGGTCGGTTGACGCCTGCGACCACCAGTCGAGTTTTGGAAGTGCTCCAAGCGATGTTTGCGCCGTGACGCGGGCTAACATCGCGTTGCAGCAGACGAGCAAGTTATTGTATGCTCGCTTCGCTCGCGCCATTTCATTTGCTCGCAGCTGGACGCAAGCGTTATCCGCACTACGAGGAGCGTGATGCCGAATCACAGGGAGTCACAAAACCAATATCGGATCAAGGTGAGTTTAAAACGTCGCCATTCCGTCTGGCGGTCAGTCGTACTTCGCGGAGATCAGACACTCAACGACTTGCACAATGCAATCTTCGTTGCCTTTGACCGCGACGACGAGCACCTGTATTCTTTCTATTTTCCAAATGCTGGTGCGCGCCGTTCGGTGCAGGCGGGGAAGCAGTCCAGGGAATACACGTCTCCGGAGGGTTTCGGTCCTGGTGAGCGGAGTGGATTCGATGGGCGATATGACGCGGCGGGCACGAAACTCGACGACCTCAAGCTCACGGTTGCTCAGACGTTCGAGTACCTTTTCGACTTCGGGGACATGTGGTGGCACGACTTGAAAGTGGAGGCGATTGGGCCGCGTGAATCGGGGAGTACGTATCCGCAGTTTGTCGCGCAACGAGGAGCATCACCACCGCAGTATCCCGAAGACGAAGAGTGACTCGCGAGCTGCGGCGGCTACCAACGCGTTGCGGCTGACAAGGGCTCGTTGATGCGCCGTGTAACTCGTTCGCTGGCGCTCACACGTTCACGGCTTCTGATTAGAGCCCTTGCAGCTGAACGTGGCGTTGGCCAGACGAACACCACCTCCGCAACAGGGAACGATATGCGTGTACAATCGACCGGCGCTTTGCACGGATGTCGCGCTTTGATTGTGGCGGCATCGGTATCAACCATGATTGCGTTAGGCGCAGCACGAGGTCAGGAGCCCTCTCAACTGGTTCCGAAAGTGTCCAAACAGGGCCCCAGCCTTCGATTCGACTTCCCCGAAATGCGGGTCGGAATTGCGGAGTACGATGAAGGGCCCACCGGCACAACTGTCTTCTATTTTCCCAATGGAGTAAAAGGGGCGGTGGATGTTCGCGGCGGCGCTCCGGGCACCGTGAATGCAACTATCCTGATGAATTCCTACGAAAGAAAAATGGTGCGGGCGGTGGTGTTCTCCGGCGGATCGTGGTACGGACTGTCGGCGGCCACGGGAGTGGCGAACGCGATCAAGGACTTGAAGGCGGCGGAAGGCCAAGTCGATCTCGTCGCCGGTGTGGTCGGGGCGATCATCTACGACGTCGGTGGCCGCAGATACAGCCGCATTACTCCGGATGACCGCTTAGGAAAGGCCGCTCTGCAGTCTGCAGCAACAGGAACGTTTCCGCTGGGCGCGCGTGGCGCGGGACGGTTTGCCATGCACGGCTTTTATTACCTGCGCGGCGAAGGCGCCGACAAGTACGCGGACTGGTCCCATTCGGGACAGGGTGCGGCTTTTCGGACGATCGGTCCAACAAAGATCGGCGTGTTTACGGTGGTCAATGCGCTGGGAACAATCGTCGACCGCAATGGCCGGATCGTCAGATGCAAACGCAACAGTGACACTACCGAGTGCTCGTCGATCACCGACAAGCTGAAGGGGTTCGCGCCGATCGGCGGAAATGCTGAGAGCAAGACTGGAGGGCCCACCGGCAACACCACGCTGACACTCGTCGTCACGAACCAGAAAATGCCCTTCTCGGCGCTGCAGCGCCTGGCGGTTCAGGTGCATGGGTCGATGAACCGCGCTATCCAGCCTTTCGCAACCGAGGAAGATGGCGACGTCCTTTACGCTGTGACGACGGACGAGGTCGAGAACGCCTCGCTGTCGAATGTGGACCTGGGTGTGCTCGCTTCCGAGCTCGCGTGGGACGCAATACTGAGCAGCATTCCAGAAATTCCGGCCGCGCCCATTCCGCTACAAGCGCAACCCAATGTGGGCACACTCAGCAAATACTCCGGCACGTACGAGTTCTATGGCGGAACTGAACTGACGGTGACTGCTGAAGCCGGGGTGCTCAATGCGGTACTCAAGGGAAACGGCAGAATCTATTTTGACAAGGACAGGAAGTACCGACTTACGGCGGCGCAAGATGGCCTGTTCATCATTGAAGCGCCGGCGCGCGATGTTGTGGGGTTCGAGGAATCGGGTGGCCGGGTCACCGGCTTGACGTTGAACCCGGGTTCGTGGCCCATTCACGCGAAGGTCCGCCGGTAGACTGGCGGTCGCAACCAGAATCGCGCCGCCAAAACGCACGAGGCCCAGACACGTTCGGCGTACCAGCGCCGTACTTGAGCGCGCCGTCGACGGGCCGGTGCAGAGCACATAATGCTCCGCACCTCGCCGTACCTCCCGCGATGCAGCGAGTGCAATCAGGGCGTAACGGTTACCGTCACGCTTCGCGAATTGACAACGACGGCCGTGGGGCTGTTCGATGTCATCACATCTGCCGTGATCGTCGCCGTTCGTGTTCCGGTTCCCGGACGCAGCGTGATGGCAACGACACGAGCATCCGTTCCAACGGGCATCGGCGCGCTCCCCTGCACGGTGGCCACCGTCGTGTCGCTGCTCCGCAGCTTGACCACCCGGCCTTCAACAAGCGCCGTTCGCGACAAGCGTAACGTCGCGGCAAGGTTTGCGCCGCCGACTCCGCTCGCCGGGGCTACCGTGAACGCCGCCAACTGAATGGGATTCACTTGCACGGTCGCCGTTCGTGCGACGCCATCGGCAGTCGCGGTCACCGTTGCCGTTACGGTACGAGCGAGTGAAGAAGAAGTCGTGAACCCCAAGTGTCGACTGGTGCCTGTGACTGCAGCGATACCCGACCCCAAGTTGCTAAACCGCAACGCCGTGTCGCTGCTCGCCAACGTTACCGGGGCTGCGGAGACTGGAATGTCGAACAATACGGTGGCGTTGCCTGGTTCACCGCCAAACAACGATGTCGGTGCCACGGTGACGCTCTGAAGGCGCCCCGGCCTGACAACGACGGTTCGCGATGTCGTGACACCATTCAGCGCAGCGAAGATCGTTGCGGAGCGTGGAGTGGTCACCGATTGCGTGGTCACGGTGAACGCCGCGGTACTGCCGGTACGCACTGCGCTCGCTTGAACGGCGGCCACGGAGGGATCGGAGGAGGACAACAATATTGTTGCCGGGCCCGCGAGGTCGAACGACACGGTGCCTGTGACTGTGTTGCCGCCCGCCACGGTATCAGTGGCGACGGCGATCGCAATTGGGCGAGGTGGCCGCACACTCACGGCCAGAGAGGCCGACGTTCCAAGCCGAGCACTGTGTCCGATCTGGAGGGTACCGGACTGCGTGGCTTGCGCAACCAGCGTGGGCACGGTGACAATCATGGGATTGCTTGTGATTTGAATTGGCGCAATTGGCGCAATCACGGCGGCCAGCGAGGCCGGAATGGTCACGATCAGCGACCCCGCCGTTGTGAAGTTCGTTGGAGTCGGACTCACGGAAACGGTCAGCGTTGCTGGTGTTCCGGCAATGATGTCATTCGGAGAAATCACTGCACCGGTTACATCCAGTCGCGCGGGTGCATCGATCACGGTGAAGTTGCCGAGCGACGCAGATCCGCCCGCATGACTCAAGGACAACGCGCCGGCAGTAATGGCGTTCGCCGTGAGCGGGATTGAGAAACGGACCATGGTGTCATTTATAGTCGCGACGACGTTCAGTAAATCCAGCGTGACTCCGGCGATGCGCACCGATGGTTCCGCTTTGTTGAATGAGTTGGGCGAACTCTGCGATTTAATCGCCAGGTTTTGTCCAACGATGTGGTACGGACGTCCGCGAATGAGCTGTCCGTTCGTGACCGGGAATATGCCGACTGGTGTCTGATCGACCACACGCACGTTTTGCGGCGCGCGCACAATCGTCACGTTCACCGAGTCGGCTCCTTGCGTTGTTCGCACGAGCAAATACCCCGTGGTGTTGTGCGCAATGGCCGAAGTCGAAAACGTGACCTCGTCTCTCAGACGCGGCACGTACCGTGCATTCGAGACGCCCGTTGCAATTTCGGCGAACGCAACGGTGGGCGGTCCGTACGATCCAACTGCGGTGAACGGACCTGCAAACGTGGTGAGCTGGCTGACCACGGGGCGCACCGAGACATCACGACTGCCCAAAACTGCGGGCAGCGTGAGGAGATCCTTTCCGGAGACTGTGAGTGCTGGCCCCGCGACCAAGACGTTGAACGCGCCTGCACGCCCGTTTACGGCAGTGCCCAGTTCACGGTTGAGCACGGGTGGACGCCGAACATGAATGGCACCCAGCGCGAGTCGCCGCTCCGAAGTGGGAATCGGAAGGAAACTCTGCGTTAGCTGATCGGCGGTGTACACAATGGCCGCGCTGTCGGGAAACATGTTCGCCGGCGCACTGAAGGTGAGCGCAGAGTTCGTGCCGCTTAAACGGATCTCAAGAAAGGAACTGCCGCCGTATTTCTCTTTGTATTGCAGGGTCGCGGTCCACGTCAAACGCTGCGAATTGATCAGCGTGTCTGGAAGGAGGTCGGTTCCCCGAATGGTCACCAACTCGTTCGGAGCCGGCTGGCGGGGTGTCACGCTCGTGATGGTCGGATGACGCGTTTGCGTATGAGCCGGACGCACCGTGCCCGCCAACGACAACACTGCAAGCAGCAGTACGCTGTTCGCGCGAGAAATACAATTCATGAGCGACACCGGCTGAAGTAGGACTGCGACTGGACAAGTGACGCGCCAGCGCACCGATTCTTCTCAGGCAGGCCGCGTGCACTTTCGGAACCGACCCATTTTGCCCGCAGTGTCAAAGCCGATTGCAGCGCACACCGCGATGCATTCTGAGATCAACACTGACACTTGCCATTTTCGATCGGATGACAGCAGCTTTCCGTCCATGAAGCACTTCGTGTGTCGCCTGTTCACTTGTGGTGCGACTTTGTTCGCCCTCACGTCGTCGCTTTCGGCCCAGACCCATCCGTCGTTCGATGGCACATGGGTACTCGCACGTGCCACCGCAGACACACAGCGGGTGACCAGCTCCGCGGGCTCGGGCGATGGGGCATTTCGCGTTGGCGATATGGGCAGCGGCTGGGGCGCGACGCTCACCCTTTCGCAGCGGGCAGGTCGCCTGGTGCTGGAGTACCCGTACTTCGCCGAGTACGACCTCATGGCGCCGCTACAGTATGAGTTTGCGATGGATGGGAGCGACGTCGAAAACGACCTCACGATCGGGCCGGAGCGCACGCGGCTCGTCGCGCGCATCGCGTGGCGCGGTGATACGCTGCTCGTGACCACGCGACAGGCGGTGCCGCGCGAGGTCGCTCCGGCAGGTGTCATGGCCGAAGTGCGGCGAACCCTGTCGCTGGTGCAGACGGACACGCTGCTCGTAGTCACGACCCGTGTTGGTGTCGCGGATGCGCCGACGAATGTGGTGCGCTCCGTGTACACACGGAAGCGCTGAGGGCCGAACGAACTACGGTCGTCGTGATGGAACGAACGGATCGCGCACGCCCGCGGGTACGTTGGGATAACGATCCGCGCTGGCGTTGAACTGGTGCACCAACGCGCTGAAGAGCCCAATGGCCCACGGGTTGGCGTCTTTCACGTCGGATTCTTCGCGCGGATCGGCCCGCAGATTGAACAGCCGCATCAGTGGCGGTTCGGTGACACGCGGCTCTGGCTGAAAGGCGAAGTGAAACTTCCAGTCCTTCCACTTCACGGCGCGCACCTGCGTGCCGGTGAAGTACAGCAGGGACTCGCGTCCGGAGTGCTGCTGCTTGCCTTCGAAAAACGGCAGCATGTTGATACCGTCGATCGGCCGATCACTCGGCACGATTTGTGGTGCGCCAGCGGCGGCGGCAATCGTGGGAAAGAAATCCATCTCGCTCACCAACGCATTCGACGTCTGACCGCGCGGTATTCTCGCCGGCCAACGAATCACGCACGGCGTGCGCACGCCACCTTCCATCACCGTGTTGTAGAAGCCGCGCCACGGACCGGCCGTGCCTCGCCACGGGCGTCTGGCTTCCGGGCCGTTATCGGTACACCACATCACCATCGTATTGCGATCGATGCCCAGTCGCTTGAGGCCGGCGAGTACCAGCCCCACGTTGTAATCAATGTCGGCCATGGCGTCGCCCACGTCGCCCGCCCCCGACTTGCCCGCGAAGTCCGGGTGCGCCACTGCGGGAAAGTGCGCCTGCGTGATGGGATAGTAGACGAAGTAACGATAGCCGGATCGTTGTCAGACCATATCACCTTTCGAGACCGCACATGAAGTCTCTGGCCAACGCCGTCGATTTTGATGAGATCCTGTCGCGTGTACGTGCGCTCGATACCTCTCCAGCGAGACAGTGGGGCACAATGACTTCCGGCGAGATGCTCTGCCATCTTGCGGACGCCTATGAGTGCGCCTTGGGCCGGAGAACTGCGATGCCTGTAGACAACCTTTTGCAGCGAACGTTGGTGAAGTTCGTCGCGCTCAGGTTGCCGATGCAGTGGCCGCACGGAATCCCGACGCGGCCAGAGTTTGATCCGCAACGCGCGGGAACGAAGCCCAGCACCTTCGAGGCGGATCGAGAGCGTGTCGCGCGCTTGGTGCAGGAAGTGGCGGGCCTGAGTGCCGACGCAACGGCAGGTCGGCATCCCATCTTCGGCCCCCTGAGCATCGCAGAATGGAAGCGATGGGGATATCTGCACGCCGATCATCATCTGCGGCAGTTCTCCGCGTAGAGGAAGGCTCCGGCCCGCCACCGTCCTGGCGCGATTCGCGCATCGCGGAACGCACGAAGGCGTTGCTGCTGCCACTCGCTGTTCGGTGCCCCGTGCGACTCAGGCGCTGGCGCTCATTCGTACACGGCTTTTTATTCGAGCGCTTGCATCAGAACACAAGCGTCCAGACCTCACAGGTTCCGGGCCCGGGAGAGGATCAATGCTGGATGAGCAGTACACACGCCGAAGCTTCCTGGCGTCGGTAAGCGCGCTCTCTGCGGCTAGCGTTGTTCCGCGCGCTGCGGTGGCGGGCGCGAGCGAATTCGCACAAGCTGGCGTTGCGCGCGTTGCGCGTGGAATCGCGCCTGCCCCTGACGACTTCGCTTTCGCTCCCGGACTCGTGTACCTGCAGACAGGGTCCCTCGGACCGACGCCTCGACCCGTCATGGAGCGCGCGATTGCCGCGTGGAAGCAGCTCCAACTCAACCCGAGTTTCTTTGGATACGGTGAACACGAGCAGGCGATGGAGGCCGTGCGCGCCAAGGCCGCGGCATTCATCGGCTGCAAGACCGAAGAACTTGTGATCACGAGCTGCACAACCGAGGGAATGAACTGGACGGCACAGGGACTCACCCTCGGCGCTGGCGATCGGGTGCTGACGACAGACCAGGAACATCCGGGTGGACGGGTCTGCTGGGATTACGTGGTGCGTCGCTACGGCGCCACGCTTGACATCGTCGAGATTCTACCAGGCGAGCATGACGCGCAGGCGATTATCGATCGCATCGCGAAAGCTTTCACGCCGCGCACGCGTGTCCTCTCGTTTTCGCACCTTCTGAGTTCTACCGGCTTGCGCATGCCCGTCGCTGAGCTCTCAGCGCTGGCGCGATCGCGCGGTTGCATCGCGGTCGTGGACGGCGCGCAGGCGCTCGGTGCCGGCCCGATCGACGTGAAGGCGCTCGGCTGCCACGTGTATGCAGCCAGCGGTCATAAATGGCTCCTCGGTCCTCCCGGCACAGGCGTGCTGTACTTGAGCGAAGAACTCGGGCAGGCGGTCGATCCGGTTTCGCTCCAAGCTGGACGCGCCTCGTACTCGGCTTCGTCGGGCGTGTCGAGCATTCCCAGCGTGCTCGGGATGGGAGCGGCATTTGACTATATGTCAGCGATCGGTCTGGGTCGCATTGAGACGCACAACCTCGCGCTGAGAAACCGGCTCTACGCGGCACTCCAGGACATGCCGAGGCTGCGAGTCGTCAGTGCCCCTCCCGGGCCACTCGCGTCCGCACTTCTCACCTACAGGTTGCTTGACGACATCGAGAGCCGCGCATTTCAGCAACGGATGCGCGACAAGCACAACATCGAACTGAAAGTCGTACCGAAGAACTGGTTCAACGGGAACCGCGTCTCGACACACTTGTTCAACTCCGAACAAGACGTCGACGCACTGGTCGCCGCGCTGAGGATCGAGCTCGCGTAGCCTGTACTTTCGAGATCCTCCGTTTTCGTGGCTATTGCTGCCGAGCAGTGTCGCATGCGAACCAAGGCTCCCTTCCTCGCGTCTTCGAGGCCTGGCGCGTTTCCGACAAACGTGTCGGTACTCGCGACACGCCTGGCCGACGCGTCCAGGCACGCGAAACATTCATCCGTTCA
>Ga0335397_10003057_pt1 | contig 22652 bp, 25 predicted proteins | sample MAT04_FD_205740 | JGI IMG/M metagenome (GOLD analysis project Ga0335397, IMG submission 205740) | Freshwater microbial communities from Lake Fryxell liftoff mats and glacier meltwater in Antarctica - MAT-04 (spades assembly) (version 2) ... | reverse complement strand
AGCAGGGATCCGCCTGTTGCGAGGTGATGACGGCCGACAGCCCGACATCGATGGCGGCATCACCCGCCGTCCGCGCCAGCCACTCCTGGACGCCGGCCAGCAGCGAGCTGCGGACTTCCTCGCTGACGCCCGTGCCCGGGTTGTTGAACGCCAGCATGGTGGTCGTGCCGCCGAACGCCGCCGCGACGGTGTCCTGGTAGAACCGGTCGGGTTCCGCGTCGGAGGCGAGGCGGGTATGGGTATGGACGTCGATGACACCCGGCAGCACCAGCAGGTCGGTCCCATCCACGAGGCGTACCGCGGCGGATGCCGGGATACCCGGCTCCACGGCCACGATCCGCCCGTCACGGATGGCCACGTCCGCGCGGAGGGTGCCCGTCGCCCGGACTACGGTGCCGCCCCGGACCAGGAGGTCGAACCGGTGCGTCGGCTCGAGGCTCATCCGGCCTCCTGGACCTCCTCCAGCAGGAACTCCTGGGCACCCTCCCAGAGACATCGCCGCCCCAACTCCCGGAGTTGTTCCCGCTCCAGATCCAGGGTCACGACGTGGTTGCCGGCCAGCTGGCCGACCTTGCTCGAGAAGTCGACCGAGCCATAGGCCAGCAGGATCTCGCACTCCGACAGGCCGCCCGGGTAGACGATCAGCTCGCCGGGGGCGGGGTGGCTGGTGGCGTTCTCGGGCGGGATGTCCAGGCGCATGTCACCGAGCGGCACCCAGCAACCTTCGCCGCTCCAGCGGACGTGGATGAGCCGGCTGCGAAGGGGCAGCATCGCGCGGAGGGCCTCGATGGTCCGGGGCGATCCGTCCACCCAGCGGCCGGTACAGTGCACGTCGCCGGCGCTGAATCGGAGGGTTCCCATGACGAGGCAGCATAGCGCCGCAGGGAGACGCACGAATGAGCGAGACACGCCCCACGATCTCGACCCACGTCCTTGATACCGAGCTGGGACAGCCCGCGGTCGGGGTGCCGGTGCGCCTGTCCATGATCCTGGATGACGGTGCCCTGTCGCAGGTCGGCGAGGGTATGACCGACCTGGACGGCCGTATCGGGGCACTCGTTGTGCCGCTCGTCCCCGGGGCTTACCGCCTCACGTTCGAGCTGCATGAGTACCGCCGTGGCTTCTTCCGGCAGGTCACACTGGAGATCGCCGTGGACGATGCGTCGCGTTCGTATCACGTGCCGCTCCTCATCGCGCCCTTCGGCATCACGACGTACCGCGGCAGCTGATGACAGCGCCCGCCGGCCTCCCGACGATCACGGAGCTGGACCGGATGGACGAGCCCGCCTTCGTCACAGCGGTCGGACCGCTGTTCGAGGCTGCCCGGGGGTACCTCGTGCTCCTCGCCGCAGGCCGACCGTTCGGGTCCTGGGACGCCCTCTTCGACCGCGCCACGGGCGTGGCGCTGACGGCACCCGAGTCGGTCCAGATCGAGCTGCTGGCCGCGCACCCACGTATCGGCGCGCCGCCGACTGCCGTCTCCGCGCTCTCGTACGCGGAGCAGGGCTACGACAGGGAGCAGCAGGAGGCCATCGCCGCGCTCTGCCCGCTCAATGACGCATACGAGGCGCGCTTCGGCTTCCGATACGTCATCTTCGTCGCCGGCCGGTCACGCTCCGCGATCGTGTCCCTTCTGGAGCGCGCGCTGGCGGGAGACCGGGAAGCCGAACGACGAAGGGGGCTGACGGACGTGGTGGCCATAGCACGGGCGCGGGCGGCAACGCTAGGGATGCACACAGCAGGAGAGACACGGCCATGAAGTTGGAGACCCACTACGGCAAGGCGGAAGTCTCGACCTACCGCACCAACGCCACGCCGCTGACCGGCGTGCGCCAGATCCCTGAATCGACCTTCTCCGGTCGCACCAACATCCTGTTGGCGGCATCCATCGACGTCCAGGTCATGGGCGACATCTTCGTCCGGGCGTACACACACGGTGACAACACCGAGGTCGTGGCCACGGACACCATGAAGAACTTCATCCACCGGGAGTCACTCGCCTTCCGAGGCTCGACCCTGGAAGGGTGGCTCCACTTCCTGGGTACGCGCTTCCTGGATACCTATCCCCAGGTGGAGCGGCTTCGGGTGAGTGGCGAGGAGCTCCGCTTCGACGCCCAGCCGGTGCCACAGGCTGGCGGCGGTTTCGAGCCCAGTGCCGCGCTCTATCACCGGCGGCACGCGGATCACGGCGTCGCGATGTTGGAGATGGCGCGCGCGGCGGATGGCGCCGCGGAGCTGACGGACCTGCGTGCAGGGCGCGTGGGCATGGAGCTCATCAAAATCACCGGATCGTCGTTCGAGTCGTTCGCCCGGGACGCCTACACGACGCTCCCGGAACGACCCGACCGGATGTTGTTCACGTTCATCGACATCTCGTGGCGGTACGCGGATGCGACGGTCGCGGTGCTGCCTGACCCTGCACACTACGTCGACCCACAGCAGGTCGCCGATCTCGCAGCGGTCGTGTTCCACGGCTTCGTGAGCCTGTCCATCCAGCACCTGGTGCACGAGATCGGGCTGCGCATGCTGGAGCGCTACCCGGAACTGGTGGAGATCACCTTCGAGGCCCAGAACCGGACCTTCGACCCGGCCGTGGAAGGTGAGACGGATGCCCGCCAGCGGGTGCTCACGGACCCCCGGCCGCCATACGGCCGGATCGGTCTCACGCTCCATCGCGACGCGCCGTGAGCAGGACCGGTCGGCGGGCGATCGTCACCGGTGGTGCTTCCGAGGCTGGGCCTGCGGATGATGCCGCTGCCGCCCGGGGCCAACTCTGCGGATGATGCCGCTGCCGCCCGGGGCCAACTCTGCGGATGATGCCGCTGCCGCCCGGGGCCAACTCTGCGGATGATGCCGCTGCCGCCCGGGGCCAACTCTGCGGATGATGTCAACGGGTAGGGTGTTGGCGCGGTCCATGAGGACCTTGTCGGGCCGCGTGGGGGGGTCGAGCGGGGTGCGGGGATACGAGATCGAGGATGATCCGGGATTCCGTCGATCCCGCATCGTCATCAGCGTCGATCGGCGGCTCTCACGTGCTGATAGAACTCTCCGGGTTGCCATCATCCGCAGCGTCGACATCTTTCCAGTCGGCGGCCAGTGGGCCACATGGCTGTGACCATCGATCGGATCCAGGTGTTCGCCATTCGCTATCCGGAGCCCAACAATGACGGCAAGTCCGGTCCCTGGCCCTCGTCCGCGTGGTCGTGATCCACGGGATGTCACGGGAACCTGGTCGGCAATGCGTGACGCGACCTACTGGGACGGCACCTGGGGCCCGGTCCCGTTCGGCACAGGTGGCGCGCCATGCGAGCTGCGGTCGGACCGGACACGGAGGTGATCCTGGATGTCGTCGCGCTGTCCGGCTGGGATGCCGCGCATGCCATCCGCATGTGTCGGGCACTCGATGACGCGGTGCGGCTGTACTGGTTCGAGGATCCCCTGCCGGAGCACGACATCGGGGGCTACCGAGCGTTGCGGGCGGCGGTGGACACCCGCATCTGTACCGGCGAGAAGGGCTGGCACGCGGTCCACTACGGGACGCTCATCGACTCCGGTGCCCTTGACATCATCATGCTCGACCCCGGCAAGGCGGAAGGCGTCACCGGTTCGTGGGCGATCATCGGCATGGCCGCAGCCGCGGGCCGGTCGTGGAACGCCCATTCCTGGAGCAGCGCCCTGAATACGGCGGCTTCGCTCCACCTGCCGACCGCCGCGTCGAACACCCTCCTGTTCGAACTGAAGCCGTTGCCGTCGCCGATGCAGGACGAGCTGGTGACGAACCCCATCCACCAGGTGGACGGCTCGGTGTCAGCGCCGGCGGGTCCGGGACTGGGGGTCGAGGTACATGAGTCCGTCGTGCGCCAGTACGCGTTCACACACGACGCTCTCGGTCGCTAGCGCGAGCCGGAAGAGATCCGGAACGGGTTCTCCACGGCGAGCGCACCGAATCGGCGTCCATCCTGGAGATCCTCACTGACCAGTCGCCGAGCACCCGCCCGCCTGGCGGCCTCGATGATCAAGGCATCCCAGAACGACACGTGGTGCTGGTCCTCGAGTGTCGCGGCATCCAGGATCAGGGTCGGGTCCACCTGCACGACCCGCCACGTCGCATACAGCGCGACGATCTCTCGGGCCTCTGCCTTGGGCATACGCGGGCTGAGCTTGCGGATGGCGACGACGTAGAACTCCTGGAGGACCTGCGTGCTGAGCGCGCCGGAACGATCTGCCCAGAGCTCCTCGAGCAGTCTCCGCGCGACGGGCTGCTTCGTGGTCTCGCTGGCGTCGTGCGCGTACAGCAGGATGTTGGTATCGACGAAGGTTGGCCCGTCCGCGGTCACGGTCGCCGGAGAGCCTCGCGGTCATGCAGCTCATCGCGCGTCCACGTGCGACCGCCCCGCGGCCCGGCCGCAGCCAGGATCGCCTCGGCTCGGAGGCGTGCCTGCTCGTACCGCTCGTCCTCGTCCACCAGGTCCATCAACTGGCGTGTCGCGAGGGCGCTGACCGATGTCCCCCGCTTGGCAGCCACGATCTTCGCCCGCCTGATCACGTCTGCGTCCAACTGCAACGTCAGGTTGGTCCTGGCCATCGGGGGCCCTCCACAGTGAGTCGCGTGGACCACAGTATGTCACGTGGGGGGCAAGAGCCGAGCCGACCATGAGGCGAGCCGGCCCCATGGTCGTGGGGCTCGTCGCCTCCGGCGCGGCCTCTGCACTACATGGACTGTCGCGCTGGGATGTCGGGCCGGCGGCGATCGGTGGCCGGCGCCGAGCGTCAGGCCGCGCCGCTGAGCTCGCGACCCACGACGAGCACTTCCTCCACGAGGGCATCTGCGTCATCAAGGGTCGTTCGGGGGTTGATGAAGCAGGGACGGATGGCGAAGCGACCGTCGACGCGCGTGCTGGAGGTGACCGTCCTGCCGCGCGCCACGACCGCCATCAGCAGCCGCTGGTTCAACGTATCGAGTGCCGCCTCATCCGTCACGCCGGCGGGTCGATAGCGGAAGCAACAGATGGACAGCTCCGGCTCGATGAGCAGTTCCAGCTCGGGTTCCGTCCGGGCGCGGTCGGCGACACGCCGCGCGCAATCGAGGTGGCGGGTCACACGAGCTCGCATGCCCGCGGCGCCGATCTCACCCAGGATCGCCCACACGGCGACGCCACGGGCGGGCGTGGAGAAGTCCACACCCAGGTCGGGCGTGCCCAGGCCCAGCTCATCGAAAGGTGAGCCGAGGTCGCCGGTCGAGATGGGCGCCTCGCGGCCCGAGTCGTAGTCACCCGGCTCGATGGTGAAGGCACGTGCCAACACACCCGCGTCGCGCACGATGACGGCCCCCGTACCGACGGGGGCAGCCAGCCACTTGTGCGGATCGACCGCGAACGAATCGTATGTGGCTAGGTCGCCGTAGCGGTCACGGACCCGGTCGTCCAGGAGGCCGAAGCCGCCGTAGGCGCCGTCGACGTGGAACCAGGTGTCCCGTTCATGCGCGATGCGGGCAAGCTCCGGCAATGGGTCGACGAGTCCGGTATTCACGTCGCCGCCACTGCCGACCACGGCCACTGGCGTACATCCAGCGGCGATGTCTGCATCGATGGCTCGCTCGAGGGCGGCGACATCGACACGGCCGGTCCGGTCGAGCCCGATGGCGTGCAGGTTGCGTCGCCCGAGACCCAGCACGCCCAGCGCCCGGTGGACCACGTGATGCGTGGCGCTGCTGGCATACACCCGTGGCTCGGGGATGGCGGCGACGCCGTCGAGGGAGGGCCGGAGCCCGAGCCGCTCCCCGGCGTGCTGTCGCGCGGCGCCCATACCTGCGAGGTTGGCCGTCGAGCCGCCCGCGGTGAGGTTGGCGGTGTAGCTCGTCGGGAAGCCCAGGAGCTCCACCAGCCAGCGGCACGCGACCGTATCCACGAGGTTGCCCGCGTGGCTCCACCAGCGCTGTGGGGATGCCACGGTCGCGGCGAGGTTGGCGGCCGTGCCCACGGTCGAGGGCATCGTGGTCACCCAGCCCGAGAACCCCGGGTGGCCGATGCGCAGGCCGTTGGGGATGACCACGTCCGCAAGGCGGGCGAGGACCTCATCCCGGCCGAAGCCGTTCGTCGGCAGCGGCTCATCGAGGAGGGGAGCCCACGCTGTGCGCCGTGCCGCGGGGTCCGTGCCCTCGAACCGGAGGAAGTCCTCCAGCGCGGGCAACAACGCCTGAATGGCCTGGGTCAGGTCGGTCGTTGAAGCAGCATCGCGGTCGGCACGTTCCATGGGCCGCATCGTACGCGTGCCGCCGGATCGCCGGGCGGGTACGCTGGCCGCCGGACGAGTGCATAAGGGGGAAACGGTGGCGGAGAGCGAGATCCAGGTCCTGGGCACGGTGGCGCCCGATCAGGCACACATCCTGTCCGTGGACGCGCTGGCGTTCGTGGCAGAGCTGCAGCGGACGTTCGGGACGCGCCGCGAGGAGTTGCTGGCCGCCCGTAGCACTCGACGCGCAGCGTTGGCCAACGGTGGCAGCCTGGACTTCCTGGCCACCACCTCGGCCGTGCGCGCCCAGGACTGGCGCGTGGCGGAGGCGCCTGCGGACCTGCGCGATCGACGGGTCGAGATCACCGGTCCCGCGGAGCGCAAGATGCTCATCAACGCCCTCAACTGCGGTGCCCGGGTGTTCATGGCGGACCTGGAGGACGCCCTCTCGCCGACCTGGTCGAACGTGGTCGGTGGCCAGGCGGACCTGCTGCGGGCGGTGAACCGCGACCTGGACTTCACCAGCGCCGAGGGCAAGCGCTACGCGCTGCATGCGGAGACGGGCACGCTCGTGGTCCGGCCGCGTGGCTGGCACCTCACCGAGCGGCACCTGGTGGTGGACGGCGAGCCCGTCTCGGCCAGCCTGTTCGACTTCGGGCTGCACCTGTTCCACAGCGGCCGCGCCGCCCTGGAGCGTGGCAACGGACCGGCGCTTGGCCCCTACTACTACCTGCCAAAGCTGGAGAGTCACCTGGAGGCGCGTCTCTGGAACGACGTGTTCCTGCTCGGCCAGGAGCGCCTGGGGATCCCGCGGGGCACCATCCGGGCGACGGTGCTCATCGAGACCATCTGGGGCGCCTTCGAGATGGACGAGATCCTGGGGGAGCTCCGGGAGCACGCAGCGGGCCTGAACGCGGGTCGCTGGGACTACATCTTCAGTCTTATCAAAGCGTTCCGCGAGCGTCCCGACATGGTCCTGCCCGACCGGGCGCAGGTGACCATGGCGGTGCCCTTCATGCGCGCCTATACCCAGCTGCTGGTGCGCACCTGCCATCGTCGGGGCGCGCACGCCATCGGCGGTATGAGCGCCTTCATCCCCAACCGCCGTCAGCCCGACGTGACCGAGCGTGCGCTCGCAAAGGTGCGCGAGGACAAGCAGCGAGAGGCAGGCGACGGATTCGATGGCACCTGGGTCGCGCATCCCGACCTGGTGGCTGTCGCCCAGGCCGAGTTCGATGCCGCGTTCGGTGATCGCGTGGACCAGAAGCATCGACTGCGGGAGGACGTGTCGGTGACCGCGGCGCAGCTCGTGGACGTGGCCATCCCGGGTGGCCGGATGACCGAGGCCGGGTTGCGCGGCAATGTCAGCGTCGGCGTCCAGTACCTCGACAACTGGCTGCGAGGCAATGGTGCTGCAGGCATCAACGATCTCATGGAAGACGTCGCGACGGCCGAGATCTCACGCTCCCAGCTGTGGCAGTGGCGGACGCATGGCGTGACCCTGGACGATGGCCGCGTGGTCGATGCGGAGCTCATCCGGAGCGTCATGGACGAGGAGCTGGCGTCGCTGGGTGGCCCCGATACCGGGCGCGTGGGCGAGGCCTCCGCACTCCTGGCGGGCCTGGCACTCTCGGACGACTTCGCGGACTTCCTGACGCTGCCGGCCTACCCGCTGCTCGACTGACGCCCGGCCACGGACGCAGCGCCCATCGCGCTGTCGTGACGTGCCGGACAGCCACCCCGGGCAGCGTGAGCTCGTCGCGAGTCGGCTGGAAGTGCGCTCTTCGCGATGCCCACGTGGAGTGCATTGGGACAGCCGAAGGCCACGTTGCGGGCCGGTTCGTTGCCGAGATTCCCGCGTGGAGGCCAGCAGGTTCACAGACGGTCGTGCCATCGACCCGGTCGTTGGTCGCCCTCCCGCCTACGGGGGATCCGGCCGAGCAACGGGAGTTCGTCGGTCGCACTGGCCTGAAGGCGGGAATCGCCCGACTCGTACCAGCTACAGGATCAGCAGCGCGTCGGCGCCAGGGTCCTCGCCACGCATCAGCGTCCGGAGTGCCCGTCGCATATCTGCTGGGAACGCCTCGGCGAACGAGTCCCTGGCGCCGCGGATCGCTTCCCGGTTGTTGCGCGTGGAGGGCACGACCAGCAGCACGCGGCTTGCGCCAGCATCCCGCTGCTTGATGGAGATCCTCCGGAGCACGGCCTGCGAGTCACGCACGCGAGACTCGATCTCCACCCAGACCGTCAGGCCAGAAGACGCGTGGACGCCCACAGCGTCCCATGCCCTCTGGTCGTTGGCGATCGGCAGCGTCACTTCTGTGCGCCACGCCCATGCCGGTCCGAGACGGCCTCGGACTCGAGTCATGACTGGAACCTGTCCGGCGTCCCACAGAGGGTTCCCGCCGGGATACGCGCGTATGGACAGGTCCAGACCCAGGGCCCCACACATCCTGGCCAGGGTCATCGCGGGCACGAGCGGCTCCTCGCCTCGTTCGATGCGGCTGAATCGGGAGCGCGACACTCCGACGCGTCTGGCCACCGACGTCTGATTCAGGTCTGCCCTGAGTCGCATCTCCCGAAGTTCGTTGATGACCTCGGCGATGGCCCTGTTGCCTCTCACCGTGGCGCGGACGACTGGATCTGAGCGACTCTTCATCCAACCGATGATGAGCAGCATCGCTTTGTGGCCACTTACCCGGGCCTTGCTCCGCCGGCGATTCCCACCAGCCGGTCAATACCGCCGCCGCCGCCACTTGAGAAGCCCCCAGGACCCCCGGAGAGGCCTGACAGGACCTGTTTCGGTCGTTCCTGGAAACCTCCTGACCTCCCGATGGGAATCCTGCGGCAGGCTGACTCGCGCAACAGTTCCGGTGGTGCCACTGACCTGAGGGCGGGAATCCACGAAAAGATGCACCTCGTGGGGGCCATGGTCGACGGCTCTGCCGTCACTACCGGCTCTACCGTCACTCCCTGCACGGCGGTCACTACCGGATCTACCGGATCTACCGGATCTACCGGCAGTACCGGCTCGAGCCCGGGCTGGGGTCGTTGCCGAGCACGCTGATCAGGTCGTGCGAGCTGTGGATCCTGGCGTAGCGGCAGTGGCCCAGCCTGCCCCAATGGCTGACAGCGTCGATCCAGCGCTTCGCTCCAACATCCTTGGACCAGTCAGCTTCCCGCTTCCGTTCGGCGCATGGCGGAGGAAACGCGCCGGTACAATCACTGAGGATAGTCCCATATCTGGTACTATCATGTTCATTGTACCGAGTGTGAGGGAAGAGCTGTCAGGGGGAAGGCGTGATGGACGCGCGCTGGGATAGAGACACGGCATCGCTGCTGCTCACGGAACTCGATCGACGGAGCTGGGTCTTCGGCAGCCTGCCTCTGGACGAGCGCCACGCCGAGTGGATGCGCCACCGGATCTGGGTTCGCACCCTGAATGCGACGACCCGGATCGAGGGCAGCTCCCTGAACGAGATCCAGGTCGAGGAGCTGCTGAACGACGCCGCCATTCGCGTGAGTCGCCGTGAAGGGCTGGAAGTCCTTGGTGTCCGGTCCGCGCTCGAGTTCGTCGATGATCTGGTGCAGTGCCCGGACGTGCCCCTCGGAGAGGATGTGGTGCGCGAGATCCATCGGCGTATCCTGGAGGACATCGACCCGATGCTCACGCCTGGTCGCTATCGGCAAGGTCCGAACCGTGTCACGGACGGCGACGGACACACCATCTTCACGACGCCGCCGTCGGGGGATGTGCCGGACCTGATGCGCGCATTCGGTACATGGCTCCATCACGCTGTGGAGTTGCCGGCCCCCGTGGCCGCGGCACTCGCACATCTGGAGTTCGTTGCGATCCACCCGTTCAATGACGGCAATGGAAGAACCTCCCGCGCCATCGCGCGTCTCCTGCTTGGTCGTGGGGGGTACGACTTCCGGGGTCTCGTGTCGATGGATGCCTATCTCGACTTGGATCGCCAGCGCTACTTTCAGTCGATCGCCCTGGCCACGGGAGGGGCCTATCGACCGGGCTACGATGCGTCGCCGTTCGTGGAGTACTTTCTGGGTGCAGCGGTCGTTGCCACAGATCACGCCCTCGCCCGCCTGCATAGCCTGAGCAAGGTGATGGGGGCCATCCGCCGTGAAGTGACGCATGGCGTGCTGCCACCCGCACTGCTCGACGGGCTCTCCTACGTCTGGATCAACAGAAGCATGCGGCCCGCTGACTACATCCATATCACCGCTCGGACCAAGCAGAGCGCCGCTCGCGACCTTGCCCTCGCGACCCGCCTTGGTTACCTCCTTCCGATTGGTGAGACCAAAGCCAGACGGTACGTCGTTGGTTCGCGGCTCAACGAGATCGGACTCTGATGCGTTTCGCCACACATGATGCGCTCGTAGATGTGCAGGCTGACGGTGTCGACATCGAAGTTGGTGTGCTCCGCCTTGCCCGCCCAGACCAGCTGTGGATCGAGGTGCGGATCGAAGGCGTACGTCACCTTGGCCGTCGGTAGCCGGTCCTGGGTCGCGAGGCCCTCTTCCGGGATGTTCGTCCGGGTCGCGTCCGCGTGGCGATAGTCACCGACCTTGTCCTCACCGACCGGGCTGCCCTTCGTGGGCTTGGCCGTCGAACGAGACTTCGGCGCATCCAGCGGACGACCGAACTCGGGCGTGAGTACATCGACGAGCAAACTGGCCTGCTTGAGGGACGGAGCCGGCGGCTCCATCGGGCGTAGCTCGAGGCCGTCATCAGTCGTCAGGTCGTCCGTTATGGATCGCGCTCCCAACCCCAGGCGGTGCACATCGACCCGGCTCGTGCCACGCGCCGCGGTCCCCCCGTGCCCGACGATAGCAGCGCGTCTCGGGCCGAGTATGGCGCTGGTTCCTCGTGCCGCATCGATTCCCACCCCACGGTCGATCCGACGGTGGAACCTATCGACGCGTGGCTCCGACGGCCGTATCGAGGTGGCTCAGCCGCGCTTTGCCCACCTGAAGGGAAGATCCGCCCGGAACGCCACCAGTCAGGGAGCTCCGCCGTCGAAGTGACCGGTTGGTGGGAATCGCAGACCCGCAGGTAGCGACTGACTACCGCAGGCCGGGCTGGGTCACCCGGAAGCCATCGCGTTTGGCCGCCTCGGCGAGACGGGTGTCGAGGGTCACGAGCGGGAGTCGTTCCGAGCCTCCGTCGATGTGGGTACTGCCCGGGAGCATGGGCCTGCAGGTCTCGACGTCCTCCACGATGACCACTATCCTGACCACATGACCAGAACAGTGACCATCACCGATGCGAAGGCGCACCTGCTGTCACTCATCGATGAGGTCGTCGAGGGAGACGAGATCGCGCTCACCCGTCACGGCCGGATCGTCGCTCGGCTCGTGCCCGCCCGTGGGGCCAAGGGGATGAGAGGCTCGCTGCGGGGGGTCGCCATCGGCACGGCCGACGACGAGGAGCTGTTCGCCACCGGCGCGACATGGGAACTGGCGTGACGACGCTGCTCATGGATTCGCATGTCGTCCATTGGTGGGCGTCCGAGCCAGATCGCGTCAGTCCTGCTGCTGCGCTCGCGCTCTCCGCCGCGGACGAGCTGGCCGTGGCGTCCATCACCTGGTTCGAGCTCGCTTGGCTCGCGCAGCACGGCCGCATCGCTGTGACCATGCCCGTGCGTGCGTGGCTGGAGAGTCTCGCGGCGCACGTCCGGACGATCGGCACGACACCAGCCGTGGCAGCGACGGCCGTTGCACTGCCCGAGACCTTTCCGGGCGACCCCGCAGACCGGATCATCTACGCGACGGCCATCGAGCAGGGCTGGCAGATCGTGACGAAGGACGCCCGTCTCCGGGCCCATCGCTACCCCCGCCAGTTGACCGTCTGGTAGGTCATGAACTCGGTGAGCAGCTAGACGACTGCGCTCGCCGTTCGCTCGGCCAGGATCCGCTTGCGCGCGCCTTCGGCGTCGTAGGCAAAGGCCCTGCCCGGGTTGGTGACCATCATGATGTGGATCTGGTCCTCCGTGATGCCCCGCTCCCGCAGCAACGGCACGAAGTTCGTGATGACGTTGTCGTAGCCCGGACCACCATACGAGGCGAGCTGGTCCAGCACGCAGATGTCGTTGCTGAGCATCACCTGGTCCACGAGCCCCTCCGCCACGAACGCGGCCACGTTGTCGGCGCGCACGCTGAGCGGCGCATAGCCATCGGAGAAGGCGAGGTTGTCCACGTCGAGGTATGCGCCACGGCGGGCGATGGGCATCCACCAATGGATGCCGACCCGGTCGCCGAGGTGGCTGACGATGACACGTCGCGGATCCACCCCTTCCTCCTCCAGCAGATCCAGCTGCTCGACCGCGAGCTCGCCGAAGTGGGTCGTGTGGGTCAGGATGGGACAGCCAGTCCTGACGTGGGCGCGAGCAGCTGCCCGGAAGACGCGCTCCTGCGCCGGCGAGATGCAGCCACGCTCGGTGCCGATCTCCCCGATGAAGCCGGCCCGGACATCCGTGCCATCGACGCCTTCGGTCAGCTCGACCACCAGTCGGTCTGCCAGCTGGTCGGGCATCTCCTCGTTGATGTAGGGCGCGTAGCAGCGCTCCCGGTACCATCCGGCGCCCATCACGATGTGGACGCCGCTCCGCTCACTGACGCGCCGCAGGCCCGCCGGTTGCCGCCCGATGCCCACGTTCGTGGGATCGCAGATCGTGCCCCCGCCAGCTGCGCGGTAACGCTCCAACTCGCGTGTGGCCACGTCCTCATCGTCCAGGATCCAGCCGTAGTTGCCGGTCGCCGCGCCCCACATGTCGAAGGAGTCGATGAGCACGTGGTCGTGGGACAAGGTCGGTCCCATCTCGCTCGGATCGATGGGCCCACGGACGGTCACCACCTGGAGCGGTGCGGCGGCGGGATCGGACACGAGACCTCCTTGGACCTTGACCTGAGTCAGATAGACAGCCGTTCCTGGACGACCCCGGAGCGACGCATCCGGGTCTCCAGGCGGGCTGCGACCCGCGACAACGGGAAGCAGATGACGAAGTAGATGACGCCGACCACGAGATAGATCTCCAGTGGTCGCCGTTCGTAGTCAGCGATGAACTGGGACGACCGCAGCAGCTCGTGGAGACCCACGATGTAAGCGATCGATGTGTCCTTGACCAGCCCGATGGTGAAGCTGACCATCGCAGGCAGCATCAGGGGCATCGCCTGGGGCAGCTCGATGGCACGCAGGGAATATGTGCGCGACAAGCCGAGGGCCAGCGCCGCCTCGCGCTGACCCTTGGGCAGCGAGCGGATGCCACCGCGGATGATCTCCGAGATGAACGCGCCCGCGTTCACCGACAGGCCCACGACGACAGCCTCGAATGGCGATAGGTTGATCTTGAGGATGCTGGGCGCGAGGTACCAGATGAGCAGCTGGACCAGCAGCGGCGTGCCCCGGAAGAGGTCCACCACGATGCCCAGCAGCGTATTCAGGATGCGACCCCCCAGTGTTCGCAGCACGGCCACCAGCAGGCCGATGGAGAGGCCACCGAGCAGACAGACCACCGACAGGGTGATGGTCAGCAGCGCCGCGTCGAGCAGGACGCGCGGGTACGCTTCCAGGAAGGTGAAGTCCATCAGCGATACGCCCGTTCCATGCGCCAGCCGATGGCCCGTCCGATGAGGCTGATGGACCACGTCAACGCGGCGTAGCCGAGGGTCAGGATGATGAGCACTTCCCACGTGCGGAAGGTGCGGGAGTTGATGTACATCGCCTGGTTGGTGAGCTCGGCCACCCCCACGACGGTGCCCAGCGAGGTAGCCAGCACGATCTGGATGCACTGGTTGGTGGTCGCGGGCACGATCGTCCGAACCGCTTGGGGCAGGATCACGTGCCCGAACGCCACCCAACGAGACAGGCCGATGGAGGCAGCGGCTTCCAGTTGGCCGCGGCGGACCGACTGCAGGCCGCCCCGGAAGATCTCGGCGAGGTAGGCACCGTTATTGATGCCCAGGGCGAGGATGAGCGATGGCAATGCAGGCAACCGGATATCCAGTTCCGGCAGCCCGTAGTAGATGACGAACAGCTGCACGAGGGCAGGCGTGTTCCGGATGACCTCGATGTAGCTACCGGCGACCCAGCGCAGCGGCGCGAGGCCACTCATGCGCGCCACGGCTGCCACCAGGCCGAGTGCGATGCCCAGGATCATGGCGCCGGCGGCCACCTGGACCGTCAGCAGGAAACCCGTCACGAGCAGTGGCAGGTTGTCCATGACCTCGTTGAATCGCAACACGGCCCGATGGCCTCCGAAGCGCCCGCCCGACCTAGTAGTCGAACTTCAGCGGCAGGGGTTCAGCCTTGAACCACTCCAGGAGCTTGGCGTGGCCACAGCCGCAGGTCGACACGCCCGAGCTGTAGTAATCGTCCAGGAAGAAGTTCAGCCAGTTGATCCAGACCTGGTCCCCGATGGGGGCCATGAGACCGCTCGGCTCCTTGGACACTGCCGGCAGCAGCAGCAGGTCGGGGTTCTCGCTCGCCGCAAGAGCGAGGAAGGTGTAGTCGTCGAACACGATGTCTGCCTGCTCGCTGACCACAGCCTGGAGCGCCGTGGAGGCGAGGTCGACTCGCTGGAACTCATTGGTCGGGAACTGCTCGGTGGCGACCAGGTCGCCGGTGGCACCCGTCACCACGGCGACCCGCTTGCCTGTGACCTGCGGGTAGTCGGTGATGCCCGATGACTTGAGCACGACGGCCGCAGTGCCATCCACGGCCCAGATGTTGGTGAAGCCGACGACCTTGGCTCGCTCGAGGGTCACGGTGCCCACTGAGACGTCGATCTTGTCGGCCTGGATGAAGGGGATGCGGTCCGCGCCTGGGGTGTCGACGAGCTCCAGCTCGACGCCGAGTGCAGCGGCCATCTCCTTGGCCATGTCCGGGATGACGCCCACCACGTTGCCCGAGCCGTCGCGCGCTGCGACGGGCAGGCCCGCGATGGGCACGCCGAACCGAAGCTTGCCGCTGGCGAGGATCTGGTCAAGCGTGGACTGACCGGGATCCTGTGCGCCTGCGGTCAGCGCGGTCCCCAGCGTCATGATGCCCGCGGCCAGCATGGCCACCAGCGGAGCACCGATGCGTGATCGGGTCTTGCTCACTGTGTTCCTCCTTCGGGAGCGTCAGATGACGGCTCCGAGACGTGTCAGTAGTCGACCTCCGCCCACCTGGGCCCTGGCTCAGCGCTTCAACGCGATCGCATCACCGTCCCTCCCCCCTCGATGCGTCCATCCATGTCAGGCCGTCGGGCCTGTATGTCGGGCGGTCCGGTCCAGCAGGCGCGCGAGGAATGCCCGCGCGCGAGGGGTCTGGGGATCGGTGAGCACCTGGCCCGGTGGGCCCTGCTCCACGATCGCGCCCCGGTCCATGATCAGCGCCACGTCTGCCACGTCCTCAGCGAATGCCATCTCGTGGGTGACCACGACCATGGTCATGCCGTCCAGCGCGAGGCCCCGCATGACCGCGAGCACTTCCCCTACCAGCTCGGGGTCGAGGGCCGAAGTGGGCTCGTCGAAGAGCATCACCTTGGGGCGCATGGCGAGGGCGCGCGCGATGGCGACCCGCTGCTGCTGCCCGCCGGAGAGCCGTGATGGGTGCTCGTTCGCCTTCTCGGGCAGACCGACCCGCTCCAGGAGTGACATGGCCTGGGCGCGCGCCTCGGCTCGCGAGAGCCCTCGCACCTTGATGGGGCCGATGGTGATGTTCTCCAGTACCGACTTGTTGGGGAACAGGTTGAACTGCTGGAACACCATGCCGACCTCGGCCCGGAGTGCCGAGATGCGTGTGCCCCGCGCTCCGACCTCCATGCCGTCGACGACGATCCGTCCCGAATCGATGGTCTCGAGTGCGTTGATGCAGCGCAGCAGGGTGCTCTTGCCGGAGCCACTGGGTCCGACCACCACGAGGCACTCAGAAGGCGCCACGGTGAGGCTCACGCCGTCGAGCACCAGATTGGCGCCGAATGACTTGCGCACATCCTCGATGACGATGAGTGGCGTGCGGATGTCCGCCGGGTCTGTGGGCAAGCGCCGGATCGCCGGATCGCCGAGCGGCGAGTTCATCGCCCGCGCAACACGCCGCGCACGGACCGCACGACCTCGTCCGCCTCGGCCGCCGTGAGGGCATCGGGGAACAGGCCGACACTGCCCAGGAATGCTTGACCCTCGAAGGTGCACACCCTGGGGTCGCCCTCCTGGATGCGCACGATGAGCTCTGTGGCCGAGATGCCGGTCACCTCGGCATCGACGTGCAGATCCACGTGGGGTCCCGGCCGGCCGGGCGTGTCCCCTTCGACGCGCACTGCCCGGATGCCTGGGATCGACGCACCGCCTGGCGATCCGTTCAGGCCTGCGACGATGGTGTCCGCGATCGCCGCCAAGCGCGCGCGCTCGGCGTCGAAGTCGCGCTCGAGATACGCCCGAAGAGCGCAGACGAGGCCGGCGATCTCCTCCTTGCCCACCTTGAAGCCGCGTCCCAGGCCGTGGTGCGGCGGACCCACGATGGTGCCGTCGATGATGAGGCCACGTGCTGGCCACGTGTCGGGGTAGACGTCCATGTCCTGGTGCTGGAGCGCGACGGAGGTGATGAGATCGCTGCGGCCGGCCAGGATGCCACTGGCCTGCGGGCCCTGGATGTGCTTGCCACCGCTGAACGACACCAGGTCGGCACCCTGGGCGAACAGGTCACGCAGGTTGCTGGCGGGCGGCAGTGCCACGGACCCGTCGACGATCAGGGGCAGGCCATGCCGGTGAGCGACCCGGGCAACGTCCGCGAGCGACAGGTTGGCGGTCACATCGTGGCCGAGGTAGAACAACGCGACCGTTGCCGGACCGATCGCCGCGTCGAGCTCGTACTCGAACGTCCAGTCGTGGAAACCCACCTCGACCAGCCGCGCACCGGCCGCCCGGAGCGCGTGGTCGTAGTCATTCCGGTGTCGACGCAGGAGCACGATCTCGCTGGGGATCCCGGCGGTATCCGGCAGTCGGTTCATGATGGTCGGGTCGAGGCGCGCGATGGCGGCAGCAGCGGCCATCGTCAGGCCCGCCGCGGCGCCCGCGGTCACATAGCCCGCCTGAGCGCCCGTGGCATCCGCGATGATGGCGCCCGCGCTTGCCTGCAGATCCTCGATGCGCGCGAACATGCCGGCCGCCTCCGCCATCGCCGAGACGACCTCCGGCGACAGGCGTGATCCGCCGACCTTGGTGCTGTATCCCCGGGCGTTGACCACCCGACGTCCCCGCAGCTCGGCGGCCGTACTCATGCGTGCCCTCCACTCGTGCCCGACACCGGTCGGGCGTCAGATACCCAGTGTCTCGCCGCCGTCGACCTGCAGGTCATGGAATGCGACGTGCTCCGAGTCCGGCGAGAGCAGCCACGCCACAGCCGCCGCCACCTGTTGGGGTCGCGCCACGCGACCATCCGGCACGCGCGGCCGGAATGCGTCGGGGCTGCCGGCGGCCAGATCATCGATGGAGTCGTGGTCCGCGGCCAGCTCACGCATCATGGCCGACTCGGTCGGGCCAGGGGAGACCGTATTGATGCGCACGCCGAAGGGCACCGTTTCCATGGCCAGCACCCGCAGCGCCTGGCGCATTCCCGCCTTGGAAGCGCTGTACGCCGCCTGGCGCATGCGTGGCATCCGGGATGCGATCGACGCCACTCCCACGATGGCTCCCGAGCCGCGACCCACCATGTGGCGCGCATACGCCTGGGCGACGAAGAAGTTGCCCAGCAGGTTCACGGCGAGCACCTGCTGGAACTCGTCCCAGCTGGTGTCCAGCGCCGGCGAGGCACGGAAGATGCCGGCGACCACGGCGACCCGCTCGGCCTCCGCGGACATGGCCACGAGTGCCGTGATAGATCCGTGGTCCGTGACATCGACGACCTGTGCATCCGTGGGCACGCCCACGGCGGTCAACTCCCGGGCCAGCGCGGTCACCAGTCCCTCATGGATGTCGGCCACGACGAGCCGTTCGGTCCAGGCCTCGGCAGCCAGGCGTCGCGCGATCTGTTCGCCGATGCCCTGTGCCGCGCCAACCACCACGGTCGTGCCGCCCATCGTCGTGCCATCCTCCCCAGGGTGCCGCTGCACGGAGGGACCTCCGTGGCTGGTGTTCTCGGACGAGAAGAGCCTATCATCAGTGTGAAGTCCCGCAAGACCCCGGATCGTCGTCGATCGCGCTGGGAGGTGCCCCTCGTGCATGGCCTGATACGCACCTTGCCGCCAATGGGCATGTCTTGGGTCTGGGTGAACGGCGTGGCCGTCGTCCGGGATGTGTCGCTGACGGGTGCCCCGCCCGGTTACGTGCTTCGACGAGCAGGGGAGGCGGCATGACCGGATGGGCGGACGAAGGCCTGCTGGCGACCATCGAGCAGACCCCCGTGATGCTGCTCGAACGGTCCGTCCTTGCCGACAACGTGGCCCGGATGGCGGCCGCGACCACGACAGCTGGGGTGGCTCTTCGTCCCCACGCCAAGACCCACAAGCTGCCCCAGGTCGCGCGGATGCAGGTCGCGGCGGGCGCCGTGGGCATCCAGGTGGCGACGCTGCACGAGGCGGAGGTGTTCGCGGACGCCGGTGTGAACGACATCCTCGTCGGGTTTCCCATCGTGGGTACGGTCGGCATCCGGCGGCTGGTGGCGCTCGCCGGCCGGTGTCGCATCTCCGTCAGCCTCGATGCGATGGAGGTGGCCCGGCCGATCGCCGCGGCTGCCCGGAGTGCCAGTGTGGACCTGGCCATGCGCCTCGAGATCGACACCGGCCTCATGCGCGTCGGGGTGCAGCCGGATGCCGCTCTCGCCATGGCGACCCAGCTCGCGGCGCTGCGAGGGATCACGTTCGCCGGCGTCATGACCCACGAGGGCCAGCTGTATGGCCAGGCGCGGGACCGGGCGACCCTGGCCGCGACTACGGCGGACATCGCGGCCCGGATGGTGACGGTCGCCGAGCGCATCCGGGCCGCGGGCATCGACTGCCCCAGCGTGTCCATCGGATCGAGCGCCACTGCTGCCGCAGGGATGCGCGCGGCGGGTATCACGGAGGTCCGGCCGGGCACCTACGTGTTCAACGACGGCACCCAGCTGGGACAGGGCTCCGCGACCCTGGACCAGATCGCCACGGTGGTGGTGGCCACGGTCATCAGCCGCCCGGACGACGAGCGTGCCGTCATCGACGCCGGGTCCAAAGTGCTCGCGGCCGACCGGCTCATCGTACCCGACCCGCCGGCCACTTTCGGCACCCTGCCGGGCCTCCCCGGTCATCGGCTGACGCGGATCTCCGAGGAGCATGGTGTCGTGTCCCTGCCTGCCGGATCTCAGCTGGGTATCGGTGACCGGGTGGTCATCGTGCCCAACCACATCTGTCCGGCCGTCAACCTCGCTGACGAGCTGCTGGTCGTCGCCAATGGCCGGGTCGTCGATCGCTGGCCGGTAGCGGCCCGTGGCCACCGCTGATGACCTCGATCGCCGATCGGGGCGCTATGATCCTGCGGCCCCGGTCCGGGAAGTGATGGACGTCATGCGAGGTGCCCTCCCCAGCGATGTCAGCCCGGCGACGCTTGGCGCCCGGACAGTGGAATCGACACACGCATGGCTGCCCAACGCCACGACGGGGCGCGAGGAGCGGGTGCCCCGGGACCGACCTACGTGGTACGAGGGACTGGCATGAGCACGGATCAGGAGGGCAGCGCCATCGCGGCGTCGAGATCGCGCGAGCCATCGGAGCGGACCGCGCGGGCCAATGCTGACACGGCGGTCAAGTCGGCCGACCGGGTGCTCATGGTCCTGGACATGCTCGCCAGCAGTGGCCCGAGCACGTTCAGTGAGATCACGGCCGCCCTGGAGCTGCCCAATTCGTCAGCACACAACCTGCTCCAGACCATGGTCCGTCGCGACTACCTGGAATTCGAGCCCGGCGCACGCCGCTTCCGGCTGGGGCTCCGGTTGTGGCAGGTGGCCCAGGCGTACCTCGGCAACGGCGATGTGGTGGCTGTGGCGCGACCCATCATGGACCAGCTGATGGGCCTGACCCAGGAGACCGTCCAGCTGGCGCGCCTGGACGGCGTCGAGAACACGTACCTCGCCATCGCCGAGTCACCCCACCCCATGAAGCTCGTGTCGGAGGTGGGCAGCCGACTGTATGCGCACGCGACGGGGGTGGGCAAGGTCCTGCTGGCGGCCCTCGACCCTCGCGACGCGGAGTCCAGGCTGCGATCGGTGGAACTGCCGCGCTTCACCCGCAACACGGTCACGGACGTGCCCCGTCTCATGGACATGCTGCGGACCATCCGCGAGCAGGGATATGGCGAGGACCAGGAGGAGTACGTGATCGGCTGCCGATGCATCGCGATGCCCGTCTGCGATTCGGCCGGCTCCGTGGTCGCCGCGATGTCGGTGTCCATCCCCACGCCCCGGTATGACCAGGAGGTGGCCGCACAGGTGCACCGCGGCCTCCGGGATTCGGTCAACGAACTCTCCCGGCGGCTGGGCTCACCCGACGTATGACCGGCGCATGCTCCCAGGCAGGTCGCGACCGCACCGGTCGTTCCGCTGGCCGGGATCAGGCGTCGATGGTGGGGTCCAGCCAGTCCGGGCGGTCGCGCATGCCCTGGACCGTCCAGCCGCCGTCGACCACGAGGGTCTGACCCGTGATGTAGGTGGCGTCGGGGCTGGCCAGGAACCGGACCACGGACGCGATCTCGTCGGGGGACCCCTGGCGGCGCATCGGGATCTCGGACAGAAGAGAGGCCAGGTCGATGGAACCGTCGTCGATACCCTGCTGGACGAGCTTCGTGAGCACCGACCCGGGCGCCACGGCATTGATGCGGATGCCCGCCTCCGCGTACTCCGCGGCCATGGTTCGGGTGAGCGCGCTGATGCCGCCCTTGGCGGCCGAGTAGGGCCCACGGCCCGGGATGGTCACGATCGATGCCGCGGACGAGATAGACACGATGCGACCCGACCTTGCGGGCAGCATCCGCGCCAGCGCGGTCCGGGAGCAGTTGAACATCCCGAACAGGTGCACATCCACGACCAGCCGCCAGACCTCGGGATCGAAGCGATCGGTCAGGTTCACACGCTGGATGCCCGCGTTGTTGACCAGCACGTCGACGCGTCCCTCCTGCGCGTCGATGTCCGCGAAGGCGGCTTCGATGGCCGCCAGGTCCCGGACATCCGCCTGGAGATAGCGGGTCCGCTCGCGGGGCTCCTCCGCGTCACCCAGGTCGATGGACACGGCGCGCGCGCCCTGCTCCAGGAAGGCCCGGATGATGGCGTCGCCGATTCCCCGGGCGCCACCCGTGACCACGACGACCTGGTCCGTGAATGCCTGGGCCATGGGTTCCGTGCTCCTCTACGCTTGTTACGATGCAACCGTTTCCGGTGAGCATACCGGCGTGGTCGCGGCCGCTGGCGGACAGGGTCGCGATCGGGCTGGATGGGTGTGGAGGTCGACTGGCGATGGGCGGGGCGGACGGACGACGAGCAGTGGTGACCGGCGCGGCACGAGGCATCGGTCAGGCGACCGCGCGGCGCCTGCTGCGTGAGGGCGCCAACGTGCTGGCCGTGGACCTGGACGCGGAAGGACTCAGGGAGATCGCGGCCGACGGCGCCGAGACTCTCGTGGCCAGTGTGGCCGATCCAGACGGCCGAGCAGCGATCACGGAGGCCGCCGGGAGCATCGACTACCTCGTCAACGCTGCGGGCATCCTGTTCGTGCGCTCCATCTGGGAGGTGGGCCTGGAGGAGTGGCGCCGGCTGTACGCGGTCAACGTGGAGGGCACCTTCTTCCTGACCCAGGCTCTGGGCCAGCAGATCCGCGATGGCGGCGCCATCGTCAACCTCTCATCGAGCTCCGCCAAGCTGTCCTCGACCGTGGACGTCACGCCCTACTCCTCGAGCAAGGCTGCCGTGGTGGGCATCACCCGATCCTGGGCGTACGTCCTGGCGCCCCGCAACGTGCGCGTCAACGCCATCCTGCCGGGCATCATCGACACCCCCATGCAGGACCGGGTCCTGGAGCAGGTCGCGCCCATGCGGGGCATGACCGTGGAGGAGCTGAGCGTCGCGCGGCTCAAGACGGTGCCACTTGGCCGGTCGGCTTCCGCGGATGAGTGCGCCGGGGTCGTCTGGTTCCTGCTCTCGGACGAGGCACGGTATATGACCGGCCAGGCCATCAACCAGACCGGGGGGATGGTGATGTGGTGAGCGCGCCCCTGGATCGAGCGCGGGTCATCACGGGTCGTCCAGAGCTGCCGCCGACACCCATCGAGCTGCATGCCGGGCCGTTGTCCATGTCCCTCGTGGGCACCGACCTGCGGCATATCAACATCAACGGCGTGGAGCTCATCCAGCGGGTCTACGTGGCGCTCCGGGACGCGCCCTGGAACACCATCCCGGCGATCGTCTC
>Ga0335397_10003051_pt1 | contig 22671 bp, 20 predicted proteins | sample MAT04_FD_205740 | JGI IMG/M metagenome (GOLD analysis project Ga0335397, IMG submission 205740) | Freshwater microbial communities from Lake Fryxell liftoff mats and glacier meltwater in Antarctica - MAT-04 (spades assembly) (version 2) ... | reverse complement strand
ACTCCACAACCGTCGCTTCGACATCGAACCAACCGACCAACGCAGCAACGCGTAACGACCCGCGCGTTGGACTGCGCGCCGGAAAGTTGGATGCGGGTGAAGCCGTTTCGAATTTACGATGACTCTCAAAGACGCCACAGCCAGCGAAGTTCGAAACCACCAACTCCGACATAGCATTCTCGGGAAAATACGCCATCCAGGGTAACTACAACGGCTTTCTGGTATGGGACATTTCTGCACCGAGTGCACCCGTGCTGACGACCGCGTATTTCTGCCCGGCGTCGCAGAACGACATATCGGTTTACAGGAATCTGTTGTTCGTATCCGGTGAAAGCACCAGTAGTCGGCTTGATTGTGGTGCACAGGGCGCGTCCGGTCTCGACAACAAAGATCGACTGCGCGGTATTCGCATTTTCGATATCGCCGACATCAAGAATCCGAAGTACATCGGTAACGTGCAGACGTGCCGCGGATCGCACACGCACACCGTGCTCGAAGATCCGAGAGATCGCGACAACATCTACATCTACGTGTCGGGATCATCCGACGTACGCCCGGCTGCCGAACTTGTCGGCTGCGCTGACAGCGAATCCAACACCGATCCCAACTCCGCGCGTTTTCGCATTGAAGTGATCAAGGTGCCCCTGGCCGATCCTGCAAAGGCCGCCATTGTTGCTTCGCCGCGCATCTTCAACGATCTCAAAGGCACCGTGGCGCACGGTCCAACCCTGACTGATATCGCGAATAATGCAAAACTGCTTGCAGATGCCAAGGCAAACGGCAACTTCGCCGTGCTGGTGTTTGGAGAGGCCATGGTGTTGCCGCCGAATTTCACGAAGCCGATGTTGGATAGCGCGGTGAAAGCGCGCGGCGCCACCGGCGCAGCGACGGCTGCCGACAGCGCGACGCTTCGTGCAGCGCTGCCCGCGATGATCGCGAAGATGACAGGCGAAGACAAACCGCCAATGGGGCCCAATCAGTGCCACGACATCACGGTGTATCCGGCAATTGGTCTCGCGGGTGGAGCGTGCGAGGGCTACGGTGTACTGATTGACGGAGATTGCGCGCGGGCTCGATATCGCGGAGCTCACGCCCAGCCAGTTCATTTCACAGAACGAGATTGACGCGGCCAAGACCGTGCACCTCGACTATCTGAACGCGCAGGGCCAACCCAAAATGGTGTGGCCGGCCAGCTTCGCACTCGCGAAAGCGTACGTCGATCAGTTGGAGCGCAATCGCTGTCTCAACGGCGATCGGATCTCGGCGGTGCGTGCCGGATTGAATAGTGCGGAGAAAGCGGGAACTGCGGCGCGGCGTGAAACGCTGAACGCTTTAGCGTCGCAGACTGACGCTGACGCGAAGGGTTCGTGTGATGCGCCTAAGATGCAGAAGCTGGCTGCTGCAATACGTGATCTTGTGGGGACCGTGCCGTGATTGGCGCCGTGCCGGATTTCGGGAATCGTTTTTAACTGCAATAGAACGGATTCAAACGGATTCAACGGATTAACCGGATACATCGCATCTCAACGCTACGTCGGCAACACCCTAATTCGAAGCCTCTTTCTGCAGGATAGAACCGCGCGAAAACCAGAGTCCGAGCGAGAGCAAAAAATCAAGAAAGCTGCGATCTTGACTGTTCGTGGAGAGTCGCCACACACGCGAATGCGAAGTATCCGCTTAATCCGCTAACTCCGCTTAAATCCGCTCTATTGCAATTAAACCGGAGTTGGAATTCTCACGAATCTTCGCAATCAAACATCCCGCCCCGCCAAACACACTCAGCGAACTCCGTTTTATCCGTCAACACGAATCGCCGTGAGCGGATCCACCCGCGTTGCCCGCACTGCCGGCACCAAACATGCCAACAGCGATCCTGCGCCGAGTATCAGCACGCTCCGCGTCACCGCGAAGGGGTCCGTCGGCGACACCTGATACAACGACGCCGCAATGATCCGCGTCAAACCGAAAGCGACAACCAACCCCACAAGCAATCCCACCACGGGGAAGACCATTCCCTCGCGCACCACGAGACGGATCACCGCACCCTTGCTGGCACCAAGTGCCAGGCGAATTCCCATCTCGCGCGTTCGTTGACTGATCGCATACGAGACGACCGCGTAAATGCCGCTGGCCGAGAGCAGTAGCGCGAGCACAGCGAACACACCAAACAAGATAGCATCAAAGCGTTGACGCATCCATGATTTGCCAACTAATGCATCCATCGACTGCACGTTGCGCAATGCAACATCAGGCGCAGCAGTTTTCATTGCCGCACGCACCGCTCCGACCATTGCATTCGGCTCGCCAATTGTCCGCACGAACACCATGCGTGATGCATAGGTGAACTGCGTGTATGGTGTGTAAAAGTCTGGGCGAAACGGTTCGCGGTCCAGCGGCTGATATGCGACGTCGCCCACAACACCCACGATCTCGCCGCTGCGCTCAATGCTGTCAAAGTTGCTTCCGCCGCCAAACCACACGCGTTGCCCGATTGGGTCTTGGCCGGGCCAGAATCGCTTGGCCGCGAGTTCGCTAATGATGACAACGCGCGGTTGTCCATCCACATCGTGACTATTGAACGTGCGCCCCGCCAACACTGGAATTCCGAGTGTGCGAAAATGGTCCGGTCCGACGTAGTGTCGAAGTATTGGCGGCTGTAGATCAGAAGCCACCGGCGGTTGGCCGGCAATGATCAATGAGCTGCTGGCGCTGCCACTCACCGGCGCCCCACCGTCGACCGTCGCGGAAACCACGCCGGGAACTCTCGCCAGGGATTCCAACACGCGCGTAAGAAATGCCGGCGCCGCATCCGGTGGCACTTTCGCCTCTGAAACGCGCAAGTCAAACGTCAGCACCTGCGAACCGTCGATACCGAGTTTCGTGCTGCGCATGCGTGAGAAGCTGTCGATCATGAGACTGCCGGCCATCAGCAGAACAATTGCCAGCGCTCCTTCCACCGCGACGATAACGCCGCGCGCATTTGGCCGACGAAGCGTTGCACCGCCCATGGTGTAGCCGCGGGCACCGTCACGCAAATTTGTCGACATATCCAACTGGAGCAGCCCCGCAGCGGGCGCCCAACACACGAGTACCGCGGTGCCCAGCGTCAGGAGAAGCCCGAAGCCAACGCTGCGCACTCCAAATGCGGGTTGCGCAAACGTGCCAAGCGGTGAGCTTAAGACTTGCGTGCCCCACAGTTGATCGGCCGACGGAAGGAAAGTGTTGACCCAGAACGCCAGCAACAATCCAAGCGCGCCGCCGATTGCGATTAACAACGCACTTTCGGTCAACACTTCAGGCAGCATTCGTGAACGTGTCGCCCCTAATGCTTGCCGAATCGCAACTTCTCTCCGCCGCGCTGCTGCTTTGCCAAGCAAGAGACTTGCAACATTGGCGCACGCCAGCAGATGCAAAAAGAAAACAGCCACGAGTAACGTCAGTACCGCCCGTCGTGTTGCCGGAGCTACGCGCAATTCCTGTACCGTACTGAGACCAGCGCCCGATCGAAGCCCGGGCTCAGGTCGTTGAATAGGCGCGGCCGCGTACACCTCGGGACCAAGTCGCTGCATTTCTGCGCGCGCTCGCTCGACGGAAACGTCAGGTTTCAACTTTGCGACCACATTGATGAAGTCCTGATCGGTCGTGAGATATTCCGGATACGAAATTGCTGAGGACATCGTAGTTGGCAGCCAGAATTGGGCCGCTCCGGTGAATCCGCGAAACCCTGGTTGCGCGACGCCAATAATCACGTGCACGAAGCCGTTGAGTGCGAATGTCGATCCCACAACATCCGCCCTACCATTTAGTCGATTCCGCCAGAAATCGTGTGACACAACGACCACGGGATGCGCGCCCGCAGCGGAATCGTCCGACGCAACGAAGAGACGCCCGCGCACCGCCCGCACATCCGCAACACGAAAGTACTCCGGCGACACAAACTCGCACGGCACAATCTCGGCCACATCAATGCCGGTGACGGTCGGTCCACCCGTCGTGAAATTCGCAATGTGCTCAAAACTCTGCGCGCGGTGTTTGATCTCCTGAATACGCGCGTACGACCAGCGCGCCTTGCGTTCGGCTGTGTTGGGTGTCTTGTGCGTGCTGTTGATCAGCACCAACCGCTTTGCGTCGTGCAACGGCGGCTGGCGCCACAACGCGGCGTCGGCCAGGTCGAACGCTGTGACCAACGCGGCCAGACCGGTCGCAATAAATGCAATTATCGCCGCGGAAGTGACGCGACTGCGAAGCGCTCCGTTAACGGCTGATCGAAGGTTCATGAGGCGAAGAGGGCGGAGAAACCGGCGGATCCTCCACTAGGATGCCGCACAACCCGTCGTTGTTACATGACCGGACCTATCATGAATCTTGCATTGCGAATTGATGAGCGGCCTCCCGGAAAATTGCCGCGCGCCGCATGGTGTGCAAGACTGACGTCGGTCGGCGTCTCCGTTTGTACGTAAGACACTACGTCGGCCTGAGTTCTGGCTCCGCAATCCTGTAGCGGCGCTGCTACATCCTCGTGGGAGTAAATCGCATGCCCAAGTCACTATTGAACATCGCGCTCGGCACACTGACCGCCTCGGCGAACCTCGCGGCGCAAACACCAACCACGGCCGCGCCGAAAACCGACGTTCCCGTGCAGAGTGTGATGCTGTTCTCGTCCGGTGTTGGATTCTTCGAACACGCCGGAACAGTGCGCGGCAACAGCGCCACCGAACTACGGTTCAAGACTGCGCAGATCAATGACATTCTGAAATCGCTGGTGCTGCAGGATCAGGACGGCGGACGCGTCACCGCCATCACCTATCCGTCGCAAGATCCGGTAGCGAAAACGCTGCGCAGCTTTCAGGTTGACATCACATCAAATCCCAGTCTCGCCAGCTTACTGAATCAACTGCGTGGCGCACGCGTATCGGTGCAATCGCGTGCCGAGCACATGACGGGATCGGTACTCGGTGTTGAAACGCGTACTGTCACCACTGCCAATGACAAAACGATTGAGACGCCAGTGCTCAACTTGCTCACGGGCGCAACCATCCGCGCTGTCGAGCTACCGTCAATCACCAGTCTCTCGCTCGAAGACCCGCGCTTGCAGGACGAACTCACGAAAGCATTGGGAGCGCTCAGTCAGGCGCGTGACAAGGACAAGAAGCCAGTCACTATCAGCTTCAATGGCGCCGGCGAACGACGCGTACGTATTGGCTACGTGGTCGAGACACCGATCTGGAAAACGAGCTATCGCCTGCTGCTCGACGACAAGACAAATCGACTGCAGGGGTGGGCCATCGTCGAAAATCAAACCGAGAGTGATTGGAACGACGTTTCATTGTCATTGGTGAGCGGACGCCCGATGTCATTCATGATGGACCTGTATCAGCCACTGTATCTCACGCGCCCAACCGTTACGCAGGAGTTGTTCGCTGGGTTGCGCCCGCGCGTCTATGACGCCGGCATCGCCGAGAGTACTTCCGTCGGTGCAATGCTGCCCGGTAGTGGCGGCGGCCTGGCGACAACCGCCGAAGATTTCAGTGCACGCGGCGTAAAAGGCGGCACTTCAATGGGAATCGGAAACAGACCGCCGGCGTCATCGGCACCCGCTGCTTTACAACTGCGTGCAACGGGCGGTCTTGCTCAAGCCCAGCTACAAGACCAGGCGTACTACGAATCCAGCGTGCAGTCCACCGCCACCGCATCCAGAATGGGCGAGCTCTTTCAATATTCCGTGGGCAACGTCACGCTGGCGCGACAAAAGTCCGCCATGCTGCCCATCATCACAGACACCGTCAGCATTGATCGTTTGTCCATCTACAACGCAGCTGTGCTGGCGCGAAATCCACTCAACGGCGTGCGCATCAAGAACACGACAGGCAAACATCTCCTGCAGGGACCGGTAACGGTGCTCGATCAGAATCGTTATGCGGGCGATGCACAAATCAACAATGTCCCACCCGGACAACAACGCTTGCTCAGCTACGGCATCGATCTCGACATGATCGTCGACGATTCGAAAGTCTCAGCCAGTTCCAACATCGTCAGCGGACGCATCGTGAAAGGTGTCCTGATGCTGGAAAACAGACTGAGTGCAACACGCGAATATCGCGCCGAAAACAAGAGCGGCAAGGACAAAATGCTGCTGATTGAACATCCATCGGCGGCTCGAGCGGGTTACAAACTGGTCGATACACAAAAGCCGGTTGAAACCACGGACGATCTCTATCGATTTGAAGGCAACGTGCCGGCGCACAAAGTCACGGTGTTGGTCGTGAACGAAGAGGCCGTGCGTTCGACGTCGGTTGCGATGGTGTCGGCCGCTATGAACTCTCTCATCGCGTACACCCGCACTGGCGAAATCCCAGCCGCTGTTTTGGAAACACTCAAGAAAGTGATTTCGCTGAAACAAGTGATCACCGACACCGAACGCGAGATAGCCGATCGCGTGCGCCTCACGAGCGAAATAACGACGGAGCAAAGCCGCCTGCGTGAGAACATGAAAACGGTTGCGCAAAATTCCGACTACTACAAACGCTTGCTGCAGAAGCTCAACGACCAGGAATCACAATTGGAAAAGCTGGGCACCGAACGTACCCAGCTCCAGGCACAACGCGACGCGCACCGCAACGACCTCGAGCAGTTTCTGTCAACCTTGAACGTGGGATAGCCACGCTGTCTGGCGCTTGCCAGTGCGAGACTAAAAGCTTATCCGTAAATAATGTATTAGGTTGTGCCATCGTCGAGAAGGTTCTCGTTTCCAAGGAGCTGCGCGATGGCGAAGACACGGCTGGCGTCGTGGGAAGTGTCCGACGCGTTTTGGGCGCGGATCGCGCCGTTGATTCCAGCGCGCGCGCCGCGCGCCGCGCGACAAACGTTCGCGCGCAAAGCGGGGGGCGGCCGGAAGCCAAAAGACCCGCGCCTGGTGTTCGCGGGCATTCTGTACGTGCTGCGGACCGGCTGCCAATGGAAAGCGCTGCCGTTCGAACGGTTTGGCAGCGCGAGCGCGATTCACAAGCGCTTTCTCGAATGGGAGGCGGCGGGCGTGTTTCGCGCGCTGTGGCAGGCGGGCCTGGCCGAATACGACGACATGGAAGGGATCGCGTGGCGCTGGCAAAGTATCGACGGCGCGTTGGTGAAGGCTCCGATGGCACAACAGTCGGTCGGCGCGAATCCGACGGACCGGGGAAAAAAATGGGAGCAAACGTATGCTGCTAGTCGACGCAACTGGCATCCCGCTGTCCCTCATCGTGACCGGCGCGAATCGCCATGACGTCAGCCAATTGGCGGCCACGCTCGACGCCGTCGTGGTCCCGCGACCGCCGGTGACGCCGCGCGCGCCCCAACACTTGTGCGCGGACGCCGGGTTTGTCGGCGATCCCGCGCTGCACGAGATGTGCATGCAGGAGTACACGCCGCATGTGCGGCCGCGTGGAGAGGAACGCACGGAGCGCGATCAAGGCAAGCGCGCGCGGCGCTGGGTGGTGGAAGTCGCGCACTCGTGGTTCAATCGCTTTCGCAAACTGCTGGTGCGTTACGAGAAATTGCATCGCTCGTATGTCGCCCTCAACATGCTTGCGGCCGCAATCATCACGTTCCGAAACGTTCCGGCAACTATCAACATTATTTACGGATAAGCTCTAAGAGTGCCGATACAACAAATAAGACGGTATCAACAACTGCGAACAGGAATTTTAATAAAAAGCGACCCTATCACTTTCGTGATAGGGTCGAAGTTTTTTCAATCGAGGCGAAGAGTGTTACGAAGCAACAGTAGAACGCCGCCGACGGTATGCGGCGCCAACGAGCACGAGGCCAACACCCATCAGAGCGTATGTCGACGGCTCAGGAACAACCGATTGCGCGGCTTCGAAGTTGTAATTGCCACTGTTTGCTCCGATCGAAAAATTCACCTGATCGGCGTATACGGTATTTCCACTCGGAGACGAGAACGTTCCGAAGTCCACCTGCACACCTACGATGCTTGCATTAGTCAGGTTAGCAACGCTACCCACGCCATTGCACGCGGCCTTGAAAGCGTTGATGGTCTGGCGACGGTCATCGAAAGATGAACCGGAACTCATGCAGTCATTGGCTGCCTGACCTACCCCGCCAATGCGAAGAAAGAAATTCCCGCTCGATAGGGAGAAGCTGCGCGTATCCCAGGCATTGCTTGTTCCATTGTTGTACCATCCCAACGAGCCGTCTGTGCGACCATTCGTCGTGTTGGTCATACCCGTAAGCAGGAGTCGAATTGTGGGACTTGTGGCAACTGCGGTCCCGATTGGCGCGAGGAAGCTGTAGCCAAGTGTCAGAGAAGTCAGCCCTGAAAGTGCAACCGGTGTGCCAAACACGTACGCGGCTGAAGGCGCTGTGTTGGCAACATTCGCAGGCACGTTGAACTGGAGCGATCCATTACCGTTGAATAGCTGCGCATTCGTAATCTGCGCAGGGTTCGTTCCAAGTGAGCCACCATCGTACAACGCCCAGCCGTTCAGGCTTGTCGGCGTAACAGTCTGCGCCTCCGCAACTGCTGCGAAACCGAGCGCCGTCCCAAGCGCGAGCACTCTCGTAATTCCAGACATCTTCATGGCGGCTACCTTCAAGAGGATTGAACTATTACCAACAGGAGACTGTAGCTTAACATTGCTCAATTCTCTTGTCAAAAAATTCAGTACGACCACGTCACGTGTTGATGAGGCCGTTATTTCTGTTACAGCTGAGCAGTGAGGTCAGCAAAGAACGAACGCCTCGAACTTCAGGCGAACCGCGAGCCCGCAGCGCAACGAGCTCGAGCAATTCTTCGCGACTCTGAACATCGGATAGCCGCGCTTTCAGAAATGCGGGAGCTACGCCAACAAATCGGATGCATTGCAGTATTGTGGCGCGCGCTGAGCGCTACCGGCACGCGGAAAACGGGCAACCCCTGCTGCATTTTGCATTGAATCGTTCGTTCGTCCGAACTCCCAGCCCTGCGGCTACTGACCCACCCATCACGCGGATCGTAACTTGTCAATTTCAACGCAGTCGAGACACGCAAGGCGCACGCAAAACAAAAAAGCGTCCCGCACGCGCCAGCGATTTGACGGTAACCACCGTCCCCGGCAAAACATAACCGCCCCTATCCAAAGACTGGCAGCGACTTCGCGGCGAACATGAAACCCGCGGATGTGCAGCACGCCATCGCCACCCAGCCTGAACGATTCCTGCACGCGATTCGCGAAGCGAAGACGGAACGCGCTGAATAATTATTGGTCGCGCACCCGGCAATCCGACATACCGCGGCAGCTGCTGCGTGTAACGCCGATGCCGTCCGTAAATTTCCGCACACCAACTTGACGTTGGCTAAAGCCAAAGCCGGACCCAATAAGCGGGGCCGTTGATTCCCGCGTGCCGGACCTCCCTGTTCACGGCGACTGAGGCAGCCGAAACAGCAAATACTTGAATTGTGCAGCTGTTGCTGGATGCGGGCGGCGACCCGAACGCATTCATCCTCGTCGCTGGCGGCGAACGGGAAGCACCGAACCCCTCCCTATGTCTCGCTGCGAATGGCAACAAGGTTCCGGCCACGCGCCAGTTACTCGAACGTGGCGCCAATCCGAACGACGGCGAGAGCATCTATCACTCGGCAGAACGCATTAGTCGCCAATGTATAGAGTTGTTGCTCGCGTTCGGCGCGGTTACCGGCAGTGCGAACGCCGATTGGGAAAATACGCCGCTGTATCCATCGCAGGCCACAAACCATTCCGTGTACTCTGCGCGAGTTCCGAATAAGACAGGTTGTGGCTATTCCTCGGCTTGCCGATCAACTTCCGAGATCGCACATCTGAAGGTCCCCTCCTGCGTGGGCCTCGCACGGATCGGTGAACGGCCCCGTCGTTCGGATGTGATCAACCGCCGCGACCACCGCCAAATCCGCCCGCACCGCGCGACTTCGCTTTCCTGGCTGCTTTCTCACGCAACTCGTCCTTGTAGATCAAGCGGAGCGAGTCGGCCAATTGTTTCTGATTGTCTTTGAGCAGGACGGCCGCGCGTTCTGCGAATGCCGTCTGAATATCCGTCAGCTTAACCATCGATTCGCGAATGCCAGACGGCATTCCCCCCCGGCCTCCTCGGCCACCACCCTCCGCACCGCCGCCGCCAAAACCGCCGCCACCCAGTGACGCGTTTCGCTGAGCGTCTTCAAACGTCTTCTCCAGCTCTTTGAAGATGGGTTTCTGCACCTCATCCATTTCCTTGTTCAGCGCCTTCAGCAGTGCCTTCTGCTCTTTGTCGAGCGACAACTGTTTGTTGCGCTTGTCCAGGAACTCAAGCTCGTCTGTCTCTTTGAGTTCGTCCTTCACGCGCTGCAGGGGTGTTTCGGCGGCACTCGCGCCACCTCCACCACGACCACCACCGCCTGAGCGACCGGCGCCGCGACCCTGTGAGAAAGCCATTGAGCTGGTCGCTGCCAGTGCAGCACATCCCAGAACCAGCGAACGGATGACCGCGGTGGTCGGAGAGACTCTAGGCATGATGTTCACCGAAGAAACGTGGTCAGGGCCGGGGACCTGAATATTCGGTGAGACACGCCAACGGCGAAAGGTCCCCCCTTCAACCGCACGGGCTCATCAGGACGGAGGGCGGGAACTTCAACGCCGGTTGTGGTTATTTCACCACAAGGCAATCTCAGGAATGAAGAGCGGCTTCGGCGCGTTCTTCCGGCCGCTCGCGTGAAGATCAGCTTCACGAGACGATGGCGTACACACGGAAATACTCGTGGGTGCGCCTTTTTTGTTCGGCACAAATAGGTGACGAGCATTACGGGTTCTCTGAGGTGCCTCGTCCAACACTCTTTCCGGAACCCACCATGTCTGATACTGCAAACTCCAAAGACACCTTAGACGGCTACATCACCGATATGCTCGCGCTCGAAGAGCACATCGCCAAAGCGATCAACTCCCAGCTCGCGGACTTCAGCAAAGAACATCCCGACTTTGCTGGTATTTTGTCTACAATCGCTGCGACAACTGCGCGTCATATTGGCGCGCTGGAAGCGCTCAAGACCTCTCGACACATCGATGCTGGCTCCATCGTGGCCGATGCCGTCAAACGCGCAGGTTCCGTAGTCGCAGGCCTCGGCGCTGCCGCCATTGACTTCGTGCGCACCGAAAAGCTGCCGAAAAATCTGCGCGACGACTATACCGCGTACAGCCTGGCTTCGATCGGATACCAGATGCTCATGACCACCGCCATCAGTCTCAACGATGACGACGTGGCCGCGCATGCTCGCACCCACTTCACCGACTACGCCAAAATTGTCGCAGACTTGAGTCAGGCCATTCCAGGTGCCGTGATTGATGAGTTGCGGAAGCAGGGACTGGCAGTGAATCCGGACGCAGCGGAAATGGTGCGCCAGGATATCGAAAAAATCTGGGAATCGGTGTGACCAAAAAAGAACGGGCGATCCGGGTTGGATCGCCCGTTCTTCAATCCGCACCGCAACTACTTGCTGCGTTTTCGGCGAACCGCGAAGCCCACCAGAGCAAATCCAACACCCATCAGTGCAAACGATGACGGCTCGGGCACGATCGAACTACCAACCCGTCCGTCGCCGACCACACTCACGTTGTCCAGAAAGTCGCCGTAGCTCAACTGATTGCCCATGGAGCGGAATTCAAGCGTTTCAGAACCGGTCGCCAGAAAGCTGGTGTTGAATCCCTGCCACTGGTACGCGAGCGAAATCTGCCCGGTCGAGATCAATAGTCCGTTGTTGAGATACACGTCAATCCGGCTGAATCCACCTTCATCGCGTGGGCGATGCGCGGCCCAGAAACCAAAGTCGTACGTCTGTCCAGCGTTCGTGGCGATGATCTGCTGAATGACGGTCGGACCGTTCACCTGGAGCTCGATATGACTGTCACCGTCTTTGGCGGCGAACCCATTAAAACTGTTGGTCCATCGTTCAAACGTGCCCCCTTGCGGCCCGCCCAGCGGCGTCCAACCCGTGACGATGGCGTTGGGGTAGTCGGCGCCGTTCTTGACGTTTCCCAGTTCAAAGCTGCAGTTCTGGACGAGATTTCCCGCCAAAGTCTGGCACGACTGAGCCGAGCTGGAGGCAGGGGCGGCGAACATCAAAGCCAGTGTGGCGGCGGCGATCCGACGTATCATGCGATTTTCTGATTGAGGGTGGTACACATAGACGTGGCAACGTCGCTGCCAGTAACCCCCCAGGAAGCAATGCAACGTAAGTCGTTTAACAAACCCACCGCTTGCACGCGGAAAACGTCCTCGGCCAGGCGCTAGCGGGAACTGCGTTCAATCTCACACAACGACTTCTGGGTCACGGATTTTCGCACGCGAGCCGGAACGTTGTTGGCAGCAAACGCGTTATTGAGGCAACACGAGGCTCATCCACTAAGGTCGCAACAGTGCGCGCTGCTGCGATTCCCGAAGAGCAAGGAAGCCTCCGCCATCATCGCTTCACTTTTTTCATGCGCACCGCATCGACATTCCGAAAGTTGGTGGTGTGGATCATCGGCGCGGCATTGTGTGCGTGCCAGTCGCGCGACAAAGGCGCGCAGGAGTTGTCGACGGCGAACGCACCGCAGGTTGCGGCCAGGCACATTGATTCGGCGGCGGTGCAATCGGCCGAGCGGTCGTTGCGCAGTTTTTTTAACGCGTCGCGAGAGGGAAGTGCTACACATGACAGTCTGCCAATCCTGACGGCGTGTGGTGATGATGGTGGCTCCTCGTATTTTCCCACCACCTTGCTGGCCGGATACTCACTGCTTCCGTTTGACATGCACGGCGACACCGTCGTCGCGCGTGCATCGGTTGTGACGGTGGCTGAACAGGACGTCGATCGTCGTTCGTCGCGTTTCACGGCGCGCCAACGTGTTCGTGAAGACGTGTTGGAGTGGGACGTCATACCCACGGACACACCCGGACAGTGGGTCGTCTGCAATGGACTGCGGTTCGGGTATCTCGGCGCCGATAGTTTGACGACCTGGCGACCCGACGGTGCGAGTTATCAAACGGCGCGCGCGTTGGTCGATTCAATTGTTCGCACACGACTTCTACAGACCACGCGTTGAGAACTGTGCAGGGCGGCGGCGGAGTGTGCCGACTCGGGGTTCGCTAACCGACTAACTGCCTTTGGACTTTACGGACTTTTTAAACGACTTTTCGGACAGTTTCGGCACGGTGACAACCGTACGGCGTGCCCCACACATTTGAATTTCTTGAGTGACTAATCGCCAGCCGAAGGTCCGTCACCGCAGCGTACCAATCAAAGAAAATTGCGATACGACCGGTGCGCACCGTCGGCCGAACATGCGCCGGAACTGTCCGAAAAGTCCGGTGGGTCCGAAAAGTCCAAAGGCAGTGAATCGTTTTATAGTGCTGACACACCAATCCTGATTTCAACCGTCCGAAAAAGTCGAGTTCACCGGAGCGTCGCCTTCGTGGCTGTCATGCTGGGCGGCGCCTTCCGAAAGTGCGTTGCTTGCTCAAAGCCGTACGACAAGGTAATAAGGCGGCTCTCACTCCATGCCCGCCCAAAAAACGTCACCCCCGCGGGCAGCGTGTTTTGTCGCGTGTAACCCATGGGCACTGTGATCGCGGGAAATCCGGTTGTCGGTGAAAACACCTGACTGTTGTCGCCACCCGGTGATGATAAGTCGCCAATCAGTCGCGGCGGATTGCTCCACGTCGGGTACACCAGGGCGTCCAGTTTCAATGAGTCCATCATCGCCGTCACCGCGTCACGCATGCGCTGCCGCGACTCCTTGTTCATTTTACACGTCGCGCTCGTATCCGCATTGTCCGGACCCGTTAGCGAGCGCTGCAACTGCGCGGCAATTGTGACGTGAAATTGTCCGCTCTTCACAACCTCTTCGACGTTTTTTACCGGCGCATTTGCACCGCGCGCAGCAAAATATCCGGCCAGGTCGGGTCTGAATCCGCCGCACGATCCACGCGTGCGCATCACCGAGTCCGCGAGTTTCGGAATTTCAACGACCGCTGCACCCTGCGCTTTCATCGCATCGAGCGCTTTCTGAAACACTATCACCACTTCGCTGTCGGTGGTCGGGCGCTCATACGCCTGACGCAAAATGCCAATCCGTGCGCCACGCAATCCGCCGGGCTTCACCGCAGTGCGATAATCCGCATCGCGATGTGCTGCGGCCGCGGCCGTCACCGGATCGTCCGGATCTTCACCGGCGACTACTTGAAACACCGCGACGGCATCAGCCACCGTGCGCGCCATCGGCCCGGCAATATCGGCGGCGTTGCTGAGCGGAATCACACCGGCGCGCGACGTCAGCCCCATTGTGCTGCGAATGCCAACCAGCGCGTTGTGCGCGGACGGTCCGCGAATCGAATTGCCCGTATCTGTTCCCAATCCAACTTCGCCAAGATTTCCCGCGACGGCGGCGGCGGTCCCGCCACTCGATCCCGCGGTCACGCGATTTAACGCGTACGGATTAAAGGTGTAGCCCGGCAGTATCGAACTCACCGTTTCGTTGGGCGTAAACGCCCATTCGGCCATGTTCGACTTGGCGAGGACAATCGCGCCCGCCTCCCGAATGCGCTGTACAAACGTCGCGTTGCGCAGCGGAATCCAGCCTTTGAGTGCGGCAGAACCACCCGTCGTCTGCATGTCATTCGTTTCGTAATTGTCTTTCACAATCATTGGAATGCAGTGCAGCGCACCAACCGGCCCACTCGCGGCGTATCGCTTGTCCAGCGAATCAGCAATCGCCAGTGCTTTCGGATTGATCAGAATCAAACTGTTGATGGACGGGCCATTCTTGTCGTACGCACTGATGCGGTCGAGATAGCGCTGCACGAGTGCGTGACAGTTGTAACGCTTTGCCTTGAACGCGGCCTGAATTTCGGTGATGGTTGTTTCTTCAACGCGAAGCGGCGCGACTTGGGCCCCGAGCACGCGCGTGCTCATCGGCAGCATTGCGAACACTGCAAACGCAGCTGTAGCCAAGCCCGTCCCAATTCGATCGCACATCACTTCGCGAACGAGAAGTCGTTTCACGGAATGCGTCGCTTCATGCTTCGCGCAGTGTTTCACGTCCATGCCAGAGCCTCCAGTGCGGCGCGTATTCCGATCGCAGTGTGCTTTCGGTAGTGGATGTTCTATTCGGTGTCGTATCATGAGCTGGCCGTCACCGCCGTGCCCACGCATAAGGACTCAGTTGTCTTCGTCGAACACACTGGCGAAATACTGCACCAGATCAATCACGAGTGGTGCCGATGCTCCCTCTGGAAACCACTCCAGCCGCTCGTCCAGAATCTCGGGCCGAAGTTCTGTGGGCGTTGAGCGCTCAATGGTGCGCGCGTCCAGATCGACAATCCAATACTCCGGCACACCCTCCCCGCGGAACAGCGCGCGTTTTTTGACGCGATCCAAACGGGCCGTGCTCGGCGACGATACTTCCGCTGCAAGCAGCATTCGTCCCGCTGCTTGAAAGTTCGCGGGACGGCGACCGCTGACCAATGGCACTACAAATACGTCTGGCTGCACGACTGTGGTTCGAGAGAACGCAATATCGGCGGGCGAAAAGAAGGTATGTCCAACGCGCTCGATTTTCAGATAGTCGGTGAGAAGTCGGTGCAGGAGCGCGACCGCATCCTGATGCCGCCATATCGGTGACGGGCTCACAAAGAGCTCCCCATCAATAATTTCGTAGCGACTACCGTCGTCCGGCAAATCCTGAAGGTCGTCGACAGTCCACTCCCGCTGGGTTTTGAGCATGTGCATACGGTTAACCCTGATTGGTCGGGTGGGCAAGTGAACATGCCCGCAGGATGCTTGAGCGCCACCGAAATTACCTCATCATTTTTACGCTACTTGAATCAATTTCGCGACCGTAACTGGGCCGCTAACGCACAAAAAGCGCCCCGCGAAAATTCGCGGCGGGCGCTGATGTTGTGAACAGCAGGTGTGTTATTCGGTGGTCTTCTTAGGCTTGCCGCGACGCTTGGCCGCTGCCGCCTTCAATGCACGCGCTTCGCTCGGCTTCACATAGTGGCGACGGCGGCGCATTTCCTTGAGGATTCCGGACTTCATGACCTTCTTCTTGAACGCCTTGAGCGCCCAATCGATCTTGTCACCTTCGTCAAGCTTTACTTCAATCATCTGCTGCTACCGGAAAAAGGGCGAATCGGTGTGAAAGGAAAGCAGCGACGAAGGGCCGATCCTGTGTCCTACAGGACCGGCCCGTCGCGCTTTACAACGTATCCGTCAGAAGACGGAGTTTAGCGGCCAAGCTTGACAACGTTTTCAGCGGCCGGTCCCTTCTGGCCCTGAACGATATCAAACTCAACGCGCTCGCCTTCGGTCAAGGACTTGAAGCCCTGGGCCTGAATGGCTGAATGATGGACGAAGCAATCTTTCTGGCCGCCTTCTGGCGTGATAAAGCCAAAACCCTTGTCGTCGTTGAACCACTTAACGGTGCCGGTCGTGCGCATAACAGAACTCCTTGGTGTTGTTGTAGTGGTCGGAGTCCGGTGATGCCGTACGTGCCGACTACATGATGATTCGTGGACTACCTTCCGCCACGACCCGGATTGCTACAAGCGCTCTGCTTCTTCTTGGCGAATAACAGCACCGTTTGCAACGACTGACATCAAAAAAGGGCCACCGCGAGAGCGAGGCCCCTTCTGGTCAGGTTGACGCCCACGCACTATGCATGACCGTCAGACAAGGAGAATACCGGGTACCCGATGCAAAGTCAATCCACCACTTTGGCTCATGATAGTGATTTCTCCGTACCTGCGTTAAAACGATACAATCGTCTTTCCCTCCAATCCCACCCGGAGTGAACCCAGCCCTTCGCGTTTTCGCAGCGTTCGTCATTGGTTTGACGATTGGCATTGTCGTCGACAATCAGACAGCGCTCAAGATTATCGAGCCAATCGGTACGCTCTGGATCAACGCGCTCCGAATGCCAATTCTTCCTCTGATTGTCGCATTGACCATCAGTGGCATCGCGAGCATCGAGAATGCGGGGCAGGCCAGCCGCCTCACCGCGCGTGCGCTGGTGGTCTTCACGGGCATGCTGGTGCTCTTCACGTGCGTCGCAACACCGCTGGCTCCGATCGTCCTGTCGGGGCTCTCGATGGACCAGGACAGTATCGAGGCGCTACGCGGCTCCCTCTCCACCGCCGCGGTTCCGGCTGCAAAGCTGACCTTCGTCGACTGGGCTTTGTCGCTGGTGCCCACGAACCCTATCAAGGCCGCTGCCGACGGCGCACTCCTGCCGATTGTGGTTTTCAGCCTGGCCTATGGACTCGCGCTCACCAAAGCCGCGCAGGCGGTGCGCGAGGCGCAGGTCAAACTGCTGCAGGGCGTCGCCGACGTCCTGATCCTCCTGATCCGCGCGGTGCTGGTGGTAGCCCCGATAGGCGTGTTTGCACTCTCATTCGCGTTGGGCGCCAAGGTTGGAACGTCGGCGGTTGGTGCCGTCGCCCTGTACACCGCCGCCGTCGTCGGCACGTTGGTCGTCGCGATTGCCACCACCTACTTGATCGCCGCCGTATTAGGAGGGGTATCGCCCATAAAGTTTGGTAGCGCACTACTACCAGCCCAGGCCATCGCGCTTAGCTCCCGATCATCGTTAGCCGCCCTTCCCGCGCTCATTGATGGCGTACGAGCCAAACTCGATGTTTCGCCAGCGGTTACATCAGTGGTACTGCCGCTGGGCGCATCGGTTTTCAAGCTCAATTCGGCGGTAACATGGTCGTTTGGTGCCGTACTAGTGGCACATCTCTATGGTATTCATCTGGATGCGACCGCCTGGGTCATTTATGCAATCGGCACCGTGCTGCTCTCATTCACGACTCCCGGAATTCCCAGCGGAGGTTTCTTTGTACAGGCTCCACTATACGCAACGGTTGGATTGCCGGCCGAGGGATTGGGCATTTTGATTGCTATCGATCTCATTCCCGATGCGTTCAAAACGGCCCTGAATGTAACCGGGTATGGCGCGGCAGCGGTGCTGGTCGATCGATGGGGGAGGAAGGACCCCGTGGTGGCGGGCGCCCCGCCGATTTCGTAGGCTTGCTGTCTCCGCGAAAAAGCGTCCCACCCGAACACCGGGAGGGACGCTTTTGTGTCCAGCTGGTTTGGAACCGAGTGGTCAGTCGTCGCTGGCGACTTCGGTCGCAGCGGGGGCACTATCGCCCCCAGAAGCCGGAGCGGCAGCCCCATCCACAGCTGCACCTTCAGTCGTAGCCGGCTTCGTGCGACGCGCCCAATGCTGGCGCTGTTGAGGCGGCTCTGCGCGACGGACCAAGAGGTGATCGTAGTACGCCATCACGCGTTCCTGGACACCAGGCTCGGTGTCGTCTTCGGTCGCTTCGAACGGCGCGTACCGCTGACCGTCTTCAGACACATCAAACCACCACCACGCCTGCGTTCGGGAACCGCGCGGTTCTTCCACCCGGCAATTGTAGGTGCGACCGTTGTTTTCGAACGTAAACGCTTTGAGCATGCCATCTCCGACGGGGAAGCTTTGAATCTAGCGGGTGGAGGTGCGGAGATGTAGCGCATCGGCCAGATAGCACGGAACTGCAAGGCCCGCGCAGAATCATGCCGCTTTTCGGCGTCCTGCTGCGACGCCAAGCGCAATCATCCCGCACGCCACCAGCAGAACGGTCGATGGCTCCGGCACCACAGAAATCTGCCCCCGAATTTCGCCACCGGGAAACGTTGCGTTGTGAATGTTTACGTACGCTAAGCCGCTATTCAGTCCGCCAACGAGCGCGGCATTTCCCGTCAGGTCGAACATCGCGTTATACACGCCGCTCGTCGCGCCTGGAAACCCAGCGAAACCGATGTTGACGGAGGAATTCACGCCCACCGCCGAGCAGCAGTGAATGTGCGCGGCGGTGGCATTCCCGCCCATCAGCCCGGAAAACTGAACGTTCACCGTGAGCATGTTCCCCACGAGCAGCAAGGTGCTGAAGCCCGTGGCGGTTGACGCATTCGGTGGCACTTCGCTCGTCCCTCGTAACAACGCCTGGAACGATTGTGCAAAACCGTTGCGGGGCACGCTCACCAGGCCCAACGCCAGAACGAGAGCTGCTATGCTCGCTTTTGAAATGAGTTTCATTGGGCCGTCCTTGTCGAGTGAGTTGAGGAAAATTCGGTTTGCGACGTTGAGGCTTATCAATGGTGTTGTCAAGTAACCAATTCCATCAGTGCAGCAGCGGAGTCAACAGCTGGCCGCTGCACCGCGTCCGGACCGTGCGGTCTTGCCGACCCCTGCCCCCGTCTTCAAGTTGGCGGCACAATCGCGGAGGAAGTCTCGATGGTGCACGCGCCACTGCCCCTGGCCCCACGCCGCTTCGGACAAACCATGCGTACCGACGCCTGGTGGCTCGAACCGCTCGTGGTGTTCATTGGCCTTTCCACGTTCGTTGTGTACTCCACCTGGGCCGCATTCCAGGCGAAGCATTACACATTCGGGCCCTATCTCTCGCCCTTCTATTCGCCGGAGCTCTTCGGCGATTCTCCGCACGCGGTGTTCGGACCGAAGCCCGGGTGGTGGCCGGGCTTCCTGCCGTTCTCACCAGCGCTGCTCATTCTCTGGGCGCCCGGCGGATTTCGATTTACCTGCTACTACTATCGCGGCGCGTATTACAAAGCCTTCTGGGCCGATCCCTCCAGCTGCGCGGTTGGTGAGCCACGAAAATCATACCTCGGCGAAAATTCATTGCCGTTGATCATGCAGAATGTGCACCGCTATTTCCTGTATCTGGCGCTCGCGTTTATTGCATTGCTGGCGTACGACGTGTGGAAGGCGCTGTGGTTTACGGATGCAACGGGCACCACAACATTTGGCATTGGTGTTGGTTCAATCGTGCTCGCCGTCAACGTGGTGCTGCTTTCGTCGTACACGTTTGGGTGTCATTCTCTGCGTCACCTGGTGGGCGGCATCAAGGACCGGCTCGCGCAACATCCCGTGCGCAAAAAAGCCTACGATTGTGCGTCGTGCCTGAATCGCTCGCATCGCCGCTTCGCCTGGTTCAGTCTCTTCAGCGTCGGATTTTCGGATCTGTACATTCGTCTTTGCTCAATGGGTGTGTGGCACGACTGGAGGTTATTCTGAGCGCCGAATTCGAAACCCACGAGCACGACGTTCTGATTATCGGAGCGGGTGGCGCCGGATTGCGCGCCGCCATTGAAGCAGCAGCAGCGGGAGCACGCGTGGGCCTCGTATGCAAATCGCTACTTGGCAAGGCGCACACCGTCATGGCCGAAGGTGGAGCCGCCGCGGCAATGGGGCACGTGGATGATCGCGATAACTGGATGGTGCACTTCGCCGATACCATGCGGGGCGGACAATACGTGAACAACGCGCGCATGGCGGAACTGCACGCGAAGGAAGCCCCGGCGCGCATTCATGAACTCGAAGCGTGGGGCGCGGTGTTTGATCGCACCGCAGACGGTCGCATTCTGCAGCGCAATTTCGGCGGACATCGGTATCCTCGCCTCGCGCACGTAGGTGATCGCACCGGATTGGAAATGATTCGCACGCTGCAGGATCGCGCGGTGCATCAGGGCATTGATGTGCATATGGAAGTCACCATCATCGATTTGCTGAAAGATGGTGATCGCGTGGTGGGCGCGTTCGGTTATGATCGCGAGCGCGGCCGCTTTCGTCTGTTCAAGTGCAACGCCGTCGTGCTGGCCACGGGTGGAGTTGGACGCGCGTTCAGCATCACGAGCAATAGCTGGGAATACACGGCCGACGGACAAGCGCTGGCCTACAATGCCGGTGCGGAACTGCAGGACATGGAGTTTGTGCAGTTTCATCCAACGGGCATGGTGTGGCCACCCAGTGTGCGCGGCATTCTCGTGACCGAAGGTGTGCGGGGCGAAGGCGGCGTGTTGCGCAACAAGGAAGGCCGCCGCTTCATGTTCGATGACATTCCAGACAACTACAAACCGCAAACCGCAGACAACGAAGAAGAAGGCTGGCGCTACACGCAGGGCGACAAGAACGCGCGACGTCCTCCCGAGCTGCTCACGCGCGATCACGTGGCGCGTTGCATCATGCGCGAGGTACGCGCGGGCAGAGGCAGTCCCCATGGTGGTGTGTTTCTTGACATTTCGTGGATCAAGGAACGGCTTCCAAAAGCGGAAGAGCACATCAAGAAGAAGTTGCCCAGCATGTACCATCAGTTCAAACAACTGGCCGACATCGACATCACGAAGGAGCCGATGGAAGTGGGACCCACCACCCACTACATCATGGGTGGCATTCGCGTCGATGGTGACTCGCAGATGACTGCTGTTCCGGGACTCTTCGCGGCGGGTGAATGCGCGGCCGGATTACACGGCGCGAATCGCCTGGGCGGAAATTCCCTGTCCGACTTGTTGGTGTTTGGTCGACGGGCGGGCGAATTCGCAGCAAAATTTGCGAAAGCGCAAACCGGTGGCGTGATCGACGTCGCCGAAGTTGCGCGCGCCGCAAAAAGTGCGCTCGCACCGTTCGAGCGAGGAGCCGATGCGGAAGGTCCGTACCAGGTACAGTACGATTTGCAGACTATGATGCAGGAACTCGTTGGCATCGTGCGGCTCGAAGACGAAATGCAAACGGCAGTAGCCCATCTGGCGCAACTCAAAGCGCGCGCGGAAAAGGTCGGCGCCATTGGCAACCGTGAATACAATCCCGGCTGGCACACCGCACTCGATCTGGGAAACCTCATGACGATTTCCGAAGCCATTGCGCGTTCGGCTATTGCACGCAAGGAGAGTCGCGGCGGTCACTTTCGTGAAGACTATCCCGATAAGGATGCGGCCGCGGGAAAGTTCAACACTGTTATCCGAAAGGGGAGCGACGGCAACATGGTGCTGAGCCAGGAACCCATCCCACCCTTGCGCGCTGATCTTGCGCAAATCATCGAGGATCAGAAGAGCTGATGGCACCAGCAACCTTTCGCGTGTGGCGCGGTGCAAACGGCCAGGGTGAGTTCACGGACTATCCCACCGATGTTTCCGAAGGAATGGTCGTGCTCGACGCGGTGCATCAAATCCAGGCTACGCAGGCCAACGATCTCGCCGTGCGCTGGAACTGCAAAGCCGGTAAGTGCGGGTCGTGTTCGGCCGAAGTGAACGGCAGGCCCAAGCTGATGTGCATGACGCGGTTGAATACGCTCGATCTCACGAAGCCCGTAACCATCGAGCCCATGCGCACATTTCCGCATTTGCGCGATCTCGTCACCGATGTCAGTTGGAACTTCCGCGTCAAGAAAAAGATTCGACCGTTTACGCCGCGTGCTCCCGATGCGGCCGACGGCACTTGGCGCATGCAGCAAAGCGACGTGGACCGCGTGCAGGAATTCAGAAAGTGTATCGAGTGTTTTCTTTGCCAGGACGTCTGTCACGTGCTGCGCGATCATCAAAAACAGGAATCGTTTATCGGTCCGCGGTTTTTTACATACGTCGCCGCGTTGGAGATGCACCCGCTCGATGCGCTCGATCGAACGGCCGAGTTGAAGGAGACCGATGGAATCGGCTACTGCAACATCACCAAGTGTTGCACGACAGTGTGTCCGGAAGAGATCGCGATTACGGACAACGCAATTATCCCGTTGAAGGAGCGCGTGGCCGACCGGTATTACGATCCGCTCAAGATGCTGGTGCGGCTCGTGCGTGGCCAACCGAAGTCGTGA
>Ga0335397_10003047_pt1 | contig 22686 bp, 16 predicted proteins | sample MAT04_FD_205740 | JGI IMG/M metagenome (GOLD analysis project Ga0335397, IMG submission 205740) | Freshwater microbial communities from Lake Fryxell liftoff mats and glacier meltwater in Antarctica - MAT-04 (spades assembly) (version 2) ... | reverse complement strand
GCGCGAGACTGCCCCGCTTGGAACGCGCCGCTCTGATTCGTGCTCGCCAGCAGCCGGAAGCGCGGATCGTCGGGCAACACATCGCGCAGATCCTCGGTGCTTCCGTCGTCGACGACGATCACCTCGTGCAGGTCCTCGGGGTAGCTCTGCGCCATCAAGCGGCCGAGCGTCTCGCGCAGGATGCTCGATCGATCGCGGGCGGGGATGACCACGCTGATGCCGAGCGGTGGGCCCTGGGGAGCTTCGACGAGCCCCGTCGCCTCGAGCCCATCGAGCCTGGGGATCGCGTGGATGTCGCCATCCCAGTTCAGGTCCTCGCGCACGGTGAACGACGCGGCGAAGCCCGCGGCGCGGGCGGCCTCGCGGGCGGCCGGTGGATCCTCGCCGTAGGGATACGCGAACAGCGATGGCGGCTCGCCGAGGATGCGGGCCAACGTCTCGCGGCTCCGCTCGCACTCCTCGCGCAGCCGCTGCGCGTGGCGCCCCGCGTCCTCGTCGTAGAGCGACCAGCTCATGCGCGGGTGGGTCACCGAGTGTGCGCCGATGCTCCAGCCCAGATCCCTGAGCGCGCGCAGCCCATCGGCGTCGAGCCACTCGGGCCCCATACCGATCCACCCGGTGGGTACGAAGAGGGTGCCCGGGATCTGGAGCTCGGCGAGCAGCGGCGCCGCGAGCGCCAACACCGAACGGTGGGCATCGTCGAACGAGACGGTGAAGCGGTCCGTCGAAGGTGGGGCGATCAGATAGTCGAGCAGCGCTGCTGGGGCCCCGCGGGTCCGCTCGACCTGAAGGCGGCCGCGCAACGTCGCGACCGACACCGACAGGCGCCGCGATGCGCTCGCCTCGTCTGCGTCGCGGTGCAGGTAGTGCAGGCAGAGGTTCCGCGCCGTCGCGGTCATCGCCATATCCCCAAAACACTGCGTCCGCGCACGGACGCAGGCCTACCACTCCTCAGCCCCGCAGGGTCGCTATCTCTTCACGCCACGTCGGCAATGCGGGGATGAGCGCGTCGAGATCGAGCTTCGCGGCCGCGATCGCTACGGCGTGCTCGTCGAGCAGGCTCGCCAGGCGGAGGAGCGCTTCGCCACGCTCGCTCTGAAACCCCTGAGTGCGGGCCTCGCCCAGCGGCGACAGATCGGTCTCCAGCGCGGCTATCTGCTGGTCGAGCTCGACGCGCTTCTCCATCGCGGTCAGCAGCTTCTTCTCGAGGGTGTCCTTCTTGCGGAGCTCGGACTTGGAGAGGCCCTCGGCCATCTTCGCGTCGATCCGACCGACCCCGTACGCCCGACCTTCGATCTGCCGGATGGCATCGGCGAGCTCGGGGTGTTCCGCAATGGCGAGCTCCCGCCGCAGCTCCGACTCGCGCTGCTTGAGCTGCTGGAGCTGGTGCTGGATGCGTTCGCGTTCCGTCGTCTCGCTCGGCGCGCTGATCTGGCCGACGTGCGACTCGGTCACGGTCTGCTGCTCCGCCGTCTCCTCGCGGTCGTCGGACGTCGTCTCATCGAGGGTCGCGGTGCGTTCGGCGGCGTTCATGGCCGGCGTTGATAAGGGGGCACGCGATCGAGGGCAAGCACGAACACGGAGGGGATCGCGTTTGATCCATCGTCGATCCGTCGCGACTGCGCGCTACGGGCGTTCGATGCGATCGAGCGGTGACTGCGCGCGCGACCGTGCGCTAGAAATCGAGATCGCGGACCACGGCGCGCGGTGGTTCCACGGGCGCGACGGTAGGCGCGATCTCGTCCGCGTCGGTGGCCCCGCCCGTGATGCGCCGTCCTGGTCGGCGTCGCGTCGCGCCGCCCTCCGATCCGTCGCCTGCGCCCGCCTCCTCGGCGGTCGAAGGCGCGGACGCGCTGTCGAGGAGGGGCTCGTCGGTAGGCTCGCTGGGCGCGTCCGCGAGCACCTCGTCGGGCGCTGCTTCGTCGGCGGCACTCGGCGCACTCGCGACGGGCGCTTCCTCCGCGGTCACTTCTTCTCGGGCTGCTTCGTCCACCACATCGTCGACGGCCACTTCACGCGTCGTGGTGGTCGCGGCCGGCGTCGCCGTGGGCGCCCCGCTGGACGGCGTCATCGCCCACACGACGCCCGCCACGGCTGCGAGCACCACGCCGACGGCGATCGGCATGATGGGTCGGCGGGTCGGCGGCGCGGGAGGAAGGGCCACGAGGCGGAGCGGCGAGCCGGCGGGCAACGACGGAGCTGCGAGTTCGGATGCGGTGGCCGTCTCCAGCCGCCGCCGGGTGCCGCTCTCTCGGATCGCGGCCATGCGCTCGGTGGTGTTGTCGCCGCTGCCGGTGGCCTCGACGATCGCGCGTCGCATGTCGCGGGCGTTCTTGTAGCGATCCTCGGGGTTGCGTGCGAGCGCCCGCTCGACGACCGCCGCGAGATCGGGCTGATCGGGGCGCAGCTTGACCAGCGGGGTGTGAACACCTGCCACCACCATCTCGAGCACGCGCTGCCCTTCGTCGTGCTCGAAGGGCAGGCGTCCCGCGCTCAGCATCTCGTAGAGCAGAACGCCGACCCCATAGAGGTCGGCTCGAAGGTCGATCGCCGCTCCGAACGCCTGCTCGGGCGACATGTACTCGGGCGTCCCCACCACGAGGCCACTGTCGCCGAACGCGCGCTGCTCTGCGCCCTCCGAGATGCCGAAGTCGAGCAGCCTGGCGAAGGTCCCGTCGTGGTCGTGCGTCAGGAAGACATTCCCTGGCTTCAGATCGCGGTGAATGATGCCGGCGCGATGGACCGCATCGAGACCACTCAGGAGCTGCAGGGTGATGTCGACGGTCTCGTCGTCGCTGAGGGGGCTGCGCTCGATCCGGTCGCCGAGGGTCTCGCCCTCGAGGAGCTCCATCACCATGTACGGCTCGGGATCGTGATCCGGCTGTTCCACGAAGCCGAAGTCGACGATGTCGACGACGTTCTTGTGGCGGACCGACGCGGCGACTTTGGCCTCGATCAGGAATCGCTCGATACCGCTCGGGCCTGCCCCGGCGGCATCGACGAACTTCACCGCAACGGGCCGGCTCAACTCGATGTGGCGTGCCCGCCAGACGCGGGCCATCCCGCCGCGGGCGATAGCCTCCTCGAGCCGATACTTCCCACTCAATACCATCCCAGGCTTGGCGACGAGGCCGCGGGTGCGGTCCTCGGGACGAGCGGCGGGTGCGTCGTTGGGCATCGGAGGGAAGTCTCGTCCTCAATTCGACGGGTGGGCCACCATCGCCTACATCGTCGCCGGCGAGATACGCTACCAGAACACGGTCGTCGAATGATCCTGGATGTGTTTCGCTCCCAGCGAGGACTAGAAGTGACCCATTCCTTGGCCCTCAGGCTCGCGCTGTGCATGGCACTCGTCTCGGCGAGCTTCGCCTGGAGCGCCCCTGTGCAGGCGCAACTGGACTCCGTGCGATCCTCCGCGGCCGCGCGGGCGCTCTTTCGTGAGGGCGTCGAGTGCGCCGATCGCGCCGACTGGACGTGTGCCGTGGACCGCCACGGACGGGCCTATGGGCTGCGTCCCTCGCCGGTCATCGCCTACAACCTCGGCATGGCCCTGCTCGCAGTAGGGCGTCTGGTCGAGGGCACCGAGATGCTCGTCCGGGTCTCGCGCGACGAGCACGCGACCGCCGAGCTGCGGGCCGAAGCGCGCACGGCGGCCGATCACGCCCGCCCCCGCATCGGTCGGCTCACCGTGCACGTCGAGGGTCCGCTAGCGGGCGCGACATTGAGCCTCGACGGACACGATGTACGACGCGAGCTGCTGGACACGGCGAGCCCGGCCGACCCGCGCGAGCACGTCCTCATCGTGCACCGCGACGGGAGCGAGGTCGCGCGCGGCACCGTCACCCTCGCGGACGGGCAGCTAGCCGAGCTCTCCGTGACCATCCCGCCGCTGCCGGCGGCCGACGTGGCGCTCGCCGACGAGCCGGATGCGGACGTGCTCGCGCTCGCGCCGCCCGCGCCAGCGAGCGATGACGCACCGTGGATCGCGCTGGGCATCGGTGGGGCGGTGTTGGTGGTCGGCGGCGCGATCGTATTGGGCGTGGTCCTGGCGCAGCCTGGGTCGAGCGCACCGTTCGAGGGCACCCTGGGTCATGTGGAGTTTGGACGATGAAGCGAACGTTGCTCCTGCTCGGCCTCGTCCTCTGCACCTCGTGCTCGAGCGAGCCGCTCACCCAGCTGGTCGTCGCGGTCGACACCGATCTGATGAGCCCCAGCGATCTCGATCGGGTCGAGCTCGTCGTCACCGACCCAGGGGGCGTGGCGGAGAGCCGTATCGCGGTGCTCGGGAGTGGCTCGCTGCCGGTGACGCTCGGGGTCGTGCACCGCGGCGGTCCGTTCGGTCCCGTGATGGTGGAGGCCCGAGGCATCCTCGGCAGCGCCGTCATCGTCGAACGCCGCGCGAGCGTCACGATGACCTCCGGCCGCACGTTGCTCCTCGAGCTTCACCTCGAGAGCGTGTGCATCGGCGTGGCGTGTGCGGACGAGGCCACGTGCGCGACCGGCACCTGCCGTCCCATCGCGGTCGCGTCCAGTGAGCTCTCGGACTTCGACGGCACGATCCCGCGCTACGACGTGGACGCGGGCTCGGGGTGCCTGCGCGCCGAGATCTGCAACGGACGCGACGATAATTGCAACGGCGAGATCGACGAGGGCTTCGACTTTGGAAGGGACCCCAACCACTGCGGCGGCTGTGGCAACGGCTGCCCCGCTTTCGAGCACAGCGTGGCTGCATGCAACGAGCGCGCGTGCACCATCGACTGCAACGAAGGCTGGGGAGACTGCGACGGAGAGATCCGCACCGGATGCGAGGAAGACCTGAGCTCCGCGTCGATGTGCGGGGCGTGCGGCGAGGTCTGCATGACGGCACACGCGACGCCGTCGTGCTTCGCGTCGAGCTGTGAAATCGATGTGTGCGCTCCGGGTTACGAAAACTGCGACGTCAATCCCCGAAACGGCTGCGAGATGCTCTTGAACAACCTGGCCCACTGCGGCGCCTGCGGGCGAGCCTGCGCGATGGACCACGCGACGCCGAGCTGCGCGGGCGGAACCTGCCGGGTGGCGGCGTGCGACGACGGCTGGGCCGACTGCGGTCCCGCGAGCGGTTGCGAGACACCGCTCGGGACCCTCACCGACTGCAGCGCATGCGGCGTGACCTGCGCCGCACCCGCGAACGCCACGGCTGCGTGCAGCGGCGGTCGCTGCGGCGTCGGCGCCTGCACCGTGGGCTGGGGCAACTGCAACGGCATGCCTGGGGACGGATGCGAGACCTCGCTCGACACGCTCACCGACTGCGGCAGCTGCGGCGTGCCTTGCATGCTCCCCCACGCGACGGCCGGTTGTTCGCCCGGGGGCTGCGTGATCGTGGCGTGCGCGCCTGGCTACGCGGACTGCGATGGGAGCGACGCGAACGGCTGCGAGCAGGGCCTCGAAGAGGCGTCGGACTGCGGCGCTTGTGGCAACGTCTGCAGCGGCAGCACGCCCGTGTGCAACGAGCTCTCGGGCGGCGCGCGTATGTGCCAGTCGGTGTGCGGCGCGGTGCTCTCGCTCTGCGGCAGCAGCTGCGTCGATACGGATCGAAGCCTCGTGCACTGCGGCGGGTGCAACGACGCTTGCGCGCCGGCGCATGCGACGGGCACCTGCATGGGCGGGAGCTGCGGCATCGCCAGCTGCGACGCGGGCTGGGGAAACTGCGACGGCAACCCGACCAACGGCTGCGAGCAGCGCCTCGACACGATCACTCACTGCGGGATGTGCGCCAGGTCCTGCAACGTCCCGGGCGCGACGGCTGCGTGCATGGGCGGCGCGTGCGCGGTCGCGACTTGCAACCCGATGCTCGCCGACTGCGACGGGATGGCCTCGAACGGCTGCGAGGTGCGGCTCGACACGCTGAGCAGCTGCGGCATGTGCGGCCGCGCTTGCGCCCCCGCGAACGCGACCGGGAGGTGCAGCGGCGGGACCTGCGCCGTCATGTCTTGCGCCACCGGCTTCGGCGACTGCGACCCGATGTCCGATGGCTGCGAGACGCCGCTCAACACGCTTTTGGACTGCGGGACGTGCGGAGCCCAATGCGATCTCCCGCATGCCACCGAGAGCTGCGTGACGCGCACCTGCAGCGTGTCGGTGTGTGACGCGACCTGGCGCGACTGCACCGCCGCCCCCGGCTGCGAGACGAGCATCACCACCGCGGCCAACTGCGGTGCGTGCGGGGTGACGTGTGGCCCGTTCATCCACGCGCAAGGATCGTGCGCGACCGGCGGCTGCGTCGCGGTCTGCGATGCCGGCTTCGGCAACTGCGACACCAGCACCCCCGAGTGCGAGACCGCGCTCAACACGGTGACGAACTGCGGCGGCTGCGGCGTGGCGTGCGTTGCTGCAGGTGCGAACACCACCTGCGCCACCGGCACCTGCGCCATCACCTCGTGCACGGTGCCCAACACGGCCGACTGCAACAGCAGCCCGTTCGATGGTTGCGAGGTCGATCTGAAGACCAGCAGTACGCACTGCGGCGGGTGCGGGATGCCGTGCTCGATGTCCGAGACGTGCGTCGAAGGCGTCTGCACGATTCTGTGAGCAGAGCACGTGACCCGAGGGACCCACCGTCCCTCGGGCCACCGCGCCCGCCATCGCGAAGGTGTGCGCCACGAATATCCCGCGGATGCTCGCGCCGGTGCGTTGCGCGGTCAGCTCGCGTCGGGCTTGAAGTTGCGCAGGTAGAGGGCCTCGACCTCGGCGCGGGCCCAAGGAGTGCGGCGAAGGAACGTCAGGCTCGAGGCGATGCTCGGGTCGTGGGTGAAGCAGCGGATCGGGACCGACTGCCCCATCGCGGCAAATCCCATGCGCTCGACCAGGCGTTCGACGATCACCTGGAGCGTCAGGCCATGGAGCGGGTTCTTGGGCTGCGACTGCACCGCCTGTGTCTAGCTCTGATAGCCGGCGGCCTGTAGCGAGAACATGCGCTGGTAGATCCCGCCCTTTGCCATCAACTCGGCGTGGGTACCCAACTCGGCGACCTTGCCCTGATCGAGCACCAAGATGCGATCGGCCATGCGCACGGTGGAGAAGCGGTGGGTCACCAGCAGCACGGTCCTCCCTGCGGCGAGCTTCTGGAAGTGCTCGAAGATGGCGTGCTCGGCCTCCGCATCGAGACTGGCCGTGGGCTCATCGAGGACCAACACACCGCTCTGGCGCATGAACGCGCGGGCCAACGCGACCCGCTGCCACTGACCAATCGAGAGCTGCTCGCCACCGAACCAGCGACCGAGCTGGGTGTCGAAGCCACTCGGGAGCGTACTCAAGATCTCCGCGGCGCCGCCTTGCTGTGCGGCGATGCGCACCGCGTCCTGATCGTCCACCGCGGGGAGCCAGCCGATGCCCACGTTCTCGCCCGCCTTGAGGTGGTAGTGGGCGAAGTCTTGAAACACCACGCCGACCTTGGCGCGGAGCTCGCCCGGATCCAGCGCGGCGATGTCGTCGTCGCCTAGATAGATCTTGCCGGCCGTCGGCTTGTGCAGGCCCGTGAGCAGCTTGATCAGCGTGGTCTTGCCCGCGCCGTTCGCGCCGACCAGCGCGATGGCCTCGCCGGGTGCGATGGTGAAGCTGACGTCGTTCAGCGCCTGGCGCGCCGAATCGGGGTAGCCGAAGGACACGTTCTCGAAGCGAAGCTCGGGCGCCTCGATCGATCCTCGCGCCACGTCGGAGGGTCCCTTCTTCGCCGCGTCGTCGTCTTCGATCGCCAAGTAGTCGAAGAGGTTCTGCATGTAGAGGCTGTCGGACCAGGCGCGGGCGACCGCGCTCATCGCGGTCTGAAACCCCTGCTGCGCTTGGCGGAACACCCCGAGATACAGCGTCATCGCGCCGAGCGTCATCGCGCCTTCTACGGCGAGCACCACGATCCAGGCGAAGACCCCATAGAAGACCACCATGCTCGCGGCGCCGCTCAGGGTGACCCAAAAGCCGCGCCGCCTCGCGAAGCGCCGATCTTGATCGAGGAAGCGATCTTGGATCGCGCGCCAGCGATCGAAGAAGAAGGGCACCAGGCCAAAGAGCTTGATCTCCTTCACCAGCGAGTCGCTGGTCAAAGATTGCTGGTAGTAGCCCGCGAGGCGCTCGTCCTGGGTGCGGCCTCGCTTGATCTCGTACTGCTCGGCCGAGAAGCGTGCCTCGGCCAAGAACGGCAGCGAGGCCAAGAGCAGCGCCGCGACCGCCCACGGGCTGAACGACAAGAGAAGCGCGCCGAAGCCCGCGATGGTGATGAGCTGTCTCGTGAGCGAGACGCCGTGGGTGAGCATCTCGACGGGGCGCCAACTCGCGTCCTTTCGGGCCCGCTCGAGCACGTCCATGAACCTCGGATCTTCAAAATGCTTCAGCGAGAGACGCGAGGCCTTCATCGCGACGATCCCCTCGACGTGCGCGGCCATCGCGGAGCGGAGGATCTCGGCGACGTAGCCCACGCCCTGACCGGTCCCGATCCGCGCCACCACCAGCACGCCCTCGACGGCGACCCAGCGCAGCGCCGGCCACCACGACGCATCGGCGCGGCCCGCAGCCACGACCTCATCCACGATCGACTTGCCCACCCACGCGATGGCGACGGGCAAGAGCGCATCGAAGAGCGCGAGCAAGAGATACCGAAGCACCAGACCCCGATCGAGATCCCACGCCAGGCGCAGCGACTGCCCGAGGTTGCGGTAGAGCAGCGCGGTCTGACCGACCAGGGTCCGCTTCGGTTCCGCCGTGCTCATCGCGGCGCTAGGAGAGCACACGTCATGGCGGAGCGCTCACCGCTCGCCGATCACATCCGCGCTGCCGGCGAACCTCCCCTAGCCGCCGCGCCGCGGCTTGGGAGCGAAATTGGAGAGGCTACTCCTCAGCGGTGAGCCACGTGCCCCGCGTCCGCGCCCAGTCCAGGCCGTTGGTGCCGGCGATGCTGTCCGTGTGTGGGACTGCGGGGCCTATTCCTAGGTCGATCGCGGTGAGCTGCATCGCCGAGGACAGGCCATCGTAGGTGCCGAGATACAGCACGCCATCAGGCGACAGATAGCGCGAGTTGGGGTCGATGTGCATGCCGACCTCGGCGGGATCATAGGTTTGGTCCCAGACGACCTCTCCGTCCTCGGCTGCGAGGATGCGCAGGCGAGGGGGCGAGCTACCCTCGAGTAGCTCGAGAAACGACCCATCGGTGAGTTCGACCATCGCCGTGCCCATGTTGGGGACTTCCCAGGTGAGCGTGCCGTCTGGGCTCCAGCGCTGACGCACGTAGCCGATGCCGCTGCGCGCCAAGGCGATCATTCCGCAGTCTTGCGAAGCGGTGGATTCGCCCACTGGGGGAACCGGTATCGACCGCTCTTCGTCAAGAGCCTCACCCCTCAGGAATACGACCCGTTGGTCGCCGTCGCGATAGGAGTAGCCGATCAATCCGCACCGTTCGGAGTAGCCCCTCACGTTGATACTCCCGCGCCGAGGGGGTCGCTGTGCCAGCAGCTCCCCCCGACTCGACAGTCGGTAGATCGCGTGGGCCCACACGATGATGTCGCCGTCGCGGTCCACGAAAATCTCTGGTCGCGGATTGAGATCGCCCACGAACGGTGCGGTGTCGAACTCCACGATCCAACGGGTCAGCCCGGTGTCGGGGCAGCTAGCCATCAGCGTCGCGGTCGTGGGCGACCACACGACCGCGCCGTCGGGGAGGAGCGCAGGAGCGGGTAGACGAGTGTAGCCGCCCAGGCTGGTCGCGGGGGTTCGCCAGACCCCTGGGAGCACCCTGTCGATGAGATCGCGGGGGATGTGCCGGTCTGCTCCGGTCGTGCCCTCGACCGCGAGCCCCCGATACTCAATCTGGTCCCGGAGGACGTACTCCTGGTCCCCGACAAGCATCCAATTGATCCCTCCGTAGCCGCGAAGCGCCCCGACCAGCACGCCCTGATCGTCCACCACAGCGTGGGTCATGTGGCCATCGACCATGGCAATTACCCCGCCGTCCTGCCGCCCGAAGAACGGCACCTGGTGCCAGAAGAGCGCCTCGGCGCCCGCTGCGATGAAGTGCGGTGGCGCAGCGGGATCTTCCCGCGGCCGGTACGTCCAGAGCACCGTCCCGCGGGGCGCGGCGGGGCGCGGCGTAGGCCGATACGTGAGATCCGGAGTGTGGCAGGTGATCTCGTCGTTTCGGTAGATCACCCGCGGCGAGAACGCAGGGAGCCAGTCGTCGATGTGCCCGCCGTCCACGAGGGGTGCGTCGCGCGAGGTGTCCGAGGGCGCGTCACCCCCCGAGTCGGCCACGTCCATGGGAGTGTCTCCGATGTCGGGGAGGTCCTGTGGTGTGCTGCACGGGCTGAGGAGCAACGCGAGCAAACAGACGCTCACGAGCCCGGTCGCGGCCCCGACTCTCCCTCCGAGCCGCGCTCGGGCTCCCCCTTCGGACTCAGAGGCCATAGTCGGGCACCGGCTCACACGACGAACTGGCACACGCCGCGAGCGCGGCAGTGATCAAGAAGACAGCCAGCTGACTCCGGCGGCATGCAGTGTGCTCTGCTCTGCTCTTTCCCATCGACGCCTCCCGCCCGTCCCCCTTGTAGGTCGAGCCGGACGAAAGCTGCCAGAGGCCCCCCGGGGGCGTCAAGGGGAAGTTTGTTGGAAGCGACTTCGCCGGGTTCAGCAGAAACCCGGGAGCCGGGTACCACGAGGATTCGAGTGCGGGGTTCGAGCAGAGTGTTTCGATGCGGCGCTGGGGGAGGACCGGACGCGGGTTTGCTGCGCGGTCGCCGAGGCCACACGAGCATCCCCAGCGCGGCGAGCCAGCTCACGAGCAAGAGCCAACGAAGCGGCGCGCCGTCGGGCGGCTCGAAGCGCAGCTCGACGCGATGGTCGCCTCCGGGCACCGGCAGCGCTCGGACCAGGCCGTTGGCGCGGACCACTTCGACCGACTCGCCGTCGACCTCGGCGACCCAACCCGGATACCAGGTCTCGTTCACTACCAGCATGCCGTCCGAAGGAGCCTGGACGTCAATCCGCATCGCGTCGCTCTCGAATGCGACGACGCGCGCGCTCGCGTCGGTGGACCTATCCGCGTCGCGCGTCGTATCGCATCTCGACTCATCCCCCTCCAGCACCGCGATGCGTGCGGGCGCGAGCGCGATGGTGCGCACCAGCGCGTCCTCCCGTCGCCCGGCGTACTCGACGGATGCGCTCGGCACCCAGTACGCCATCGGCATGGCGTTGCTGAGCTCGATCACGCCCTCGCCCCGATCGATCGCTCCATCCAACGCGAGGAGTTCCTCGGGTGGCGGCAAGAAATGCCGATCCCAGCCGTGGATGAAGTGCGGGCCCGTGAGCGCGTACCGAACGTTGAACTGCTCGGCGAGGTGCGGGTGCTCGCGCAAGGACGCGATGGCGCGCTCGAACGCGTGCAAGGACAGCGGGTCTTGGTAGCCGCGGAACTCGCGTATCCCGAGGCGGGTGCCTGCGCGACAGGAGATCCCGAACTCGTCCATCACCCGGTATCCCGGGATCGATGCACGCGGCATTACGCGCGCGACGTCCGCTGCGTTGCCCGGAGTGGGCGCAGCGCGGGTGTGGCGGTCGTCCGGCATGCGGCGGGTCACGTCGAGCACGAGCAGCACTGCGAGCGCGACCCCGATGGCGACCGTGATCGGCGGTCGATCGGATTTGGGCCAGCGCGCAGCGACGATGCGCAACGCAGCGTCCAAGCCACCAGCAGCCAGCGCTCCGAATACAGGTCCGAGCCACGCCTCGTAGCGATGGGGTAGCCGAAACAGGTGCACGCCCGGGACCAGATCGAACGCCACCCCAAACAGCGGCCCGTGGTCACCCATCGACAGCAGCACGGCGGCGACGCCACAGCCCAAGAGAGCCCAGCGCGCAGGCAGCGGGCGCTCGCTCTTCAAGAACGCGAGCGGTGCGAGCAGCAGCGCGATGATCCCCACGTAGAGGTGGTTGCCATCGCGGGGCCAGAGCAGCGCAGTGACGCCGATCCCATCGAGTCCGCCGTCCGCTATCGACTCATAGGATCGTCCCGCTTGCACCGAGTACCCGGCGAGCGTGAGGCCAGGCACCAGCACCACCGCCGAGAAGCCGACGACCAACAGGGTCGCGAGTCCGAGCGTTCGTGCGAGCGAGGTGCGGACGCTGGGATTGGCGCGCACCAACGACACGACGCGCGCTGCGGCATAGATCGCAGTGAACGTCCCCGCGAAGTAGATGACGGGTGGGGAGCCGGTCCACACCAAGAGGCCCTCCGCGATGGCGAGCAGCGCGGCGTCGCGCGCGGTTCGATGCTGAAGCGCGCGCTCCAGTGCCCAGAGCACCATCGGCAAGAATCCGAGCGCGAGCGTGAGATTCAGCTCCCAGTTGTGCCGCATGAACGGCGCGCACTCGATCACCACGGCACCGAGCGTGGCGGCGGTCCAGCTCACCCCCAGGCGCCGGAGCCAGAGCAGCCCAAAGAGCCCCGCGAATAGAAACCCCAGCACCACCCGAAGCTCGGCCCAGCCCAGACCCGGTGATGCGCCTGCCATCGCGCAGATTCCCCAGTTGAGCGGGTGGTAGGCGCCCGACTGAGGATCCGCGTAGTAGGGATAGCCGCCCCGGTCGTAAGGATTCCAATACGGAAGATCGCCGTGATGCAGCGAGCGACACAAGTAGGTGAGATCGGGCCAGTACTGCTCGGGGACGTCCCACTCGAAGAAGCGCTCGTCTCCCGTGAAGATGCCGAGCCAGAGCGGCGCGAAGAGATACGCGGTCGTCAGCAGGACCACCGACACCGCAGACAGCATCGCGGCGCGATGGGTCGAAGGGGCTGAGGGCGCTCGCATCGGTTGGCTCAATGGGAGGCGGCGCGGGTCCAGAGCTCGAGCGCCGGTGCGCTGCCGACGGCGATGCGCTCGCGGAGGGTGAGGTGGTGGGCCTGCGCGAGCGTTCGAAGCTCGTTCGCCCGGTCGGAGCCGGGATCGATCAGGACCACGTCGGGCGTCTGATCTTCCAGATCATCGGGATGCTCCGAGCGCATGGAAGCGTTCACGAATCCCAGCCAGGGTTCGCGGAGTTCGGTGGTGAGCGGCCACGTCGTGACGATCAGCGGGTCCGAGTGGAGCGTCCGGATGCGGGCGTACGCCTCGCGGTGCGAGGCGACGACGTCGGCGAACGCGAACGTGTGCTCCGCGGCTTCACCCGGGGTGTGCAGCGACATCACGCCGAGGGCGCCCGCGAGCACCACCGGAGCGAGCGCGGCGGGACGGACGAATCGCGTGGGCAGCAGGCGAGTGACCTCCGCGATGGCCAACATCAGGAACACCAACACCCCGGGATGGACAGGCAGCGCGTAGCGCTCGAGCCAGAACATCTTGGCGAAGAAGACCACGTTGCCGAGGAGCAAGAACGCGATCGCGAGCAGCGTCGCGTCGGGCTTCAGGGAGGCCGGCCACACGGGGCGTCGCGCGAGGACCGCGATCGCCACCACGCCCGCGGCGCTGAACAGCCATCGTCCGTGCCAGAGGAACAGGGAGGGAAACACCGTCAGGACGTTGGCGATCGCGAAGGGCCTCTCGGCGAAGAGGTTCTGGTGATGAGGAAAAACGAAATAGCCGGCAGTGAGTCGCTGCCACACGAAGAACACCGCGAGCGCGAGCATCGGCGTGAGTGAGATGGCGATCGGTCGCCAGCGTTCGCGTAGCTGCGCCTGGCGCCAGGCCTCGACGAAGAGGCCGCCGGCGATGGCGATCGGAGGTCCGACGCCCGTCTCCTTGATCCACACCAGCGCGATGCCCGCCACCGCTGCGCCGACGTATTGGCCGCGTGACGCCAGCAAGAGCGCCAGCACGGTCAGCGCGGTCAACGGCATCTCGGGCAACAGGAACGCGCCCATCGACATGAAGAGTGGACTCGTGGCCAGCATCGCCGCTGCGCAGACGCCCACCATGCGCCCGCCGCGCTCCTTCCCGAGCAGGTACGTGGCTGCCAGCGCGAGCGCGGTGAACGGGACGATCAGCGCGTGACCGATGGTGGGTCCGCTCCCGAAGAGCCGGAATGCCAGCGACGCGACGACGTACAAGAGCGGCGGATGTCCCCGCGACCAGTCGTCGGGGAAGTGACCCGGTGTGGGGTTCAGGTCGTGCAGCGCCAGCCAGCGCGCCCCGGGCGCATACACGTCGGCCTCGTCCCAAAAGTAGGGCAGCGAGAGCGGACCCGGACGCACCACCATCGCCCAGAGCAGGGCCAACCCCACGGCTACCCACGTCTCGCGGTTTCGGGAGAAGTAAGCCCTGACGGCCGACCCGGGCTGCGGAGACATCAGGGCGACAGCGTGCGATCGATGATCTCGATCCAGCGGCGGCGCCACTCGGCTTCTCCATAGTCGCGCATCGCGATCGCGCGGCTCGCGGCCCCCATCTTCTGGGCGAGCGCGTCGTCGCTCAAGAGCATACGGCAGCGATCTCGCACTTGGGCCGCGCCATCACAGACGAAGCCATTCTCACCATCGATGACGTAGCGTTCGATCCCGGGGAGTCGAAACGAGACGATCGGCATCCCGGTCATCATCGCCTCGATCAGGGTGATCGTGTATTCCTGCTCGCCGTCGTGCAGATACACCCGGCTCTTGCGGAAGAGCTCCTGGATTCCTTCGTAGGAGAACTTCTCCTGGGTCTCGTCGAGGTGATCGACGTGCAGGTGAGGCACGTCCGCCATCGCCTCGAGGTACTGCTTGTAGTGCCAACCCCGCTGCTTGTAGGTGTGGATGATCGAGAGGACGCGCCTGTCTTCTCCCGTCCACGGACCGTAGGCCTCGGGATCCAGCCCCAGCGGCACATACGGGACCTCGACGCCCTTCTTCTCCTTCAGCCAAGCCACGGTGTTGGGATAGAACGACACCACGCTGAAGTCGTCACGCGACAAGAGGGCATCCCACTCGGGTTCTTCGAGCTCGGCCACTTTGGACACCCGGTAGAGCTTCTTGCCCGGCCTCTCCCAGAAGAGCTTCACCTGCCAGTTGAACATCAACCATGCGAGGTCGTAGCGCTCGGGCCAGCCGATGGCGGGCCGTCCCTCCATGCGACCGTCGAGGAGCGCCGCGTAGTCGCTCGGCTCCCACTCGAGCTGGGCGTCGTCGAACGCGGGCAGCACGTTGTGCACGTTCGGTTCTTGAGGACGCCAGTACTTGAACTGATCCCAGTGACCCAAGAAGTACGTGGGCAGTCCGACGCGGGTGAAGTGGTATTGGACCCCCGGGTGGGTGGGGATGATCAGGAGCTTGTAGTCGGTCCGCGGGGCGCGCGGGCTCATGCCTGCCCTCGCAACACCACGACTGGCGCGAGCACTTCGCGCTCCGGCGAGCTCAGCTTGCGGGAGAGCTCGCCGCCCGCGTCGAGCAATACCCCCGAGGGTCCGCGACCGCTCTGGTAGAGCGCGACGAGCGCCTGGCGATCGGCCAGGCACGGATGCGCGACGACGACGACGTCTGCGCCCTCCACCGCCTCGGCGATGGTGTCGACGGCGCGGGCGCGGGGATCATCGAGCGCGGCTTCGAGCGCCAAGAGGCCCAACGGCGGAATGCGCGCATCGGTCACCGAGGCATCGGCGACCGCTACTGTCATGCCCGCATCCAAGAGCGCGGTGACGAGCTGCACCGGGGCGCTGTCGCGCACATCGGAGGCGCCCGGCTTGAAACCGATGCCCACCACCGCCACGCGCTGGGGCTTACGAGCGAGCACCGCGGCCACCAAGTGATCGAGGTGCGCTTGGTTCGAGGCGAGCACGCCGCCCAGCACGGGGACCTTCACGCCCGCGCCGCGCGCGAAGCTCTCGAGCGCGGAGACGTCTTTGACCAGGCACGCGCCACCGAAGGGCATCCCGGGCCTCAGGTACGCCGCGGAGGTGTTGAGCTTGGTGTCGCGACACAAGAGCTCCATCACCTCGAACGGGTCGACGCCGATGGGCTTGGCGATGCGCGCGACCTCGTTGGCGAAGCTCACCTTCAGCGCGTGCCAGGCGTTCGCGACCAGCTTGAGCACCTCGGCGCTCGCGGGATCGGTGCGCACCATCTTCGCGTGGTGCGCGGGCCCCCAGATCCCCTCGACCACGCTCGCGGCCGCGTCGTCCTCGGTGGCGTACACGATGAGCTCGGGCTCCTCGCGATCTTTCACCGCGCTGCCTTCACGCAAGAACTCCGGGTTCAGCGCGAGGCTGACTTTGGCGCGCACGCCGCGCTCACTCAGCGCGGTGGCGATGGCATCACGCGCTTTCGAATACAGGCCCGGCGGCACGGTGCTGCGGATGATCAGCGTGTAGGTCGCGCCGGGGGGCACCGCGCGGGCGACCTCTTTGCAGGCACCGAGCACGTCGTCGATCAAGAGCTCGCCGTCTGGGCCGCGGGGCGTGCCCACGCAGATGAGGGCGCAGCCGCTCCCTTGCACCGCGGCGCTCAGATCGGTGGTGGCGCGCAACGTGCGCAACGCGATGGCGCGTTCGATGCGCTCGCTGAGGAGCGGTTCCACCAACGGGGCACGGCCGCCCTCGATCGCTTCGACGACGGCCGCTCGCCGGTCGACGCCGACCACGTGCCTTCCGGCGGCAGCGAGCACGGCGGCCTCGACGCACCCGACGTAGCCGAGGCCGATCACTGCGACGGTGGTCACCGGGATCGGCGCGACCGGGAGCATGCTCGCGGGCATCGTGCTCATGAGGCGTTCGCGTCGAAGAAGGGCGCTCCGTCCTTCCAGTCGCTCAGCTTGTCGGCTTTGCGATCGAAGAGCGGCGAGGCCTTGAGGCCCGAGCGATGGGCGCGCATGGCCCAGGCGGTCTTCACGCAGCCGATGCCGTACTTCACCCCCACGTCGAAGTGAATGGTCTGCATCCCATCGAAGTAGCGCGCGGGACAGCTGATCTCGCCTATCGGGAAGCCGAAGTGCAGGGCTTGGGCGATGAGCTCGTTGTCGAAGACGTAGTCGTTGCTGTTCTCCGCGAGGGGCAGCTCCTCGAGGATCTTGCGGGAGAACGCGCGGTAGCCGGTGTGGTACTCGCTGAGGCCCGCGCCCATCACCCCGTTCTCGAAGATGGTGAGGCCACGGTTCACCACGAACTTCCAGAGCGGCATCCCGCCCTTGAGCGCGCCGCGCATCAAGAGACGCGAGCCGAGCGCGAGATCGTAGCCGCCGTAGGCCACCATCGAGGCCATCGCGGGCACCAGCTCGGGCCGGTACTGGTAGTCCGGGTGCACCATCACGGTGACATCGGCGCCCAGCCTCAGCGCCTCGCGGTAGCCGGTCTTCTGCGCCGCGCCGTAACCCCGGTTCTTCTCGTGACGAAACACGTGGCAGCCCAGGCGGCGTCCCAGCTCGGCGGTGCCATCGGTGCTTCCGTCGTCGACGAGGATCAGGAGATCCGCGAACCCTTGGGGGATGTCGTCGAGGGTTCGCTCGAGCGTGCTCGTGACGTTGAGGCCCGGCAGGACCACGGCGATCTTTTTGTTTCCCAACATGCGGCGCGCACGCTAGCACGATGCGCCCTACTTCCAGCTAGGCGGCAGGCCTTCCTCGATCTCGATGGCTGCGAAGGGTGGGGTGACCGAGGGGCCCAGATCCTTGGCCCAGTCCCAGGTCTGCCGCAGGCCCTCGATGAGCGTCGTGTTCGGTCCTTCGCCGAGGACTCGATTCAAGAGGCTGTGATCGGAGTGGGCGTGGGTGACCTCGTTGCGCGCCGCCAGGTGCTTCACCTCGAGATTCTTGCCGGTGACCTCCACGATGGCGCGCGCGAGCGCTTGGATGGTGTAAGTGTCGTCACCGCCGACGTTCAGCACGACGTTGCGCGCCGCGTCCGACCATGCGCTCGCCGCCATCCGGGGCGCGACGTCGCCGACGTAGGTGAAGGCCCGCGTCTGCTCGCCATCGCCGAAGATGCTGAGCGGCTGACCCGCCATCGCTTGGTTCAAGAAGATCCCCACCACGTTGCGGTACCGGTCGCGCATCGACTGGTAGGGTCCATACAGGTTGTGCGGGCGAAAGATGGTGTACGGCAGGCCGAACTGATGAAACGCCGCTGCGAGATCGAGCTCGACCGCGAGCTTGGCTATCCCATACGGATCCTCGGGGCGGGGCACGTGGCTCTCGCGCAGCGGCAGCTCGCCGGTTCCGTAGACGGCGATCGACGAGGTGAACACGAAGCGTTCGACGTTGTGCCGCACCGCCTCGTTGATCAGGGTCACCGAGCCCACGACGTTGTTGATGTAGTTGTGACGACGGATGAAGTGGGAGAGGCCCTCGGCCGCGTACGCTGCGAGGTGAAAGACCACCTCGAAGCGATGCGCGGCGAAGAGCTTGGTCACGAGCGCGGCGTCGCAGATGTCGCCTACCACCAGCGCTACGCCGTCGGGCACGTTCTCGGCGAGGCCGCCCGAGAGATCATCGAGCACGACCACCTCGCGCCCCTGCGCGACCAGCGCGCGTACGACGTGGGACCCCAAGAAGCCGGCTCCGCCGGTGACCAAGACGCTCATCGCGCGCATGGTGCCCAATCGCGGCGATGGGGTCACGTGGCGCTCGTCTCAATGCACCAGATCACCCATCGCAGCGACGAAGTCGGGCTGGCCGGGCGCGGCGCCGTCGTAGAGAAAGACCCCCGAGTTGTAGAGGACGTCGGGACATGCGTTGGGCGGCGGGCCGGCGAGGGTGATCTCGCGGAGCGTGGTCCCGGTGGCGGGATCGACGGCGCGCACCCGACGGGTCAGGGCGCGCCGTCGCACGATGGCGCCTGCGTCATAGTTGCAGGTCTCGATCTCCGTGAGCTCTTCGGGCTCGAAGCAGAAGACCAGCGACGCGTCGCTTGCGGTGTTCGGTGAGCTCCATGCGGTCGGCAGCTCGGTGCCCGCGTAGATCCAGGATCCGGCGTCACCCCGTGTGAACGCGAGCGCGGTGCTCGGGGTGGTGCCCGAGGGCCGTGCACCCGGGACGGGCTGGCCGTTGCAAGCCAGCGTCGCGTCGTCGACAGCGCTGGTGGCAATGACGCCGATGATCATGAGGATACCGAAGCCCACACAACCAAGGAGGACGACGGAGAGGCAGCCGATGGCGATGAAGCGGTTCACGGCGCGCGCTCTACGAAATGGCCCCGTGTCAGTCACGTCAAAGCGCATCAAAGATGGCGCGCGCCCCAGTGGTCGCGTTCGCGCTCGACCGTGCCCGGCGCCGCGCTTCGAACCGGGTGATGGTCGGTCACCGCTTCCGTGACGCGCCGCGCTACGCTCGAAGGCCTTGGCCAGGGCGCGCGGCGGGCCTACCCTCCGGGACCGCGTGGCCGATCCCGGAAAACGACCGTCGATGACGCCTGGCGCCCGTTCGGCGTCGAGCAGCGCTGCGACTCGCCCGCGCCCGAGCAAGCTCGACATCCTCTCGCAGTCGACCTTGCAGGCGGGCACCCTGGTCGCCGGCCGCTACCGCATCGACGCGGTGCTCGGGGTGGGCGGTATGGGCGCGGTCTACGAGGCCACCCAGCTCAACATCAACCGCAAGGTCGCGCTCAAGATCGTGCGGCCCGATCTGGCGGGCGATCCGATGATGGCCATGCGCTTCGAGCGCGAAGCGCGCGCCGCTTCAGCCGTCCATCACCCCAACGTCGTCGTGGTCCACGAGTTCGGCCAGGCCGACGATGGGACGCTCTTCCTGGTGATGGAGCTGCTCGCGGGCGAGAGCTTGAGCACCCGAATGAAACGAGAAGGTCGCCTGCCCGCGCGTGAGGCCGCGCGCCTGGCTCACGAGGTGGTCGCGGCGCTCGAAGCCGCCCACTCGGCCGGCGTCGTCCATCGGGATCTGAAGCCCGACAACATCTTCCTGGTGAACACCAGCGGGGTGAAGGTCCTGGACTTCGGCATCGCCCGGATCCTCGATCGCAACGACGCGGGCGTTCAGTCGCAGGGCACCGACAGCTCGGCGCTCACCGAGATGGGCCAGATGCTGGGCACGCCGCGCTACATGAGCCCCGAAGCAGTCGCGCGGATGCCTATCGGTCCGCCCGCAGATCTCTACTCGCTCGGCTGCATTCTCTTCGAGATGATCACCGGCCGTTACGTGTTCCTCGAGAACCAGCCCGTGCTCTTGATGAGCGCGCACCTCAAAGAGACGCCGCCTCGGGTGAGCGAGGTGAGCAAAGACCTCGACTCGCCCCCTGCGCTCGAGGCGCTGGTCGATGATCTCCTGAAGAAGCTCCCCAGCGATCGACCGGGCTCCGCCTCGAGCGTGAAGCGTCGGCTGATGGTGATGGACTGGACCGCACCGAGCATCGCCGAACAGTTCGCCGCCGAGAGCCGGTTCGCCAAGCCGCCCGACGAGGACATCCCGGTCGAGCAGTACGCCCGCGGCACCGGACGCGCCGTGAGGGTGGTGCGGAGCTTCTTGCTGCTGGCGCTCGCCGCAGCGATCGCGTGGCTCCTCTACGAGCATCGGCAGCGGCTCGAGGCCGAGCGCCGAGATGAGGCCTCGACTGTGATGGTGCGCGCCATCGAGGACGACGAAGCTCCCCGCGAGCGGGTTCCCGAGTTGCTGATGACGATCTCGATAGCGCCCTCTTCGGCGGCCGAGCACGCGGTGATCACCTGGGACGCCGCCGTGCAGACCGGGAGCTTCTCCGTGCCCGCGGATGGCGTCGCGCACCGTCTCGAAGTTCGCGCCGAAGGCTACGAGACCTACGGCGTCGAGATCCTCGCGGATGGTCCCCACGAAATCGCCGTCGAGCTCCGCGCCGCGCGCGCTCGCCGTCGCGGTCGTTAGCGGGAGGCGCGTCGACGGCGAACGAGCGCCGCGAGCCCCGCGGGTGCAAGCCACATCATCGAGCTGCTGTGGGCCTGAGACGCCCGGCAGCTGCAGCCCGAGCTCGCAGGCGTCTCGACGTCGGCGCCGACGCCCGCATCGGAGGTGCCGCCATCGGTCGGGCCTGCGTCGGGCAAAGCGCAGCTCCCTCCTGCGCCCGTCGCGCTCGCGCTCACGTGATCCCATCCAGCCGCGGGGTAGAGGCGCACGGCATCACCGTCGCCCGTGGTGCGAGCGACGGCCAACACGTTCACGTTCCCGGCCGCGCTCGGCGCGAGGCAATACTCGATGGGCTCGCCGTCGCTGCGCCCTACTTCGACTCCGTCGACGTAGAGGATGAGTGAGGCCATCGATCGTCCCGCCGGCGGGGTCACCCGGGCGACGATTGCAGCGGACGAAAAGCTTCCGGCGCGCTCGAGCCCCTCGATGATCACGGTGGGCCGCTCGGCGTAGGGCGCGAGCATCGGATCCCCGAGGACGAGGTTCATCCAGTACACGAACGGCATGCGGCCCAAGTACGCCTCGGCCAACGTCGCGCCGGCCGCGTAGTCGCTCAAGAACGTGCGGGCAGGGAAGCAGTTGTTGAGCGGCTCGGCGACCGTGCCGTGCGCGCCCGCTGCGCCCGCGCTCACCCAACGCGCGATCGAGACCTGCGCTTGCCCGGTCTCTTCGAAGTTCTGAGGGACCGCGCCGAACGAGGTGAGGTTGTCGGTGAGCGCGCCCATCACGTAGGTGTTGCCCTCGATGGTGCTGTCGAGCGACGCGGCGCCGGTCGCGAAGCCCGCCAGTACCCGGCCCGTCAGGTCGCGATCGAACGGGACGATCTCGCCGACCACCTCACGGCTCGTGAGCGCGGTGAGGACCTGCGGATAGAACACGTCGAGCACCCCGCGCGCGGCGTCGGCGCCGTTCATCAGCACGAAGGTGCCGGCTTCCTCATCGCCCGCCTCCGCGCGGAGCGCCACGTCGATCAACCCCTCGGCGTCCTCGTCGCTGCGGCCGTGCAGCATCGTCACCAGCACAGGGCGGTGGGTGTACGTCGGGCTGGTGGCGGAGAAGCCCGCCGCGAAAGCCCCGGCCGTGTAGAGGCTGTTCAAGCGCGCGCGGGTGCAGGGCGATCCGCCGCAGTCGGTGAGCAGACCCGGGTCGCTCCCGAGCACCGGTGTTCCGTCGGTCAGCGTGCTGTCCCAGAGACCGAGCGCGGCCGCGACGGACACCGCGGTCCCCGACGGCGTGGCCACTCGGATAGGAACGCCTCGCATCAACACGACCGCCTCGATGCGAGAACGCTGCTCGCCCAGACAGGCGTCGAGCGGATCCATCAGGAGGGTCTCGAGCTCCTCGAACGTCATCTCGGCCGTGGTCGGCAGCGGCAAGAGACAGATCTGCGAGGCGGGCACGCTGCGCGCTTCGGCGTAGCGCATCGCCAGCGCCACGCTTCCGGGCACGTCGGCGTTCGCGACGATCGCCACCGAGTCGGGCGCAGGCGTCGCGCGGGCCACCGCAGGACAGAGTGTGAGCACCGCGATCAAGATCGTCGTTCGCTGCATCCCGCGATGCTACGCGCAGCTTCGGATCGGGGGAACTCGCGCGCGCGCCGTCGGCGGCAGGCGTCGGGCAACGAAAACGCACGGACGTTCGCTCGACCGGGGCGAACGGAGCGGCTAGCCCTCGGCGCCCCGCTGGGGAACGCGGGCAACTTTCGGGAACGCATGAGCCACGGCATCGTCATCGTCGGAGCGAACCTCGCGGGCGGCCGCGCCGCAGAGCAGCTCCGAAAGCAGGGATACGAAGGCCGCATCGTGCTGATCGGCGAGGAGCCCGAGCGCCCGTATGACCGTCCGCCGCTCTCCAAGAAGGCGCTCCGTGGTCAGGTCCCCGA
>Ga0335397_10003046_pt1 | contig 22688 bp, 38 predicted proteins | sample MAT04_FD_205740 | JGI IMG/M metagenome (GOLD analysis project Ga0335397, IMG submission 205740) | Freshwater microbial communities from Lake Fryxell liftoff mats and glacier meltwater in Antarctica - MAT-04 (spades assembly) (version 2) ... | reverse complement strand
AAAATAGCAAGACACCCGTAACTACAGTGTACGACGGTCGCCTCTCAACGGTTCTCAAAGCACCGTGGTTTTCAGAGAAAGCGCTTCTGGCAGGCGAAAATGGTGTGTATGTTTTCCAAGTAACTCCTGAGGCGACAAAGACACAAATTAAGGAGGCTATCATGAAGTTCTATAACGTTATGCCAAAGAAAGTGCGTATTGCAAATCTTCCTGCAAAAAAAGTATCCCTTCGTACGCGTCGCGGAATTGGGACTCGTGCTCGTCGCCACAAGGCATACGTATACCTTGCAAAGGGAGACAGCATTCAGCTTGTATAATACTGAATCGGTAACAAAATTATTATGAAAATCTACAAACCAACATCTGCAAGTCGCCGAAACATGGTGACACTTCCCTATAGGGAACTTCTTTCAGGCGACAAACCGACAAAGGCCCTTCTCTCTACCCGTAAGCGTCGTGCAGGACGAAATAACGCAGGACGTATCACCGTACGCCACCAAGGTGGGGGCCATAAGCGTCGCTATCGCGATGTTGACTTTACGTACAACAAGAAAGATATTCCTGCAAAAATTGAAACGATAGAGTATGATCCCTATCGCACGGCATTTATTGCGCTCGCGCTTTACGCTGATGGTGAGCGCCGGTACGTTGTAGCACCAAAGGATACAAAAGTAGGAGATACATTTATCGTGGGCGCGGATGCTCCTATTAAAGTTGGAAACCGTATGCCTATTGGAAAAATTCCTTCAGGAACATTTATTTATAATCTAGAACTAAAACTTGGAGCAGGAGCTCGCATAGCTCGATCAGCTGGAAACTACGCTGAAGTGGTGGCTCATGATGCTGGATACGCGCAGGTTAAAATGCCGTCTTCTGAAATCCGAAAAGTCTCTGATCTCTGCTACGCATCTATTGGCGCAGTAGGAAATGAGAACTCTCGTCTTGAGAACTTCGGGAAAGCTGGACGCTCACGCTGGCTTGGCATCCGCCCTACGGTTCGTGGTAACGCCATGAACCCAGTTGATCACCCACACGGAGGGGGTGAAGGAAAGCAAGGACGTGGACTTCGTCGTGCAAAATCTATGTGGGGCAAGCCTACAGGAAAGGGACAAAAGACAAGAACCCCGAAAAAATACTCAAACGTCTTCATTGTTTCTCGAAGAAAAGTTGGAAAGAAGGCGTAAATAGTTCGTGTGGACTAAACGCGGAAATACACAAAGGACCATCTATAAGATGGTCCTTTGTGTTGGTATTTTGTATGAAAGAAAAGGATTTAAAAATTGGAGAGGCAACAATTATGGATGTCCTTAAGCTGTGCAGGGAATGTCTGAAGTATTCAATGGGTGTTTTTGAGAGCATGGAAACGCGTATAGATAATATAGCTACTTACTTAGACAACTTTGATGAACGCCTCACAGACGTTCATCAAAGAAGTGTCAGAATAGAAAATACCCTAGACGAGGTACAGGAAGGCTCGGTGCGCTAACGAAAGCTTTTGATGCTGATGCGGTTACTCTTTTGGGCCACAAAGAAAGAATAGTCGCTTTAGGGTAGGGCGTGTAGTTTTTCTGCTTTTTCCTGTCTACGGAATATACACAGGTTTCAAAATGTCGCTCAACGTGCTGAGCGGTATCGGATTAATTACAGATCCGAATACGTAGGCAGCTACTTGGTATGGCGGGAACATAATCTGAAGAGTGTCGCCGTCTATGGCGAAGTTTTGGAAGCTATCACTTTCAGGAATTGTGCCGGATGTGATCATGTCTTTGTCGGCAGGTGCTCCCGCCTTAAGGCTTAAAATAACAGGCAAATCTTTTCTAGTGACTTCACTTATTCGTTCAAGGTAGTTTGCAGAAGGGATAAATAAGTCAGAAAGTGAGAGAGGTTCTCCAGTAGCAAGGTCAAAGGTAAATGTCCTAAAGTAGGTGTTTCCATGAGCGCCCAAAGTGTCTTCATACATTGTAAAGATGTACGATACCGTCTTTGGACTTAGAGACATGGTGTAGGAAATGCTCAAAACATACATTCTCTCGTCCAGCCCGCGAATTTCTATATCCCGCGGAGTCAAAGTCTCAAACTCTCCGCTTTCTTTAAATCTCTGAATTGTATTCTCTACAAATCCGCGCATTGAGTCAGTTGCAGCAGTATCAAGTTCCTGCCCCACACTTGTTCGAAGGAGAGTTTCTACAGGGTACCTTGCTTGTATGTCATAAAACTCTCCCAAATCCGTTATTGAGCTCGGCGTATCGTTATATGTAGTTGTTGTCGAGGAGGCGATTCCCGAAACGTCTCCGATGGGAGTAGCCTTCATAAAATAATATCCGCCAGAAAGTATCACAAATACACCGATGAGTCCCAGAACCCAAAATACCGCTGTGTGTTTGTTATTCATATATATATTATACAAGACAAATTGTATATTCAGACGCCTTTATCCGAACCATCCTCTACTATCGAGCAAAGCAGGCTCCCATTTAAATACAGAAGGTGCTACATCCGAAACCTCTTTCAGGGCTGTATTTGACAGAGCAGCGGGTTTCCTATAGATTATGGCTATACCTCGCGCCTTTGCGCGGGCTTTTAATTCTCATGCCTCGATCACTAAAGAAAGGACCCTTCGTGGACGTTAAGCTCCTCAAGAAGGTATCTCTTGTAAAACCTGCAACAGCAGGGGTAATTAAGACGTGGGCCCGTAGAAGCCAAATTTCTCCAGACTTCCTAGGCTTTACTTTTGGTGTCCACAACGGACAAAAGCACGTTGAAGTTCTTGTAACAGAAGATATGGTGGGACACCGACTTGGAGAATTCTCTCCAACAAAGAAATTCGTTCGTCACGGAGGTAAGATGCAGAAACAGCTAGAGCAAAAGAAGCAGGAGTCAGAAATTGCAGCAGCCAAGGCAGCAAAAGCATCCCCTGCGAAAGCGCCAGCCAAGAAAAAATAAATCTGAAATACTAATATGAAAGCATCTCTCACCAGCCACAATCAGCCTCCACGAAAAGTCCGTCTAGTTACGGAGCTTGTTAAGGGTAAAAAGGTTACGGATGCACTTTCTGTACTTTCCTTTCTTCCAAAACGTGCCTCCTACCCAATCGCAAAACTTATACACTCAGCTGCCGCAAACGCTAAAGATAAAGGAGCGGACATTAGTGACCTTATGGTTAAAAACATTACGGTAGACACCGCAGGAATGCTCGTTAAGTTTATGCCGCGCGCCATGGGTCGTGCAGCACCCGTCAGACGACGCAAGAGCCAGATCAGCGTTACCCTCGCTTCAACCAAGGCATAATTTTTACCATGACACACACCGTACATCCTTACGCACACCGCCTCGGCATCATCCGTGACTGGAGAAGTCGTTGGTTTGCCGCCGATAAGAAATCTTTCCGTGAAAATATCGCAGTGGACGAGGCTATCCGTGCATATCTTAAGAAAAAACTTCGCAACATGCACGTCGCTGAAGTTGAGATTGAGCGATCAGCAAACGAAGTACGGGTAATACTTTTTACTGCTCGACCAGGACTTGTTATCGGGCGATCAGGAGAAAACGCAGCAAAACTTCGCAAAGAACTGGGTATTGTTGTCACAAAAGTGTCTTCAACACACGGCCGTGCTATAAAACTCGATATCATGGAAATTCGTCAGCCCGAGACTTCCGCTACCGTCATAGGAATGATGGTAGCGGAAGGGCTTGAAAAGCGCATGCCCTTTCGTCGAATCCTAAAGCAGACCGTCGAGAAGGTAATGGCAACTCGTGACGTTATCGGAGTACGTGTCATTGTCTCAGGACGTCTAGGGGGAGCTGATATGGCTCGTAAAGAAGAGATAAAGCGCGGACGTATTCCTCTTCAGACATTCCGTGCAAATATTGACTACGCTCAAGTTGAAGCAAATCTTCCATATGGCGTTATTGGTATTAAGGTGTGGGTTTACCTTGGTGAGCAGTTTTCCATGGCAGCAGACGCGTCAAGCGAGCGCACACCAAGTCGCGCCCCTAATACAAAATAGCCATGTTATTTCCAAAAAAAGTAAAACACAGAAAGTGGCAGAACGGACGAAAGTCCGAGACTAAACTTATGCGTCCTGATACCCGCGGAACAACGGTTTCCTTCGGTTCATATGGTCTTAAGGCAACAACACCCCATCGCGTAACATCAAATCAGATAGAAGCCGCGCGTAAGGTTCTCTCGCGTGCAACGGGAAAGGGTGGTAAGCTCTGGATTCGTATTTTCCCAGATCGTCCTGTTACTGCGAAGCCGGCTGAAGTGGGTATGGGTAAGGGTAAGGGAGATCCAAAGCATTTTGTGTTTGAGGTTCGCCCTGGGCGCGTTCTTTTTGAGATTGATGGCGTTGCTGACGCTCCGGCACGTGACGCGCTACGTCGGGCAGGCTCTAAACTTCCGCTTAAGACCAATATTGTAACGCGCATATAGTATGAAAAAGAAAATCATTTTATCTGAAAAGAATCCCACCGAGCTAACGGAAATGCTCGCCGAAAAGCGTGAAGAACTTCGCAAGATTCGTTTTTCCGGAAGTGGTGTTCGCGCAAAAAACACAAGTAATGCAAAAAACACTCGTGCAGATATTGCTCGCGTTATGACAGAGCTTCATGCAAGAACGCTTGTTAGTAAAAAAATGAAGAACGTATAATTTTATGGAAACTACAACTAAACCCCAAACATTTGATGGCGTCGTCGTAAAGACTGCGATGAAAGATACCGCAACGGTTGCTGTTTCTCGGTACGTAAAGCACCCTAAGTACAAGAAGTATCAAGTGCTCACCAAGAAGTTTTTGGTACATGACCCGGAAAATACCGTTGCGGTAGGAGATAAGGTAACTATTGTCGGTTGCCGCCCTATCTCAAAACTAAAACGCTTCGCTATCTTAAAGTCTGGCTCATAATTTTTATAAATAAACCACTTGCTTATGCTACAAACACAAACGATCGTCCACGTTGCAGACAACTCAGGAGCAAAAGTTGCTCGCGTCTTCAAGGTGCTTGGTGGTTCTAAGCGGCGTTATGCAGAGCTTGGAGATGTCGTGGTTGTTTCAATACAAAGCGCAGAGCCGCGCAAAGCGGTAAAGAAAAAAGATATTTTCAAGGCTGTTGTAGTTCGTCAACGAAAACCGTTTCGTCGCGCTAATGGCTCCTATGTCCGTTTTGATGACAATGCCGTAGTCCTCATTGAAAAACAGGGTAAGGAAATGGGTCCTAAGGGGAACCGTGTCTTTGGACCAGTTCCACGCGACATTGTGGAGAAAGGATGGCAAAATATCGCTTCAATAGCTCCTGAGATTGTCTAACTAATTTACGTATGAAATCTTACAAAATGAAAATTAAAAAGGGAGACACGGTTATGATTGTCTCAGGCAAAGACAAGGGAAAGACTGGTCCAGTAGTTCAAGTTATGCCACAGACAGGCAGGCTCGTTGTGGAAGGTCTTTCACTAGCAAAGCACCACATAAAGTCAGTTAAGGGAGGGCAATCAGGTGGTATCATCGAGCGGCCACGCGCGATTGACGCCTCTAATGTTATGCTCATGGATCCTAAGGAAAATAAGCCCACGCGCATTGGAAGGTCTGTGGTTGACGGTAAAATCGTCCGAATTGCAAAAAAGAGCGGGAGTACAATCTCATAATATTTACGTATGACTATCACAGAAGAAAAACAAAAGAGCGCCTATAAGACTTTCAAAGATGAATTTGGCTACACGAATGTGATGGCTGCTCCACGAATTATCAAGATCGTCGTCTCTTCAGGAGTCGGAAAGGCAAAGGACAAAAATCGTCTGAAGCTTGTTGACGATCGTATGGCTCGCATAACTGGCCAGAAGCCTTCAGCGCGCCCTGCCCGCATGTCAATTGCACAGTTTAAGCTCCGTGAGGGAGAAATCGTTGGCTATCAGGTGACTCTTCGTGGCGCACGCATGTACAATTTCCTTGATAAATTGATTCATATAGCACTTCCTCGTACTCGTGACTTCCGGGGCCTTTCAAAGACGGCAATTGATGATATGGGAAATATGACCATTGGTATAAAGGAATCAAGCATCTTCCCAGAGACCTCAGAAGAGGATTTGAAAGATGTATTCGGTCTTGCGGTAACTTTGGTTACTACGGCGAAGAGTAAGCCTGAAGCGGAAGCTTTCTTCCGTCACCTGGGTGTACCGATGAAGCCATAGGCGAGCTCGGTCAAAACGTCCAGCTGCTTCGTTATAGGACCTTAAAAGTCAGGACCTCGGGCGTCTTAACTCTAGTACCTAAAAGCCACGAACGACTCCATTAAGACAACGTTCTGTAGACGTGATCTGAAAGGACGCAGGGTCACCGAGTCTATCGTAAGCAATAGCACGAGTGGAGATTTGACACTGCAATTACTTACTGATACATTACTTGAACGCTCTTCGGGGCTATTTTTTTCGTATGGCAAAAACCTCACAACTCGCACGAAACCAAAAGAAGATCACTCTCGTCGCACGATACGCAGAAAAGCGTGCGGCTCTTAAGGCTGCCGGCGACTACGACGGACTACAACTTCTTCCTCGCAATTCTTCACCCGTCCGAGTTAAGAACCGATGTTCTATTACCGGACGCGGTCGTGGATACCTTCGTGCCTTTGGACTTTCACGCATTACTTTTCGCGAGCTCGCACGTGAAGGTAAAATACCAGGAGTAAAGAAAGCATCATGGTAAGCGACCGCGTTGGAGATTTTATAATTCGTTTGAAAAATGCAGGAGCAATTGCAAATACTCACGTATCTGCACCTCACTCGAACCACGTACTCGATATTGCAAACAAGCTGAAGACCCTTGGATACGTGGAGCGTGTCGAAGTTAGTAAAGATCTTCCGAAAGTCATTAACGTTACTCTTTCCTACAATGAAGAAGGAAAGCATAAAATTAACGGCGTAAAAAGAATTTCTAAGCCGGGTCGCCGCCTTTACGTTGGAGCGCACGAGGCACATTCTGTAAAAAATGGCCATGGGGCTCGCATCATTTCTACACCAAAGGGAATTCTCACTGACGCAGAAGCGAGAAAGAATCGCTCAGGCGGAGAAACGTTATTTGAAATTTGGTAATACTCATATGTCACGCCTCGCAAAAAAACCAATTCCTGTACCAGCAAACGTAACCATTACGAGTGCTGACAGTGTACTTACTGTAAAGGGATCAAAAGAGACACTTTCAATGTTTGTTCATCCTTCAATTACGATTGACGTAACAGATGAGGGGGTTGTCATAAAACCAAAAGCACCGACGGCTCTTGCACGCGCCCTCACAGGAACATTTGCAGCACATGTCCACTCAATGACCGCAGGTGTAACAACTCCTTGGAAAAAGGTACTCATAATGAAGGGAGTTGGATATAAGGTAGATCTTAAGGGAGGTGACCTCGTACTTCAGGTAGGGTTCTCTCACCCGGTAACCCTAAAAGTTCCTGAAGGCATCACAGCCACTGTTGAGAAAACAACGATAACCATCAGTGGTGCAGACAAACAAAAAGTTGGACAGTTTTCAGCGGAGATTCGGCAAATAAAGCCACCTGAGCCCTATCTTGGTAAGGGAATTGCATACGACAACGAAGTAATCCGTCGTAAGCAAGGTAAGAAAGCGGTATAATATTTATGACACGACTAGGCACAACAAAAAAAGATCTACGAGACCGTCGTCATGCACGGGTTCGCGGGAAAATAAGCGGAACAGCTGAACGTCCTCGCCTTGCAATTTACCGATCAAACAAATTTGTATCAGCACAAGTAATTGACGATACTAAAGGCACAACGCTCGCCCAGGCTCACGGACGAGAGTTCAAGGGTGCGCAGACACTTCAGGCTGCAGCAGTTGGGAAGGCCATTGCAGAGCGAGCAAAAGCTGCAGGGATTTCCGCAATTGTATTTGATAGAGGGGGATATTCATACGCAGCACAAGTTAAGAAACTTGCAGACGCTGCACGCGAAGGCGGACTCACATTCTAATTCTTATGACCGATACAGCTACCATGGAAGATACAATTATTACGGAAGAAACTCCAGTAGAGCCTGTAACTCAAAAGGTTGTAGAGCCTGTTGAGGCGGCACCACCACGCGCACGCTCTGGCGCACGCGGTGCACGTCCAGGACGCGCTCGAGAACGCGCTCCACGTGAGCGTGCCGAATTTGAACAGGTAACACTTGATGTTCGTCGTGTTGCGCGTGTTATGGCAGGAGGACGCCGGTTCTCTTTCTCCGTAACGGTTGTTATTGGGGACAAGAAGGGCCGTGTTGGTGTAGGTCTTGGAAAAGGAGCAGATACGGCACTCGCTATTGATAAGGCGGTGCGTTCTGCAAAAAAAGCAATGGTTACTATTCCTTTGACATCTTCTCGCTCAATCAAGCACGAAGTATCTGCGACAAACTCATCTTCGACTGTTGAAATAATGCCTTCACCAGGTCGAGGTCTTGTTGCAGGATCTGCTATGCGCAGTGTTTTGGAATACGCAGGAGTCACAGACGTAATCGCCAAGATTCAGACTCGCACAAAAAACAAACTCACGATTGCCCGCGCCACTGTTGATGCGCTCTCAAAACTACAATCAAAGTAATTTTTCATAACTTCTACTTTTATGCAACTAAACACACTACAAGCAGCAACTCCTCGCGTAACATCAGCGCGGGTTGGACGTGGTGGAAAGCGTGGTAAGACGTCTGGACGGGGCACCAAGGGACAGAAAGCTCGTGCAGGACGCAAAATGCGCCCGGAAATGCGAGATATTCTAAAGAAGCTTCCGAAGCGTCGTGGTTTTGGTAAAAACCGCTCACACACGGTGCGCCCACAAGTAATTTATTCAGCCGTGAATCTAAGCTCGCTTGAAAAAGCTTTTTCTGCTGGAGACGCTGTTAATCCAATTACCGTTCTTGAGAAAGGACTCGTGCGCTCACGTGGCGGGTATATACTCCCGATCAAAATCCTAGGTACAGGAACTCTTACTAAGAAGCTCATCGTTACTGAGTGCGAGGCCTCTGTTTCTGCTGTTTCTGCAATCACTGCCGTAGGCGGTTCTGTAAGCCATGGTAAGTAATTTTTTTCACAAGCTTAGCCTCATTTTTACTGACAGCGGGCTTCGCGCGCGCATTCTTTTCTTGCTCGGCGCTATTGCTGTTTTTCGTTTTCTTTCTGCTGTACCAATTCCAAACGTAAACCGTGGAGCACTCGATCAATTTTTTCAAAACAACCAGTTTCTAGGTCTCCTTAGCATTTTCTCAGGAGGTGGTTTCTCACAAGTTTCTATTGTGCTTCTTGGGGTGGGCCCATACATTACGGCTTCTATTATGATGCAGCTTGCAACAGTTATTTTTCCAAAGGTAAAAGAAATGTACTCAGAAGAAGGCGAGGCAGGGAGAACACAGTTTATCTCAATCTCACGCATGGTTACGATTCCAATAGCAATACTTCAGGGTGTAGCATTCCTCTCTCTCCTTGAAAACCAGGGAATACTCAATCCTCTTACGCCGTTTGCTTTTGCAGTAAACGTGTTCTTGGTTGCCGCGGGATCACTCCTTCTTATGTGGATTGGCGAACTTATCACTGAGTTTGGCATAGGAAACGGTGTTTCTCTCATTATCTTTGCGGGAATAGTTTCAACACTACCTTCTGCAATTTCCCAAGCTGCTTTTACAGCAACGGCTGCAAACATCCCGGCGTACCTAGCGCTTCTTGTTCTTGCTCTCGGAGTCATATATTCAGTAGTTATGGTTGCTGACGCAGAGCGCTCCATTCCTATTGCACACGCGCGCCAAGTGCGAGGAAACGCTCTTCCGTCTGCCGCGACGTACCTTCCGCTACGTCTTCTGCAAGCTGGAGTTATCCCGATAATTTTTGCACTTTCTCTGCTACTTCTTCCTCAAATGGTACTAGCCGGACTTACCGCCGTTGGGTTTTCTGGCGTTGCTGTAGCTTCTGCAGCATATGAAAGTTTTGCCGCAATTGCGTGGGCGTACAGCGCTGTTTATTTCGTCCTTGTGGTTATGTTTACTTTCTTCTATACATCAATAACCTTTGAACCACATCGCGTTGCGGAAAATCTACAAAAAAGCGGCGCTTTTATTCCGGGAGTTCGTCCAGGAAGAGAAACGGAAAGCTACATTGCAAAAGTGGTTAACCGTATCACGCTTCCAGGCGCTTTATTCCTAGGACTTGTTGCTGTTATACCTTTTGTAATTGAAGGAATTACGGGAATCACTGCCATTTTGGTTGGAGGTACTGCGCTCCTTATTGCTGTTCAAGTGCTTCTGGATCTAGTTAGAAAAATTGACGCACAAATTTCTCTCCGCGAGTACTAGGAGGGTAATATTGAAAATACGCCTCGCTCTAAGTATTTATACTGATTACTTTTACGAAAAACAGTATAAAGGTATACTATGTCTATGAATACCAAACTAGTTGTTGCCGTACTTGTGGGGCTTATTGTCGGAGTAGGAGGAACACTCGCATGGAATAAAGATGGTGTTTATAAAAATACTATTGATACACGGGAGATAAAAACTGCTGCAAAGATGGATCATGGCACCATGTCTGACTCGATGGATTCAATGATGGGCAGTCTAGATGGGAAAACAGGAGATGCTTTTGACCAAGAATTTATAAATCAAATGATAGTGCATCACGAAGGTGCCGTTAGTATGGCAGAAGCAGCTCTCGTACATGCCAAACACCAAGAAATTAAGGATCTGGCCGGAGAGATTATATCTGCGCAAACAAAAGAGATTGGGCTAATGAAAGAATGGCTTGCCCTGTGGTACCCGAAAGCACGGTAAAAGATTTCCGGAATACGAGAGAGGTGCTAGAGTGAGGAAATTATATGGAAAAGAACCTAGCTCAAAGTCATAGAAGGGGAAAGCTGGTGCTACTATTTGCGCCAACGGGAAGTGGAAAAAGTGTTCTCATTAATCACATCAAAGAGGCGTTTCCGGACCTTGCCTTTTTGACCTCATGTACGACGCGGGAGCCTCGTCCGGGCCAAGAAAACAGCAACTACACATTTTTGAATGTTCAAGAATTCAAGGCAAGAATTGTAAACGGAGAATTCTTAGAGTGGGCAGAATTTGGAGGAAATTTTTATGGAACCCTCCAGGCGGAAGCGGAAATTGCTCTACATTCCGGAAAGGTGGTTATAAAAGAAATGGATGCCCAGGGAATAGAGCTCGTGCGCAAGATTTTGCCTGCTGATGAGCTTCTCATTATTTATGTAGACGCAGGATCTTGGGACGAGCTTGAGCGTCGAGTTCGAGCTCGTGCTCCTATATCCGAGAATGAATTAGCCTCTCGAAAGGAGCGCTACAGTAAGGAGGTAGCGCTTCAAGGAATTGCAGACGTTATCATTCACAATCTTCCGGGAGAACTTGAAAGAGCAAAAAAGGAGTTTGAAGATGTGATGGAAGAAGTTATGGTATCGGTTCGCAGATAATTCATTTTTTCGCTATAGTACTTGTATATGGAAAATCCTCTTAGAACCATTCTTTTGCTTGGTCGTCCTGGATCAGGAAAAGGAACACAGGCGGCGCTCTTAGCGGAGCGACTAGGTTGGAACATACTTTCCTCGGGCAACATTTTTCGTGCCCTACGTGAAGGAGACAGCAATCTAGCGCACAAGGTACGTCAGATGTATGATGCCGGAATCATTTTTCCGCACTGGTTTCCTGCGTACCTTTTTCAAAATGAAATCCTTAACATGCGGTTAGATGAAGGTATTATTTGTGAAGGATTTTCGCGGGCGGTAGAGGAAGCAAAACTTTTGGATGATGTTTTAAAGTTCCTGGGACGTGACTACACTGTCTTTAACCTCGCGGTATCCGAAGAGGAGGCAATGCGTCGCCAGCTTGAGCGAAATAAAGTAGATGCACGAACAGATACCGATACGAAAGAAAAAATCCAGATTCGCTTCAATGAGTATACGGAAAAAACTGAACCAGTACTCGCATTTTTTAGAGAAAAAGGAAGTCTCGTCGAAATACGTGGAGAAGAGCGCGCGGAGGATATTGCAACTCAAATATTCTCGCACGTTGATACGCTGATATGATAATCACGAGTAACGAAGAAAGGGAGAACCTTTTAATTGGTGGCAGAAATTTAGGAGTAGTTCTTGAAGAACTTGCACTAATGATTCAGCCCGGAATTTCAACAGGTGCAATTAATGCAGAGGCTGAAAAACGGATTCGAGAATTTGGCGATGTTCCTGTCTTTAAAAACTACACACCGGAGGGTGCTCCTTTTCCGTTTCCCGCAGCACTATGTGTATCCGTGAACGACGAGGTCGTTCACGGGATTCCGCGGTTTGAAAGAATTCTACGAGATGGAGATATAGTTTCTCTTGACCTAGGTCTCGCACACAACGGCATTATCGTAGATTCTGCACTCACTGTACCTGTCGGAAAAACAGATGCCACTTCTCACAAACTAATGGAAGCGACCCGCATTGCGCTTTTTGCTGGGATAGGAAGTGCTCGTCCGGGTAATCGTATTGGAGATATTTCAAACGCAATTGAAGAAGCATTCAAAGGCACAGGCTTCGGTATCGTAAAAATTCTCGGTGGCCATGGTGTTGGAAGAGAAGTGCACGAGGAGCCGTGGATTTCAAATGTCGGACATCCGGGAACTGGTATGGAGATTGTTGCAGGTATGGTACTAGCTCTTGAGCCCATTGCAAACGCGGGGAAGCAGTCAGTAAAAATACTAAAAGATGGCTATACGTATGTTTCTCGTGACGGCTCACGATCTTCACACACGGAGCACACCATTTTAATAGAGGAGAATGAAACTATAGTAGTGACGCAAAGACCCTCGGAGATAGTTTAGTTCAACTTTTTCGTTTATACTCTACATATAAGCGCCATAGGCGATTTTTAATAGCTAAATAAGCATATATGGCAGGACACCCAAGTAAAGAACGTTCTTTTGTTATTGTAAAACCTGACGGCGTTCAGCGAAGTCTCGTTGGCGAAATTATAAAGCGTTTTGAACGGACAGGACTCAAAATTGTAGCCTTGAAGCTCGCGATGGCAGACGAGGAAACTTTGTGGAAGCACTACTCAAAGGACGATGCTTGGTTCCTAAAGAAAGGAGCGGGAATCGTTGCCATAAGAAAAGAGCGAGGCATGCCTGTTGACAGGGAAGCAATCGAATACGGAAAGGATATTATCCGCGTACTCGTGCAGTACCTTACAGCCGGACCCGTTGTTATGCTGGTGCTAGAGGGAAATGAAGCTGTTGCCGTTGTAAAAAAAATTGTAGGAGAAACAGAGCCTGCCACATCTGATGTGGGGACTATTCGTGGCGACCTTACAACTGATTCGTATGCAATCTCAAATATTGATGGCCGCGCAGTCCGTAATCTTGTTCACTGCTCTGATGCGCCCGAGGAAGCCGAGCGCGAGATTAAGTTGTGGCTAAAGGATGACGAAGTACTTTCATATCGCTTGATGCAAGAACAGATACTGTATGACGTAAATTGGGACGGCATTCTAGAATAATCGAAACTCAAAAAATAAAGTTTTTTGAACGAAATAAAGAAAAAGCCCACGCCAAGGCGTGGGCTTTTTCTTTATTCTCGGGTGGTAGTATAGTTTCTACAGAGGCATCCCAAAAGCGACTTGATGTTCTCTCGGGAATTTTATATATCATCAGCTCAGTGAAACTTTATTGTTTCTTCGAACTATGATTGCGAATACCCACGTGGCTACAAATAGTTGCCACACAGGGGTGTCTCTAACAAAAAACCGCATAATGATGTGCGGTTTTTTGTTGCTTCCCACACAAGGTTCATATGTGCGTGCTACAGTATTCTTATGAATATACAGTGGCTCTTAGGCGCCCTCATTCTCGCTTGTGTTTTGGCAGGAGCCCACATGTACGCACTCGCAGAATATTTGTATTGGCACTACCCTTGGTTTGATATTCCTATGCATATTCTCGGTGGAATAGTTATTGCAGTCTTTTCAGTAGGACTTCTTAAGAAGTATAATCCATATGGTTTCTTAGGAATTATTTCTGTTGCATTTATCGGGTGGGAAATTTTTGAATTCCTATTTCACATTTCTACTGGACAACCTGACTATATTTTCGATACCTTACATGACGTCGTGAATAACTTTATTGGAGCGGGAATTATATACTTACTAGCAAAAAAAACTTTATGGCATTCCGTGTAACATTTGCAGGAGGAGCGGGCTCGGTAACGGGATCTAACTTTCTCGTTGAAGGCGCGCAAGGAAGAATGCTCGTTGACTGTGGCATTGAGCAAGGGAGAGACGCGTGCCAAAAATGCATGTACGAACCTTTTCCTTACGACGTCCCTACGCTGGACGCTGTCGTTATTACCCACGCGCACCTTGACCATATTGGGCGCTGTCCAAAACTCATGAGAGAAGGATTCAAAGGAAAGGCATACATGACAGGTCCCACGCGCGACTTAACGGAACTTATTTTGCGAGACTCTGCTTCAATTATGGCAATGGATGCGCGTAGTAAAGGTCTACCGCTTCTCTATGACGAGAAAGATGTAGAAAGTTTTCTTTCACGTATCGAAATTATAAAGTATCACCAAGAATTTGAAGCCGCACCTGGACTTTCGTGCTTTATGAGAGACACGGGACACATTTTGGGATCCGGAAGCGTGCGCATAACGAACGAAGAAGGAATTTCTCTTGCGATTACCGGCGATATTGGAAATTCTCCATCGCCGTACCTTAATGACGCAGAAGTTGTAGCGGATGCAGATGTGCTTATTATGGAGAGTGTCTACGGCGACAGGGTGAACATGCAAAAGGACGACAGGGTTGCGGAGCTTAGAGATGCCCTGAAGCGCGCCATCGCAAGGGGGGGAGCAATCTTAATTCCAGCATTTTCTATTGAGCGTACGCAACTGATGCTGTATGAGATTTCTAATCTCATGGACGGAGGTGAACTGCCAAAGATTCCGGTTTTTCTGGACTCCCCGCTTGCAATTAAAGTTACCGACGTCTACCGAAAATGGGGAGAGGAATATTTCAAACCTGCCGTTATGGATGAGCTCCACCGAGAGCATGATATCTTCACCTTTCCATTTTTAAAAGAAACACCTTCACGAAAAGATTCGGATATGATTAAGGGGAGGCAAAGCCCTAAAATTATCATGGCAGGCGCTGGTATGAGCCATGGCGGACGCATTGGGAGGTGGGAGAAGGAGTATCTCCCAGATCCCGCAACAACCCTCATGATTGTGGGCTACCAAGCCCCTGGAAGCCCTGGGAGGCTACTTCAGGACGGAGCACAAAGCATTCGCCTCGATGGCAGGCAGGTACGCGTAAAGGCCAAAATTGAGACTTTTTCGGGTTGGTCCGCCCATGCTGATCGTGACGGATTGCTTGCATTTGCCGAAGGTTCACTTCCTCGGGTTAAGACGATATTTACAGCACTTGGAGAACCTTCCGCCGCCAGGTTCCTAGCACAGCGTATCCATGATTATTTGGGGGTACAGGCTATTGCGCCAGAAGAAGGGCAAGTCTTTGAAATAACCAAACACGGTGCGGTAGAAATAAAAAATAAATAAATAATACTTCATGAATACAATATCTATTGAAAATAGTATGGTGTCAGGTTCTTTTGAAATTCCCGGATATACCGTGGTAGAAAACTTTGGAATAGTCCGAGGTATTGTTGTTCGATCACGCTCCATAATTGGCTCCATTGGAGCAGGCTTACAAACTATTTTGGGAGGTAATATCACTCTTTATGAAACGCTTTGCGAGCGTGCTCGTGAAGAAGCATTTGAACGTATGCTGGCTCATGCAGGGGAGTTAGGAGCGAATGCTGTCATTGGTATGCGATACGACGCTACGGAGATTGGTGCGGGCATTACGGAAGTTCTAGCATACGGAACTGCAGTGCGCGTTGAGTCTATCAAAATGTAGCAAAGGGCTATTACATGAAAATCCCCGAGGGCTTTGCCCTCGGGGATTTTCTTAACTCCGAGTACTCTTACGCTCCAACTTCTTTTGCAATTCTTGTGAAAACCTCGGGATGCTTCTGTGCAAACTCAGAGAGAACCTTTCTATCAAGTGCGATTTCCTTTTTTTTCATCATAGCAATGAATGTGGAGTATGACTGGTATCCGTTCTCGCGAATTGCAGCGTTCAAACGAACAATCCAAAGACTGCGGAAGTCATTCTTTTTGTCTTTGCGGTGAGCAAAAGCATTCTTCCCAGCATGAACTAATGATTCCTTTGCAAGGCGTACCTTGGTAGAGCGTCCAAAACGGAAGCCTTTTGCTCGCTCGAGGATATTTCGTCGTCGCTTTGCTGAATTAACTCCTCCTTTTACTCGTGTCATAGAATTGGTTGTTAAAAACTTATTTACTTATAGTTGAAAGGAAACGTCGACGAATTTGGTTGCTCACCGTGAGTGTTTGCGCACGCTTTTTTTCTCCCTTTGTTCGCCCACCCTCTTTTGCATTGAAATGGTCTTGACCAGGCTTACGTACGATAAGCTTTTTGTTTTTTGTTACACGTATGCGTTTCTGGTATGACTTGTTTGTTTTCATGGATAGTATTTTATGCGGGCACTGCGTCTGCTGGTTTTGCTGGAGCCTTTTCAGTGACGCCACCTTTTGGATCTCTCTCGATGACGACCGCAAATCCTTTCGGAGCACGAGCAATAGGGTCTGCCAAGCGATAAGCATACGGAATAAGAAGAACAAACTTCTCGAGACGATTTCTTAGAAATGCCTCCTCCATACCCTTGTATCGTCCTTTCAAAAAGAGCTCCGCGCGTACCCTATGACCTTCAGCGAGCCACTCAGCAGCTTTTTTAGCCTTTAACCTCATGTCGTTTTCTCCAGTGCCCACTTTTATCTGGACTTCTTTAGTTTCAGACACTTTTGCCTTAGAACGAGCTGCACTTTCTCGCTTACTTCGCTCGTATTCAAACTTACCATAATCCATGACTTTAGCAACGGGAGGGACGGCGTTTGGCGATATCTCAATGAGATCAAGACCTGCCGTTTCCGCAGCCTTCATAGCTTCAGCAAATGTGATAACGCCCAGGTTTTCTCCTTCGGCGCCTATTACACGCAGTTCTGGGGCGCGAATTTCGCGATTTATACGTATTTTCTCTGAGCTCAAGTTATCACGATACCATAATTAGCCTGTAGGTACAAGGGATTTTGCGCCGTCTTGGGGTATTTTTAATACGAACAAAGCGGATCAAGCTCCAAGCTAGAGGCGTGCAAAGCTCAGCTTTGCTCGAAAGCTACCGCCAATATGTTTACAGTCGCATTCGTGGACAGTATATTTTCCTTTTACCGAGGGGGGGTGAAAAAAGAAGACTACATAGAAATTCTCTACAAACATTTGCACATTATCCCGTACCTACGTATCCTAAAAACTAAATGAATGCACACACACAAGAACTAGCCTGGGACAGAGAATACAAAAAGCCTCTCGTCTTAAGTCCAAGCAATAAGCCACAGTCAGACGTGGTGCGCTTTAAGGATTGGCTTAAGAAAAAAGGGAGGAAGGAAGACAATAGAATTGATTTTACAGAACTTGCAGTTTTAGATCTTGGTAGCGGTACTGGTAGAAATTCCTACTATTTTGCAGATCTGGGAGCTCTTGTTACTGGCTATGAAATTTCAGAAACAGCGCTCAACGTTGCGCAGGAGTATGCAAAAAAAAGCGGACTTCCTATCACCTATGAAAAACGAAGTATAGGGTGTCCGTTTGGTCTCACGAACGAATCTGTTGATTTAGTCATAGATGCCACGTCGTCAAATTCCCTCAATAAAGAGGAAAGAGAAATATACGTGCGAGAATGCGCACGAGTTCTAAAGCAGGGCGGTATGCTTTTTGTTCGAGCGCTTTGTAAAGACGGAGACAAAAATGCAAGAACCTTGATCCAAAATTTCCCCGGACCAGATTCTGATACCTATATTCATCCAGACATTGGTGTTGTAGAAACAGTTTTTTCTAAAGAGGAGTTTTTAAAAACGTACAGCGAGTATTTTGATGTTGCGTTTTTAGACAAGACAAGTCACTATCCGGCAATTGAGGGCAGGAAGTATAAAAGAAATTATTGGATTGCATATTTTATGAAGAAGCCATTATAGGAGTTGGCTGTATTTTTGGTATTGTTGTAGAAGTGAGCGCTCAAACAAAAATCATTCTCGTTATTAGCATAAGTATCATCATTATCATGGTGGTCTGGATTTTCTATACAAATACAAGAACCGTCATTTCTTGCAAAGATCTATCTCCAAAACCGTCAATTATTGTTTTAGGAGATAGTCTCGTTGAAGGGCTGGGCGCGCGAGCTGGAGAAGATTTTGTCTCGGTACTTTCTGGAAAGATTGGCATACCAATTAAAAATCTTGGAGTAAGCGGAGACACAACGAAGCAGGGACTAAAACGAGCGCAAGAAATAACGGAGATGCCGGATATTGTCATTATTTTAATTGGTGGCAATGACGCACTCCGAAAGACTCCGGTTACAGAAACGAAAGCAAATTTGGAGAAAATTATTAAACTGTTTAAGACAGGAGAAAATAATACGACACACGTTATTCTTGTAGGGGTGCTTGGAGGGTTTCCGCGAGATACGCTTAAAACTATGTACGAAGAATTGGAAGAGGAGCAGGACGTTACCTATGTACCAAATATACTTTCCGGGCTTTTCGGCCGAAGTGAATTTATGGCGGATGCAATACACCCAAATGCTAGTGGGTATATAAAAATTGCAGAAAGAATATATCCCGTGCTTGAAAAAGAATGCGCCACTTTAGTCAAAAAATAGATTTTTGACTTTGTAATTTTAATTCTGTAAGAGTACTACAACGAAATGAGGATTCTTCTTTAGTCGTAGAGAGCGTGGTCGCCTATGGTAAGCAAGATTGCCGATTTATTTTGTACTTCCCACATAAAGACGATTCGGTATCGGTAGTTTACCCAAAAACTTAGCTTTCCAGAAAGTGAACCATGAAGTTTGTGAACACGAAGTGCGCCATGGTTTTCAATTTTCTCAAACAACTGAATTTTTTCGAAGGCCTCCTCTTTTAGGGCTGGAACTAGTTTTTTAAATTGTCTTTTAAACTGTGGCGCAAAAGAAACATTCATAAGACTAAGAATCAAATAGAATTTCTCGAGAATTTCCACGAAGAATTTTACCCTCGCTTACTTCACGAGATGCCTGAAGTACTGCATTTATTGCAGCGTCCTCCGCAAACTTCTCTAAAGCTCTTCGCATTACATCGGCACGGTTTGAACCTACCCCACTTTCTACAAGGGTATCAAGACTGTGTTCTAGCTCTGCTGATAGGGGGACGGAGATTGTAGCCATAAGTGATTATATTACTTTATAATATGATTATATCATATTATAAAGTAATATACAACAGCATGGCAAGGCTTTGCGAGGCAATGGTATTGTGGGGACAATGGATACCCTGTTCAATATACTCATACTTCTCGGTTCTGTAGGAGTCGTTTGGCTGGCTGCGGACATATTGATCGACTCAGTAGGCAGAATCTCTCGCAGATACTGCAAAAGTGGTTTTTTGACAGCCTTTTTTATTCTAGGATTACTTACATCCATAAGCGAAATTTCTGTGGCCGTGAATTCGGTCTTGGCAGGAGTTCCGGGAGTTTCAGTAGGAAACCTAATCGGAGCATCATTTGTAATACTTCTTTTTATTGTTCCGCTCCTTGCCGTTTTAGGAAAGGGCATACGTTTTAATGAAGCGGTATCTCAAAAAGCTCTCGCCCTCATTCTGGCGGTAGTAGCGGTACCTGTAATTTTGGTTTCCTCTGGTGACGTTACGTACGCAGAAGGACTCTTTGCTATTTTTGCTTGTGGAGCTGTTGCCTACATGTTGTATCAAAAACGCGTGGAGGTAAGCTCCTGCGACCCTCTAGTAGAAGATGTGCACGGAAGAGCGCGGGGAATGTTTCAGGACATTGCGCGAGTGATTGTTGCGGGCATTGCTATATTCATGGCCGCTCATTTTCTTGTAGAGCAGGCAGTCTACTTTGCAGAGGCGCTTCAGGTGCCCGCTTCCTTGATTGGACTTCTCGTGCTTTCGCTTGGGACTAATGTTCCTGAAATAGTAGTTGCTGTTCGTGGAATTCTTCGCGGGCGGGGAGATATTGCTCTGGGTGATTATCTTGGTTCAGCAGTCATGAATACACTAGTATTTGGTGTGCTTGTACTTTTCGCTGGACCTCTTACCGTTCCGTCTTCAGAGTTTGGGGTAGCGACCGTACTCTTTATTTTTGGAGTTACTGCTCTATGGATATTTGCCCGCAGTAAACTAACGCTTTCAAGAAGTGAAGGAGCAATTTTGCTTTTGTTCTATCTCGCCTTTTTAGTAATTCAGGTTGGAAACATATTTCATTTGGGAGGGTAGGTAAGCGTTTAGAGATTTAAAAAATTCTTGGCTATTCCTATACGATAAGAGAGTCCATTTTATGCTTTTATGGAGTTATGGATCTTACTTGCGATTCAAGTATCAGTTCCCAACTTTTTATTACTATGTGTAAGGAGTGGTTCGCTATATATAACATTCCGCCCCTTACCAATCTGCAGGAATCTATGGAAGTGATTCAACTCGCGGATTCTATTGTCGATAAATACATTGACCAACTTACGGAAGAAGGGAACACAACATATTCGCGTAGATTAATTCTTGAATTTGGAAGTGCAATGGGAAAAGCTTTTAAGTCCATTTTAGAGGGACAATGGCAGTATTCATAAAAGCAGAAACTATGGGTTGTTGCTGTGAACTTCCCGAATGAAACAATAATTGAAATTAATGTGTTCAATAAGTTAGAAAAGCGTTTTGCAAATGGTATGGAGGATTCTATCCAATTTTTTATGACGAGCTTAGAAGGATGTGTTTGAAAGAGTAATATTAATTTCTTAATGGAAAAATCACACATGACTGAAACCCAACAGCTTCATGTTTTCTGCAAATTTTAGTTGTGGAGGTGGCTACTTGAGTTAAGAACCTTTCTCTTATTGATCCCCTCCTCGCATTTCCTACGGGTAGCAGATGAGTGGGTGTCATAATAAGTACACGAAAGTTAATATGTGCCTACAGAGTACTGAAAACTAGAATGACAGATTAAAACATTGAATCAATCCGTTACCTGGCAGTAGGATGAGAGAATCTGATTATGTGGTATGGGGATCCTGAAAGCTTTTTGTCTATAACAAAATGAGGTGTGAAATGAAGAGTCCACTGTTTCTAAGAATAGTGCAAGATCTGCTTGCGGATAGGACAAGAGTAAAAATCTCTCGGCGAGAAGTGTTTGCATATTCCGACACGCTCGTGGGAGAGCTTAAGAAAAGCTACAACCCTGACGTAGTCATTGCCATAGATATGGGAGGGTCTGTGCCTGGTGAACGAATCGCAGAAACGTTAGATATTCCAGTGCGGCATCTGCTTGTTCGTCGAAATATTACTATCGCACGCAGGTATAGCCTTGATCCAATACCTCTGCGCTGGATCATGAGCCTGTATCACCGTTATTTGTTCCAGACTGTAAAGCCTTTGGTCTCGGCTCAAAGCAATGGGTACGTTTCCGGTAAAAAGGTATTAATTGTAGATGTTTCTCTACATACTGGAGCAACGATTGATGTGGCGATTGAATATCTAACCGCAGCGGGCGCGGAGGAGATAAAAGTATCTACGCTTGCATACGTCGCAAGCAGGAAGCCCGATTTTTCTATTCTTCCCCGAGGTAACTACTCTTTCCCTTGGTCAAAAGACTATGAAGACTAAAGCGTCTTCAAACCTGTAATCCGGGATTATTCGCACATGCGAGTCGTCCCGGATTTCCTTTTACTCAATATACGCAACAGAATTATTTTTTATAGCCTCAAGGCTTTTTGGTAAGCTCTTTTGCAAGCTCGAAGATAAAAGCGGTAACGCATCTTCTGTGGCTGTAAAGGTATATTTCTCGAGTTCTTCGGTCTCCAACGTTATCGTTGCTATTTTATCCTCGTTTAAGACTCCACCGAAATATATAAACTTAAGTGAATCTGCATAGACTCCTTTTTGGGGAGCATAATATACTCCTACTAGCTGCAATGTAGTGAGCTCAAGTCCGAGCTCTTCTTTCGTCTCTCGCAAAGCACAATGAAGAGGAGATTCGTTTTCATCAGCGGAACCTCCGGGGACGAGCCACCCGTCCTTATAGTCCGGTTTTACAATAAGCAATTCGCCCTTAGTATTAAAAAGCAGTACTGCAGTCCCAACTTGTTTTTTGGGGAGTAGGGCTGCGTACTCCTCATCAGTATATTTCTTGGGCATAGAGTAATCGTAGCATTTTAATGTGCATTCACTACAGCAACTAACGACCCTCTTTGAGATGCGATTGGGTAGTGAGATTGATGCAGAGGAGTATAAAGACCGTAAAACATACCTTGAAAACGAGGAGCGAAGACTAAAGAGTGAGATTGAATCAGTAGACCAGAAGTTTAAGACCTGGATTAATGATGCAGAACGACTCATGACGTTCGTTGAAAAAGCCAGTAAGCAGTTTGCTAAAGGTGGAGTATTGGAGCGAAGAGCCATCATTGCGGCTCTAGGGGACGAGCATGTTCTCGACCAGGGAATACTCACTATGAATACAGAAAAACCAATACAGGTTCTACTGGAAGCAAGCTCTCTCGGTATTCGGTTA
>Ga0335397_10003044_pt1 | contig 22693 bp, 20 predicted proteins | sample MAT04_FD_205740 | JGI IMG/M metagenome (GOLD analysis project Ga0335397, IMG submission 205740) | Freshwater microbial communities from Lake Fryxell liftoff mats and glacier meltwater in Antarctica - MAT-04 (spades assembly) (version 2) ... | reverse complement strand
TTACTCCTGGTTATTGTGCCGCTTGGGTTTGTTGGCAAAGTTGCAAAGGAATATTTTACAGCCGCGTTGCGCCTGATCATCCCTGCGGCGGGATTTATTTTCTTAATGCAGGCATTCTTTCAACCGATTGGGCATACTGTTATTTTCAAATTTCTATTCCTGGATGTAACGCAGGAAAGTCTTTCGTTTGCGTTTCGCGTTGCCACAAGAATTACAGTGATGATTTCTGCATTTACACTCTTTTTGCTGACAACACATCCAAGCGAATTAATGTCTGATCTTACACGGCGCGGTCTACCGCCTCAATTTGCCTATGTCATTATTTCAACTTTGCAAATCCTGCCGCAAATGCAGGCAAAAGCCCAAACCATTATTGCCGCCCAACAGTCACGCGGACTGGATACCGAAAGTACATTTTTTAAGCGGATTGGCTCTGTTGTCCCGCTTGTCGGTCCGCTTGTCTTTGGTTCCCTGGTTGAAGTGGAGGAACGCGCCATTGCCATCGAAGCGCGCGGCTTCACCTCCAAAAAAGTAAAAACATCCCTGCACGAAATCCCCGATCGCAGTTCAGATAAGCTTATTCGCTGGGGACTCATTATCTTTGTTATCATTTCGATTGCGCTAAATTTATGGCCTTCATAAACCTTCAAAACGTCACTTATAAATATCCACTAACCAAAACACCCGTTTTGCAAAATATCGACTTGCAAATCAACGAGGGTGAATTCGTCGCGGTCATTGGACCGAACGGTGCGGGCAAGTCCACACTGTGCTACACGCTGGCGGGATTTGTGCCGCACTTTTTCAAGGGTGAGATCAGCGGCACAGTGGAAGTGGCTGGCATGGAATCAAGCAAGTCCACGCTGGATGAATGGGTGTTGAATGTGGGGCTCGCGTTTCAAAATCCGTTCAATCAAATCTCTGGTGCAAAATATACAGTCTTTGAAGAGATCGCTTTCGGGCTTGAAAATAATGGCGTGCCGCGTGAAGAGATTCGTCCGCGCGTGGAGCAAGCCATGAAGTTGACTGACATCAGCAATTTGGCTGATCGCTCGCCTTATTCCCTCTCTGGCGGACAACAGCAGCGCGTCGCCCTGACCTCGATCCTGGTCATGCAACCCAAGCTGCTCGTCCTCGACGAACCGACTTCACAAATGGATCCGATCGGCACCCGCGAAGTCTTTGGCGTGGTCCGCAAGATGGCGGAGGGCGGAATGACCGTTGTGATGGTCGAACACAAAATGGAGTGGGTCGCGAATTTCGCAGATCGAGTCATCGCGTTGAAAGATGGACAAATCCTGCTCGAAGGAAGTCCCAGCGAAGTGTTGACCTCCGACCTGTTGGCGGAAAATGGATTCGGCATTTCGCGATACACGTCCACGGCAAGAGAAGCGAAGAAGCAAGGTTTGTGGAAGAAAGAAAAATTACCTGTCACATTGGATGAGGCAGTGGAGGGGTTTGGTAATTGGTAACTGGTAATTTATTTTACCAATAACCAATCACTAATTACCAATTATGAAAATCGAAATCAAAGACCTCCGCTTTACCTACCCCACCGGACTTGAAGCCTTGTCTGGTATTTCATTATCCATCGAAGCGGGCGAACAGGTTGCCATCGTTGGTCAGAACGGCGCGGGTAAGACCACTCTCGTGAGACACTTCAACGGGCTTTTGCAACCCACTGTCGGGTCGGTGTTGATCGGGGATTGGGACACGAAGAAATATTCGGTGGCGAAACTCGCTTCGCGCGTTGGCTACGTCTTCCAAAATCCCGATGAGCAATTATTTTCAAAAGACGTGGGCACGGAAGTAAAATTTGGTCCGCACAATTTGGGATATTCAAAAGAGAAAATAGATGAGTTGGTCAAACGTGCGCTGGCATTGACTGAGTTGAGCGACAAGACCGAGACCAATCCCTACGACCTCTCGCCTACATGGCGCAAGATGGTTGCGCTGGCCTCTGTCATTGCGATGGATACGCCCATCGTGATTTTTGATGAGCCCACCACAGGGCAGGATGCGGTCAACGTGGCGCGCATTGCGCATGTCATCGCGGAGTTGCGGCGTGAGGGCAAGACCGTCATCACCATTACACATGATATTGATTTCTGCGCCGAGAATTTTGAGCGCGTGATCGCTCTTTCCAACGGGCAGGTTTTGCTGGATGGACCTGCGCGCGAAATTTTGGGTCAGGAAGAAGTTTTGGCGCAGACGTATGTTGATCCGCCGCAGTTGACGAGGCTGGGCAAAAAGTTGGGGTTGAAAGACATCGTAAGAAATCAGAATGAGTTTTTGAATTCGTTAAAGAAATCCATTGACGCATCGCTGTCCAAATGATATAACTGCGCCCAATATGAACTCGGCTCACTTCTACATGTCCATGTCCATGACTACTACCTCTCGGTCTCGCCGTGAGATATTTGTGCTTGGACAGAAGTAACCGAAACAATAGGTACTCTCAAAACACAACGCCTCACGGAAACGTGGGGCGTTTTTATTTATCTTGAATTAGAGATCTTACAGGTTTCCAAAACCTGTAAGGTCTAAGCCAAAGGAGAACAACATGCCAGAAAACAAAACACTTGTGATGAAATTCGGAGGGACATCTGTCGGGTCGGCAGATGCGCTCGCGAAGGTAATCCAGATCGTGAAGGATGCGCGTACGGAATATCCGCGGGTGGTGGTGATCACTTCCGCGATGTCGGAAGTCACCAACCTTTTGCTGGACTCCGCCGCGCTGGCTTCGCAACGCAAAGTTGATTCTCTGCCAAGCGCAGAATCCACGCTGAGAGAAAAACACTTCGCCGCCGCAGATGCGCTCATCACGGATGCGAATTTGCTCGAAACGACCAAGCAGGAAATCAACGCGCTGATACTCTCACTTGTGGACTTGTGCAAGGCAATTGCCGTTCTCGGCGAAGCCAGCCCGCGGACAATGGACGCGGTGGCATCCATCGGTGAGCGGATGTGTGTCCACTTGTTGGGTGCGGTGCTTGAAAGCGGAGGGGTCAACGCAAAGGCAATTAAGTCGACTGAATTTATTATCACCAACGCGCACTTCCAGCACGCGCACCCCGATTTCAAAGCCACAACAGAAAAGACGCGCGCACTGCTGAACCCGCTAATGGACGCGGGCATTGTCCCCGTGACAACGGGCTTCATCGGCGCGACACCCGAAGGCGCCATCACCACGCTAGGACGCGGCGGAAGTGATTATTCCGCTGCGATTATCGGCGCAGTACTCCCCGCTGATGATGTTTGGATATGGACAGATGTAGACGGCGTGATGACCACCGATCCGCGCATTGTGAAGGATGCAAAGACACTGCCTGAGATCACATACAGCGAAATTGCGGAACTGGCTTATTATGGTGCTAAAGTTTTACACCCCAAAACCATCCGCCCTGTTGTAGATGCGGGGATTGGACTTCGTATCTGCAACACATTCAACCCATCTCACCCCGGCACGCGCCTGATCGCAAATGTGCCATCTGATCTTCATCCACGCAACGGACAGGTTGTCAAAGCCGTGACCGCCATCCGCAACCAGCGGCTGGTGACGATTGAAGGGCGCGGTATGCTTGGCGTGCCTGGCGTGGCGGCGCGCGCATTCGGCGCAGTGGCATCCACAAGAACCAGCGTGCCATTAATTACGCAGGCATCCTCGGAGCAATCCATTTGTTTTGCTGTGCCGTCCGAATCTGCCGAGTCTGTGATCAATGCATTGCAAGCTGTCTTTGCAAGCGAGATCGAAGACGAAGATATTGACCGCGTCTGGATGACGGAAGATGTTTCGATCATTACCGTCGTTGGCGTTGGAATGCGTCACACACCTGGCGTGGCGGGACAGGTCTTTTCACAACTCGGCAATAACAAAGCCAATGTCCTTGCCATCGCACAAGGCTCATCGGAAGTATCCATCAGTATGGTCGTCGCCGCAGCCGATACTGAGTTGGCAGTCAGGGCGTTGCATGAAATGATCGTGAAATAAAATCGGTTATAGGTTGGAAGGTTTACAAGTTGGAAAGTTGAAAGGTTTAAAACCTTAAACATAATAAAAAATCCTTGCTTTTTTTGCAAGCATTTAACTTTCAAGGTACTATAACCTGCAAACCTTTCAACAGAAATCAATATATCATTTTCAAAGGAGCATTATGAAATTCATCCCCGTAGCAGTACTCGGCGCGACAGGTTCTGTCGGTCAGCGATTTATTTCCTTGCTTGATAATCATCCGTGGTTCAAGGTTGTTGCGTTGGCCGCGTCTGACCGTTCAGTTGGACAAAAATATGCAGATGTCGCCCGCTGGATTCTCAACGAACCCATGCCAGATTATGCGCGCGATATGATCGTTGTGCCAGCCACGCCCGAAGCCGTTCAAGCAAAAATTGTTTTCTCGGCATTGCACAATGAAATAGCCAAAGACCTCGAACCGCAATTTGCGCGGGCGGGCGCGGCGGTTTGTTCCAATGCATCCTCCTATCGGCGCGAAGAGGATGTGCCGCTGCTTCTGCCCGAAGTCAATGCGGAGCATATCCATCTCGTAAAATTTCAACGCGAGCAGCGCGGCTGGAGCGGATGTATTCTCACCAATCCAAATTGCACAAGCACGGGTCTCACGGTTGCTCTCAAAGCGTTGGATGATGCATTCGGCGTGAAAAAAGTTTTTGCGGTTTCGATGCAGGCGCTTTCAGGCGCGGGCTATCCTGGCGTGCCGTCGCTCGACATCATTGATAATGTCATTCCCAACATCGGCGGCGAAGAAGAAAAAGTGGAATGGGAACCGCGTAAGATGCTCGGCAAATTGAAGGACGGCAAAGTGGAATTTGCAGAGATTCGATTCAGCGCACATACGAATCGCGTGGCGGTGACTGATGGTCACACCGTTTGCGCGAGCGTGGAACTGGCGCAGCCCACCGACCCTGAAGCTGCTGTAGCGATTCTACGGGTTTACGCCGCCCCTGAATCAGCGAGAGAACTGCCGTCGAGTCCGCGACCAGCCATCAGCGTCAGAAGCGAAGCGGACCGTCCTCAGCCAAGGCTTGATCGATTCACAGGCAAAGGCATGACCACTGTCGTCGGGCGCGTGAGGCGTGATCCAATCCTTGACCTTAAGTTTGTTGTGCTTTCACATAACACGATTCGCGGCGCGGCTGGTGGATCAATCTACAATGCCGAGTTATTGGTGAACGAAAACCTTTTATGAATTCAGACCAAAGTTGTCCCAAACCCTTGACACATCCTAAGGCGTTATGATATAAACCGCGAAATTAAATATTCGCTCTTATCCAGAGAAGCTGAGGGACCGACCCTTTGAAGCTTCGGCAACCAAACCATTACATGAGTTAAGGTGCCAAATTCGGCAAATAGGAATGGCAAAAAAGTCATTCGTATCTGGAAGATGAGAGGACGGTATAGACGTATACCTCTTCTTGTACTTTCAGAAGAGGTTATTTTTTTAAGTGCTTACGTAAGCATGAAAATTATCTCTTCTGAAGGGCGGGTAAACATTATTCAAGAGGAGCTACATCAAATGTCCACAATCAAAGATCGCAAGTTAGGTTTTGCCACCCGTGAGTTACATGCGGGCTATTCCCCCGACCCCACTACGGGCAGTCGCGCTGTGCCTTTGTATCAAACGACAAGTTATCAATTCAAAAGCACGGAACACGCCGCCAATTTATTCGCACTCAAAGAACTGGGAAATATTTATACGCGCCTGATGAACCCCACAACCGATGTACTCGAACAGCGCATTGCTTCCCTCGAAGGCGGAGTTGCCGCGCTGGCTGCGAGTTCAGGTCATGCCGCGCAGGCACAGGCGATTTTTACTTTGTGCAGTGCTGGTGACCATATCGTTTCATCATCGCGTTTATATGGCGGCACGTATAACCAGTTCGCTTACACCCTGCCCAAATTGGGAATCGAGGTCACCTTCGTTGACCCAAGCGACCCGAAGAATTTCGAAGCGGCGATCCGTCCCAATACCAAGATCATCTACGGCGAGACATTGGGCAATCCCGATATTGCTGTGTTTCCCTTTGAAGAAGTTTCAGAGATCGCAACCAAACACAAACTGATTTTGTTCATTGATAACACATTTGCCACGCCGTATCTCTTCCGCCCGTTTGAATGGGGCGCGCATGTCATCACCCACTCGACGACCAAGTTCATCACCGGCAACGGCACTTCCATCGGCGGCATCATCGTGGATGGCGGAAACTATGACTGGAGCAACGGCAAGTTCGAGAATTTCAACACGCCTGATCCTTCATATCACGGATTGGTGTATTCCTCCATCGCCGCGGCTGGACTTCCCCCGTTTGCGATCAAGGCGCGTGTGCAGGTCCTGCGCGACCTCGGCGCTTGCCAATCTCCGTTCAACGCCTGGCAGACACTGCTTGGGCTTGAAACCCTCAACCTGCGCATGGATCGCCACGTGCAAAACGCGCAAGCCGTTGCAGAATTTCTCGAGAAGCACCCGAAAGTCAGTTGGGTCAAATACCCCGGACTCAAGAGCCACCCAGATTATGACCGCGCGAAGAAATACCTCCCCAAAGGCGCAGGTGCAATCTTGGGATTTGGCGTCAAAGGCGGCGCGTCGGCAGGGCAGAAATTCATCGAAAGCCTGCAACTGTTCAGTCACCTTGCCAACGTAGGCGATGCGCGCAGTCTCGCTATTCACCCTGCCACCACCACTCACAGCCAACTCACCGAAGAGCAACAAGTCTCCGCTGGCGTCAGTCCCGATTTCATCCGCTTGAGCATTGGTCTCGAAGACTTCGAAGACATCAAGTGGGATTTGGATCAAGCGCTCAATTCATAAGGTATGAATTCAGAATTATGAAGGATGAAATAATTCATCCTTCATAATTCATATTTCATAATTTATTTATGCCCGTAAAAATTCCTTCCACCCTCCCTGCCCGTACCGTCCTCGAAAATGAAAACATTTTCGTCATGGACGAAGATCGCGCCATCCATCAGGATATCCGTCCGCTGCGTGTCGCGATCCTCAATCTCATGCCGACCAAGATCGCAACCGAGACACAAATTTTGCGGCTGCTTTCCAACTCTGCGCTTCAAGTGGAAATCACTCTGATCCACACCGCCACACATGAAGCCAAAAATACCGACGTTGATCATTTGCTCAATCACTACGTCACCTTTGACGAGATCAAAAACGAAAAATTCGATGGGCTGATCATCACAGGCGCGCCTGTGGAGCAGATGCCCTTTGAAGAAGTCGATTACTGGAATGAGCTTGTTCAAATCATGGATTGGGCTGATACGAATGTGGAGTCCACGTTTAACATTTGCTGGGGCGCACAGGCTGGACTTTATCATTACTACGGAATCCCAAAATATGATCTGCCCCGCAAGATGTTCGGCGTCTTCGAGCATCGCGTCCTCTCTCGCACTGAGAATTTGATGCGCGGCTTCGACGACATTTTCTTCGCCCCGCATTCACGCCACACCGAAATCCGCCGCGAAGATATCGAGAAGGTTCCCGAGTTGCAAATCCTTGCGGAATCCGATGAAGCGGGCGTGTATATCGTCGGCTCAAAAGACGGGCGTCATCTCTTCATCACAGGTCACTCGGAATACGACCCGTTTACGCTCAAAGGCGAGTATGACCGCGATGTGAACAAGGGATTGCCGATTCATGTCCCCAATAATTATTATCCAAAGAATGACCCCGCACAAACGCCCACCGTCCGCTGGCGCGGACATGCGAATCTGCTGTATGCAAACTGGTTGAACTATTACGTCTATCAGGTCACGCCGTACGACCCAAATGAAATCCCCAGGTAGGGGCGGATCGCGATCCGCCCCTACGAACGACGCGCCCCTACGACGTCAATTTTAATAACGCCGCGCTCAACACATCCACCGCTTTTTGATAATCGTCCAAATTGATATGCTCGTTCGGCGTGTGATCGAGCCCAGAATCTCCTGGACCATATACCACAGCGGGACATTCCCACACAGGCGCGACGATGTTCAAATCGGCTGTTCCCGTTTTGTAGACGAAGCGCGGCTCCCCGCCCTGTGACCTGATTCCACTTAAGAAGGCTCGTACCAGCGGAGTGTTTTTCTCACATCCCCAGGCAGGGATGGCAAAGCCAGTTGGTTCCACAGTCAAGTGACAGTCACTTTTTATTTCGTTTAATTTCTCATACCAATCTTCTGGCGAAACCTCCACAGGCAAGCGGACTCCAACCTTCAACTTCGCCCACTGCTCAAAATCATTTGAGTCTGAATCCATGCCGCGCAGGGTCAGCAATAATTTATCAAAAACTTTTTGCTTATCCGCGTTGAAAGAATCTACATATGCTTTGATCTTCAACCAAACTGCCACAGCCGCTTCCGCCGCAGTCTCTTCCCCGCTTGCCGTGTGCGCCTGCCCGCGTGTGACGGTCACATTTGCCCACGCACTGCCTTTGTATCCAAGCGCAACACGATCCCATTGATTGGGTTCGCCGATGATCGCAAAATCTGGCTTGTATTGATTCACTACGAACCGCGCGCCTTCCGAATTGCGTTCCTCTTCCACCGCGCCGATGACTACAAACTGCCAGCCATCCTTCGCCCCGACTTTCGCAACCGCATCCACAAAACTCGCCAGCGGACCTTTCGCATCCACCGACCCGCGACCATACAGTAGGGGCGACTCGCGAGTCGCCCCTACTGGTTCCACGCGCACAGGAATTTCCCCAGGTACCGTATCAATGTGACCCAGCAACACCACCTGTCTCGATCCCTTCCCCATCATACCGACAGCATTACCAGCTTCGTCAATAAACGTGTCATCAAATCCAAGTGACTCCATCCGTGTCACCAGCCATTCGACTGCACCGCGTTCCTGTCCCGATGGGCTGTATTGCGAAACAAGTCCAACCAACGTATCACGCGTAGCGTCACTCATCCGCTTTCGTCCGTTTGTCCGTTTCCAAATCTGCTACCAATACTTCCGTCAACACATCCACCAAATGATCAATCTGCTTGTAAGTAATCACCAGCGGAGGCAACAGACGAATCACAGTCATGCCTGCATTCAAAGCAATAATTTTCTTCTCCTGCAAAGTCTTGATATATGCCGTGACCTTCTGCTTCATCTCGATGCCAACCATCAATCCCATTCCTCGCACTTCGCGGATATTGGGCGATTCGATCTTCTTCAACTTCTCAACAAGATACGCACCCTTCGCCGCCGCCTGACCTGGGAGGTCTTCGCCGATGATAACGTCCAGCGCCGCATTTGCCGCCGCACACGAAAGCGGATTCCCGCCGAAGGTTGAGCCATGCACGCCAGGCACAAGGTTCTTGATGTTCGCGCCAATTAGCACCGCGCCCATCGGGACACCGCCCGCGAGGGACTTGGCACAGGTCAGCAGATCAGGCGTCACGCCAAAATGCTGAATGGCAAACATCTTGCCCGTGCGACCAAAACCCGTCTGAATTTCGTCAATGATGAGCAATGCTCCACGCTCATCACAAATCCGCCGCGCGGCTTGAATGTATTCCAAACTAGCGGGATACACGCCGCCTTCACCTTGCACCACTTCGAGAATCACAGCGGCAGTTTCTTCGTTCACAGCCTTATCCAATGCTTCGATGTTATTGTAGGAAACGTGCGAAACGCCGGGCAGAAGCGGCTCGAAGCCTTCGCGGTATTTTTTATTGAACGTCGCAGAAAGCGAGCCAAATGTTCTTCCGTGAAAAGCACGCATGGCGGCAATAAAATTCTTGCGTCCCGTGGAAATACGGGCAAACTTGAATGCCGCTTCGACAGCCTCGGTGCCTGAGTTACAGAAAAAGACTCTGTCCAAACCAGGAACCAATGCGGTAATCTTTTCCATCAACATCGCACGCTGGTCATTGAGAAACGACTCGAACAAAGTGATCAGCGTGTTCGCCTGCTTGTAGAGCGCCTCCGCAATTTTCGGGTGCGCATGACCGAGGTTGGCAACGCCGTGTCCCGACGAGCAATCCAAATATTCCACGCCGTCCACGTCAAATAACGACGCGCCCTGTCCGCGCACAATGGTCAGCGTTTGCTTGGCATACACGCCCGACGTGTGTTTATTTTCAGTATCTATAATTTCTTGTGCATTCATTCGATCACCGTTCCATTTCCTGCCAATGCATTTGAGATTGGATTTTGGATTCTTCCATCGGCGATGATGACGCGACTCACGCCACCCTTGAGCGCTTCCTCCGCGCCGAGGACTTTCTTCTTCATGCGACCCTGTGCCGCTTCGCTCGCCGCCGCCAGTTGACTCTGCGGCAGTTGCCGAATGAGCGTGGACTCGTCTGGGAAATTCTTCATCAGCCCGGGCACCGCCGTCAGCAGCAAAAGGTTTTCTGCTTTCAACGCCGCCGCCACCATCGCCGCCGCGCGATCCGCATCCACATTCAATGCTTCCCCTTTTTCGCTGACAGCCACAGGCGCAATCACTGGCAGATACCCCGCGTTGAGCAGCATCAAAAGCAACTCACTGTTGACCACGTCAATCTTGCCCGTGTAATCATCGCGGATAATCTTGCGCTTGCCGTTTTCAATGGACTGAATCAAATCCTTGCGCGTGGCTTGCAACAGTCTGCCATCCAATCCACACAGACCAAACGCATTGACTCCCAACATTTGCAATTGCTCGGTTAGCAGCGAATTGACCTTGCCATTGACCGCCATCAAAAAGATTTCCAGCGTCTTGCGGTCGGTGTAGCGCGAGGTGTAGCCCGAAGGCGAGGTAATCATCTTCGGCGGCGTACCCAGCCCTTCGCCGAGCGCGTTCGCTTCCGCAGACCCACCATGCACCAAGACAAGCCGCTTGCCTTGTTTCAATAATTCCACGGCATCCGCACAGATCGCAGAAAAATCCACGCCTTCCGTTCCGCCGAGTTTTACAACAATTATTGCTTCAGCCATAATTTCTCCAGTTTATATGTCATTGCGAGGGCGTTCTTGCTCTTTGCCCGAAGCAATCTCCCACAGCAATAGGATTGCTTCGTCGGGAAGAACACCCTTCTCGCAATGACATGCTATATCGGATGCAGCCCTGCAAACTCCAACCCAACCGTCTCTTCCCAGCCCATCATCAGGTTCAGACACTGCACAGCCGAGCCAGACGCGCCCTTCATCAAATTATCAATCGCGCACATCGCCACGATATGACCGTTGCTCTCATCCAGTTCGAAACCGAGGTCGGCGTAGTTTGAGCCAGCTAAAATCTTCGGCTCGGGCACGCGATAGATTCCGCGCTGTTCCTTGATCACGCGCACGAACGGATTTTCATTCGCTACGGCGCGATAGGCTTTCCACAAATCCTTATTGGCAACCCCAGGCTTGACCTTCGCGTGAGCCGTCGCCAGCACACCGCGGACTAAATCCACGGCGGTCATGGTCAGCGAGATGTCTTTCACACCCATTTCCTGAATCACCTCGGCGGTATGACGATGACCAAAGGCGGAGAACGTCCGAATCACGTTGGCGCGCTCCGCGTGATGTGACCCCGCATTCCCTACCGCACCGCCTTCAGATGAACCGACTTTAATTTCAATAATTACAGGCATCGACAAGTCAATCAAATCCGCTTTGACCAGCGGCAGCAACGCAAGATTGCTGGCTGTGGCATTGCATCCCACCCCGCTGATGTAGCTAGCTTTGGAAATCTCTTCGCGATGAAGTTCAGGCAAGCCATACACAAACTTACTCAACCACTCAGGCGCGACATGTTTTTCACCGTACCATTTTTCGTAAAAGTCCGCATCGCGCAAACGGAAATCCGCCGCGAGGTCAATGATTTTTGGCGCAAGTTTTGCATAATCTTCGATGTGCTTTTGCGCCTGTCCATGCGGCTGGGCAAGAAATAAAACATCTACAGGTTCCATCTGCGAAGGGTCGCTGAATTTCAACTGAGTCTGCTTTCGCAGATTCGGATGAACTTGATACACGTACTCGCCCACATGCGAGCGCGAAGTCACCTGCTTCACTGTCACATGGGGATGTCTCAACAAGAGACGCAGCAATTCGCCGCCGCCATAACCAGAACCGCCGATAATAGATACTGTAGTCATCAATAATTGCTCCTAATTTTTTAATGTCGTTGCGAGGAGGGTATTCTTCCCGACGAAGCAATCTCCTGATTAAGTCTAAGATTGCTTCGGGCTATCGCCCTCGCAATGACATATTATTTCTTCGCCGCACTCACCACATACTCCACGATCTCACCCGCAATATCAATCCCGCTGACGGGCTGCATGGTATGGAATTCCATCGTGTGATTGATCTCGTTGACCACCAACCCCTTGTCGGGATGTTCGACCAAATCTATAGCCAGCACGCCGCCACCGACAGCCGCCGTTGCTTTCAAACAGATTTCTTCAATATCAGGCGTGATGGGACACAACTCCCCTTCTCCGCCGCGCGCCGTGTTCGTAATCCAATGTTCCGACTTGCGATACATTGCCGTCAACACGCGGTCACCGATCACTATTGCGCGAATGTCACGCCCAGGCTTCTCTATGAATTCCTGAATATAGAAAACGGAATGCTGCACCGAGCCAAGGATTGCCTTGTGTTCCAGTACGGCTTCCGCCGCATCACGGTCATTGATCTTCGCCAGCAACCGTCCCCACGAACCCACGACAGGTTTCAACACAACGGGATAGCCAAACGCTTCAATCGCTTCGAGCGCGGCTTCGGGTGTGAACGCCACCACGTTGCGCGGCTGCGGCACGCACGCCTTCGCCAGCATCGCGGACGTGGTCAACTTGTCGCCGCACACTTCAGCCACCGCCGCCGTGTTGACTGTCGGCACACCAAACGAGTTCAACAATCGCAGGGCATACAATCCGCTGGTGTAGCTGATGCTTCGTTCCAACACCGCGTCAAACGCACGCCACGGTTCAGGGTTTTCCAAGTCAAATGAAATCGCGCGGTCATCAAGCCGTTCATAATCAATGCCGCGTTTTTCCATCGCGGCAAAAATCCATTTTTCTTCCACGCGCACGCGGGAATATAAAACGCCAAGTTTCAATCGTCTTTGCATAATGGCTCCGTAATTGGTAATTCGTGATTGGTAATTACCAATCACGAATTACGGTTTACGTTATTCGCCCCAATCTTCCTGTTCCATGGGCGCGAGTTGGACGGCGGCGGGGTCGAGCGCGATCACTTCCAAATCCACGCCGCAATCCGAGCAAACAATGATCTCACCGACTTCGGTGCCAGCATCCAATCCAATTTGAGTTTCACATTCAGGGCAGGTAACAGCAGACATTTTTATACTCCTTTTTATTTTGGAGTCCAGACGCTTCGCGTCCAGACTTTGGACTTAAGATTTACCCAACGACAGGAGTCGTTGGACTCCTGCCAATTGATTTTTGACAGATTGGAGACTCGTGCCGCCAATCGCATTTCTTTTTTCGACGGATTTCATCGGGTCGAAGACTTGATACACATCCGCTTCAAACGCGGGACAGAGCGCCTGATACGCTTCGAGAGACAGTTTCTCTAACCCAACATTCCCCTCCCCAGCCAAGCGGACAGCTTTTCCTGCTATCGCGTGAGTCTCGCGAAACGGGATTCCTTTTTCAACAAGATAATCCGCCAGATCAGTCGCCATCATGAACGAGTCAATCGCGTTCCGCATTCGTTCAGGTTTCGCAGTGATCGTCCTCAGTGCGCCAGCAATGACAGGCAGAATGGCAAGCAAAGTATCAGTTGCCGCGAAGACAGGCGCTTTGTCTTCCTGTAAATCTTTATCGTAAGTTGACGGCAAGCCTTTGAGTGTGGCGAGCAAACCTGTCAACATGCCGATCAACGTGCCTGACTTTCCGCGTGTGAGTTCAAACACATCGGGATTCTTTTTCTGCGGCATCAGGCTTGAACCTGTGGAAAACGCATCCGAAAGTTCAAAGAAACCAAACTCGGCGCTGGTGTATAAAACAATTTGCTCCGAGAGTTTGGACAGGTGAATGCCTGTCATGGTGGCGCAGAATAAAAACTCGGCGGCGAAGTCTCGGTCTGAAACGGAGTCAAGGCTGTTGGGCGAAGCGACTGCAAAGCCAAGTGACTCAGCCAGCGCAGCGCGATCCAAAGGGACAGGTGTGCCAGCCAGCGCGCCAGAGCCAAGCGGCAGAATCGAAACACGTTTAATTAAATCGGCAAGTCGTTCGCGGTCACGTTCCAGCGGATGGTAATGACTCAGCCACCAATGAGATAACAAAATCGGCTGGGCGCGCTGCATGTGAGTGTAGCCAGGCATGAGTGTTTCGCCTGCAAGTTCGGCTTGCTCGACGAGTACAGATTGCAGAAAACTGTACGCAGAAAGCAGATCGGGAATTGTCTGCAACATCCACAGGCGGAAATCGGTGGCGACTTGATCGTTGCGGCTGCGTCCCGTGTGGAGTTTGCCAGCGATGCCGCCGATTAACTCGGTCAGGCGGCGCTCAACGGCGGTGTGAATGTCTTCGTCAGAGGGAGCGAAGATAAACTCACCCGAAGCGAATTCTCCTCTGACAGTATCCAGCCCGAGCGAGATGGAAGCGTGTTCTTCATCCGATAAAATATTTGCCTTGTGCAAAGCATTTGCCCACGCGAGAGAACCATCCACATCTTGAATCGCCATGCGTTGGTCAATAGGCAGGGATGAATTCAAATCCCAGGCGAGGGAGTCTAGTGATTGGGTAAATCTTCCGCCCCAAAGAGTCATGTATTCTCCTTTTGGTAATTGGTAATTAAAGATTGGTAATTACCAGTTACCAATTACCAATTACCAATCTCCAATCTCTAATCTCTCTTGAATTTCGAATAATCAGGCTTGGGCATATCCAGACCCGAAACGGGCAGACCGTTCATGGCGCGGACTTTGAGGCTGAGACCATAAAGGCGGATGAAACCCTCGGCATGACTCTGGTCGTAAACATCCTCCTGACCAAAGGTGGCAAAGTCTTCGCGATAGAGGCTGAACGGCGATTTGCGACCTGCGGTAATGATGTTGCCTTTATAAAGTTTGAGGCGCACGACGCCCGTGACAGGACCCTGTGTGGAGTTGACAAAGGCATCCAGCGCTTCGCGCAAAGGCGTGTACCACAGACCGTTGTAGGTGAGTTCGGCATATTTCAACGCGGTGATTTGCTTGAAGTTCAAGGTCTCGTGATCGAGGACAAGCGATTCAAGTTCGCGATGCGCGTAAAGCAGGATCGTGCCGCCCGGGGTTTCGTACACGCCATGTGATTTCATCCCGACCAGACGATTCTCAACCAGGTCAACGCGACCGATGGCATGTGCGCCGCCGATGGCATTCAGTGTTTCGACAATCTTCGCGGCTGAAAGTTTTTCGCCGTTGACCGCGATCGGATTGCCAGTTTCAAATTCGATCTCCACATATTCGCCCTGTTCTGGCGCATTCTCAGGCGAAGTGGAAAGTTGGAACATTGATTCTTCGGGTTCATTCCACGGGTCTTCGAGCAAACCGCCTTCGTGCGAAAGATGCCAGATATTTGAGTCGCGGCTGTAAATGGATTTGATGGTGGCGGTGACGGGCACATTATGTTTCGCGGCATACGCAATCGCATCTTCGCGCGAGCGGATATCCCATTCGCGCCAGGGAGCGATGATCTTGAGGCGCGGGTCAAGCGCCATGACGGTCAGTTCAAAACGGACCTGGTCGTTGCCTTTGCCAGTCGCGCCGTGTGCAATTGCATCCGCGCCGACTTCGTGAGCAACTTCCACGAGATGTTTCGCGATCAATGGACGGGCAATCGATGTGCCCAATAAATACTTATGTTCATAGATTGCCCCCGCTTTGAGCATTGGAAAAAGACATTCAGCAGCAAACTCTTCCTTCATATCGTGGATGATGCACTGGCTCGCGCCGCTGTTGAGGGCTTTCTGTTCGAGTCCGTGCATGTCTTCGTCCACCTGCCCCACGTCTGCACAAAAACAGACCACTTCACAGCCGTAGTTCTCTTTGAGCCATGGCACGATCACGGATGTATCGAGTCCGCCTGAATAGGCGAGGACAACTTTCTTGACTTGCGGTTTCGGTTTGGAATTCATTTGTTTCTCCTTGTTTTATTTTGGAGTGCAGGAGCTTGCTCCCGCATTTCCGAAGCAAGCTTCGGGACTCCAGATGAAAATAAAAACAGCCCTCCGAGAAGGAGGGCTGTTTTGGTTGACGTGTACTTATATGTTAGCGCACATTTGCGTTCATGTCATCCAAACGAAAAACTCCCGACCTTCTCAGGGAAGTGGGCTTCGGACGACGTGTACGCGGTGACGCAAGAAAACTAAACATGTTGGGCGGTATTCTACCCGAAAAGCGAGATGAGTCAATGATTTTGCGCGCCGAATATTTCGTCCGTATAAATTAGGATCTTTTCATCGCCTGCTCCAGAACATAATCCACCATCAACGCGGGGATGTTGACGCCTGTGGTCGTGATGCTGTTGCGAAATTCCATGGTGTGATTGACTTCGTTGATGGTCAGTCCGTTTTCGGATTCGAATACGTCAATGGCGAGCAAACCGCCGCCGATGGCTTTGGCGGTGCGGCGGCAGATGTCGCTCAGTTCTGGCGTAAGCGGACAGTTGGTCGCCACCCCGCCGCGAGCCGTGTTGGTGATCCAACCTTCGGATGTGCGATAGATCGCGGCAATCGGTTCTTCGCCGATCACAAAGGCGCGGATGTCGCGTCCTGGTTTCTGGATATATTCCTGAATGTAGAAAACCTGATGGTTGACTCCCAGCGTGGCTTTGTGTTCGATCAACGACTCAGCCATGTGACGATTGTCCACTTTGGCGAGCAGACGTCCCCACGACCCGACAACGGGTTTCAGCACACACGGATAGCCCATCGCATCCACCGCGCTCAAAGCGGATTCTTCGTCGAAAGCCATCAGCACTCTGGGAGTTGGGATTCCGTTCTGCACGAGGATTTGGCTGGTGACGTATTTGTCACCGCAGCGTTCCGCCACCCGTGACGAGTTGACCACCTTCACGCCGTTGGCTTCGTAAATCTTCGAGATGTAAAGTCCGCGTGAGTAGGAAACCGAACGCTCGAAAAGCACATCCACAGGCTCGGAGATGTTGGCAATATCAAAGAATTGACCATCATCTTTAATGCGGACAACTTCCACATCGGGGCGTTTTTCAAATTCTTCCAGCAGATATTTTTCTTCCGCGCGCAGACGGGTGTAAAGAAAGCCGATTTTTGTCATGGTTTGTCCTTTTGGTAATTGGTGATTAGTAAGTAGTGATTGGTAATTACCCAATTACAAATTACCAATCACTACTCTTGTCATCTCACTCGTTGTCAACATGCCGCCCAGATCAGGCGTGACCTGTCCTTCGGCGATGCAACTTTCAACGGCATTTCGCATGTGGATGGCTTGCTCTTTTTCGCCGAGGTAATCCAACATCATGGCGGCGGCAAGGATCGTCGCAATGGGATTTGCTTTGCCTGTGCCAACCAAAGTCGGCGCACTGCCGTGGACTGGCTCGAAGACTGCCGCGTCCGCGCCGATGTTGCCCGAAGCGGCAACGCCCAGTCCGCCGACAAACATGCAGGCTTCGTCGCTGAGAATGTCGCCAAACAAATTGGTCGTGACGATGACTTCAAATTGTTCAGGCGCGCGGACGAGTTCCATCGCGCAGGTATCCACCAACATTTCGTTCATCGTGAGGTCGGGATATTCCTGTGCTATTTCAAGCGCAACTGAGCGGAACAGTCCGCAGGTGAGGCGCAGGACGTTGGCTTTATGAACCACATGAACGCTTTTGCGCCCAGTCTGTCGCGCCATGTCAAAGGCTTTGCGGATGATTCTTTCCGAACCTTTGCGGGTGATGACCCGTTCGGTGATGGCGCGGTTGCCGTCATCTTCGAGACGCTCGATGCCGGAATACAAGCCTTCGGTATTTTCGCGGACGATGAGCAGGTCAATGCCTGCGCGTGAGGAAGGATGTGGAATGGAACGAGTCGGGCGCAGGTTGGCGTACAAATCCAGTGATTGGCGCATCCGCACGACGGGCGAGAAATAATTTGGGATGTTGGGCGGAGTGGTGACTGCGCCGAACAAAGCGGCGTCAGCGTGGCGAATTTCATGGAGGGTCGAATCAGGCAAAGGCGAGCCTGAGCGTTGATATTCTCCGTAGCCGATTCCACATTCCACAAAATCCCATTCAAGCGGGAGCGCGGTCAAAACCTCGCGCGCGCTGGCAATCACTTCGGGTCCAATGCCGTCACCTGGAAGAAGGCAGATTTTATAATTCATAAGAATCCTTTTTTATGTCATTGCGAGGAGCGCACTTGTTCTTAGCGACGAAGCAATCTCTTTATCGTGCAGGAGATTGCTTCGGGCGAAAGTGCATCGCCCTCGCAACACTTGCACCAGCACGCAAGTGCAGGTGTGACATTTAACTCATCAATTCTTGAATATCGTGATCTTTCAAGAAATTCACAATGCCGCCCGCATCGGCGATCTTCAAAACGAAATCGGGCAGGGCACGGGCTTGATAGGTGTGACCCTTCGTGACGTTGCTGATCTGCCCGTTGGCAAGGTCAACTTCCACTTCGTCGCCTTCGGTGATATCTGCAACGGCTTCGGGGCATTCGAGGATCGGCAAGCCAATGTTGATGGCGTTGCGAAAAAAGATACGTGCAAACGACGGCGCGATGATGCACTTCGCTTGCGAACCTTTGATGGCGATCGGCGCATGTTCACGCGAAGAGCCGCATCCAAAATTCTGTCCGCCGACGATGATGTCGCCAGGTTGTACATTTTTTGCATACTCAGGCTTGACCTCGCAAAAGACATTCTTCGCAAGTTCAAGCGGATCAATCGTGATGTTGTACCGTCCGGGAATGATCTCGTCTGTGTTTAAGTTTTCTCTAAAAGTCCAGGCTTTGCCCATGATGTTCTCCTATTGTGTTTATGTCATTGCAAGGCGGCGCTCTTCCACCGAAGCAATCTCAAGTTAGCTGGGGATTGCTATACCAAATATCCGCGCGGGTCAGTAATTTTTCCGGTGAGCGCAGTCGCGGCGGCGGTGGCTGGGCTGGCAAGATAAATTTCAGCCAGCGGACTTCCCATGCGCCCGACAAAGTTACGATTCATAGTGGTCAGCGCGCGTTCGCCTGCCGCGAGGATGCCACCGTGACGACCAATGCACGCGCCGCAGCCTGTACCTGTCACTGTGCAACCCGCATCCATCAAAATTTCGATCAAGCCATTCTTCATCGCCTTTTTGTAAATCCGCTCACTGGCAGGCGTCACGATCACGCGCGTGAACGGGTTGACCTTTTTTCCCTTGAGCATATTCGCCACGATCTCGATATCTTCATAACGCGCGTTGGTGCAGGTGCCGATGTAAACCTCGTGGACTTCCAACCCGACAACTTCTTCCAGCGGCTTGACATGATCCACGTCTGGATGACAAGCCACTTGCGGCGCGAGCGTGGATACGTCAATTTCAACGACACGTTCATACCGCGGGTTGACTGGACCAAACATTTCAAACGGACCCTTAGCCGGGGTCTCGCCTTCGAGGTACTTGATCGTCACCTCGTCAGCGGCGATCAACCCGCATTTCGCGCCAATTTCCGTGGACATGTTCGGGAAGACAATGCGTTCATTCATCGGCAGGTTTTCGATATATTCGCCGCCGAATTCCACCGAGCGATAGGTGCCGCCGTCCATGCCCATCATGCCTGCAATGTAAATCATCACATCCTTGGCGTAGACTCCCCGCTGGGCTTTACCGGTCAATTCGATGCGAATGGTCTCAGGCACTTTGAACCAGCATTTGCCCGTGACCCACGCCACACCGATTTCCGTCGAGCCGAGTCCCGCGCCGAATGCGCCCATCGCGCCGTAGGTATTGGAGTGCGAGTCTGCGCCGATAACGATTGCGCCAGGCGTGATGTAGCCTTCTTCGATCATCACTTGATGACAGACTCCCTGCCGGTAAAAATGCGGCAAATCCTGTTCCTTCACAAAGTCAATAATCTTCCTGTGATTCTCCGCAGCCAAAACATTCGGGGCGGGATAGGCATGGTCAAGATGCAGTACGATTCTGTTTTTATCGTGAATCGGTTTACCCATCTCGCGAAACGCCTTGATCGCCAACGGCGTGGTATTGTCGTGACTCATGATGTAGTCCACATCCAGCAGCAGGATTTCGCCTGCCTGAACAGGTCTGCCCGCCTTGCGTGAAAATATTTCTTCAATTAGTGTGCCCATGATTTCTCCTTGTGATAATTCAGAATTATGAATTATGAATTATGAATTATGAATTCATAATTTGCTGTTTCCGTTATATTTTTTCAACACCATGCGCGTCTCGGTGCGTTTGACACCTTGCACAGTGCGGATTTCCTCGATCAAATTATTCAATGACATCATGTTCTCCACGTTGACAAAGGCGCTGATGTCGTAATCACCTGTGATCTCGTAGACCTGCGTCACGTTTGTTAGTCCACGCAAACGACGCACCACTGAAGTCGTGTACACATGTGACTCAACTTCCAGCATGACCAGCGCATTGATATCGTGCGGGATCACGTCAATATTGCGTCCTGTCACCCGCTCGGCTATCTCGATAATATCCGTATCGAATAACTGCTTGCGTTGGTCGCCAATATTTTTGATGCGGGTCACGATCACTTCCAACTCCGCCGCGCTGACTTCAATGCCGTATTCGTCCAACCGCGATTGCACCGCACTTTTACCCGTATATTTATCAATAATGATCTTGCGTTCGCGCCCCAAAATGGCAGGGTCAAACGGCTCATACGTGCGCGGGTCTTTGAGAATTCCGTTGGTATGGACTCCGCTTTTATGGGAGAAGGCGTTCAGTCCCGTGATGGGTTTGTTGGGAGCCAGGAAAAATCCTGAGACATTTTCAAGATAATTTGAAATGGACATCAAAGGTTCAATGTTATATTTTTCCGTCCCTCCAAGGTTATGAAAAACAACTAGGGTTTCCGCCAGGTCGGGGATGCCTGTGCGCTCCCCCATTCCGTTGACCGTGGTGTGGATGCAGTCCGCACCGGCGCGAATGCCTGCCATGGCGTTTGCCAGCGCGAGTCCGTAGTCGTCGTGGCAGTGCAGGTCAATTTTGCAGGGCAGCAGTCTGGCGCGCAACTCGCGCACACGCTCATAAAAAATATGCGGCTGCATAATTCCCAGCGTGTCGGCAAAGCTGATGCGGTCCGCGCCCGCTTCGATGGCGGCATTGCAGACGCGGACGAGAAACTCAAAATCGGTGCGCGTCGCATCTTCGGGCGTGTAGCGGACTTTCAATCCCAAACTGTGGGCGTAGGCAACATGCTCGGTGATGATGGCAATCGCTTCATCCGGCGTTTTATGCAGTTTCGCATCCAAATGAATTTTTGACGTGGCGTAGAAAATCGCCACGCGATTTGCACCGCAGGCTTTGGCTTTATCAATGCTGGGGCGTGAAGCGATGCTATGGGCGACGATCTCAGCTCGAAGTCCGAGAGAAGCGATGCGTTTGATCGCCATTGCCACATTGCCCGAAACTGACGGGTCGCCCGCTTCGATCATATCCACACCGATCTGATCGAGCATTTTTGCAATGTGAATTTTTTCGTCAATCGTAAAATTGACATACGGTGTTTGCTCACCTTCACGTAAAGTTGTATCTAAAATTTCGATCATGGAATATCCTTTTTCGGACTGGGGAAACTTGTTGCCAATGTCCCGTGGCTTGCTTCGGGACTCCAGAGTTAAACAAAAAACGCCATCCGTTATCGGATGGCGTTTTGGTATACAGACAGGTGTGAATAATTACAGCAACAATGCCTTGCTTGTTTTTATTTCCTGTTGAACCGAAACATGCCCAAATCCGACAACCGAAGTTGTGAACGTGGGCTTGCGCTTGGCTTTGGCCTGCATGAGGATGCTTGCTCGGTCTCTAAACATAATGGGCAGGATTTTACTCGAAAAGTGAAATGAGTCAATGATTTTTGCGAATGGTTTTCTTTGGATTACGAAACGACAGTCCCTGCTCCGCTAACGCCTGTGAAGTTGGCGAGTTGCTCCAAATGAGTGATGCGTGCGTTTTGCAACGCACGCTGGGCGGGCGCTGCTATTTTGGGAAGTTCAGTCATGAGATTACTCGTGCTCGTGCGCCCGCTTCAAATCGGCGATGATGATCTTGTTCATCTTGAGCATTGCCTGCATGACTCGTTGCGCTTTGGCAGGATCGGGGTCGCCCATCAACTCGCCCAACTGCTTTGGAACGATCTGCCACGATAGACCGTATTTATCCTTCAGCCAGCCGCACATGCTTTCTTCGCCGCCATCGGCGATAAGAGCATTCCAAAAATAATCCGCCTCGGCTTGATTTTCGCAATTAACATACATCGAGATCGACTCGTTGAACTTAAACCGCGGACCCGCATTCAAAGCCATGAACTCCTGTCCGTCCAATTCAAACGAAACCGTGAATGCCCTGCCATCAGGTCCGCGCGAAACGCCGCCAACTTTCGAGTTCTTGAACAGCGGCACATAAAAATTCATCGCCTCTTCAGCTTGCGTATCGAACCATAAAAACGGAGTGATCTTTTTCATTTCTAAAGTCTCCTTTTCACGATTTATTTTTCACTTTGGCATCTTTCAAATTTTCAGCAATCCTGAACTTAATAACATTCTCGATCAATTT
>Ga0335397_10003040_pt1 | contig 22712 bp, 25 predicted proteins | sample MAT04_FD_205740 | JGI IMG/M metagenome (GOLD analysis project Ga0335397, IMG submission 205740) | Freshwater microbial communities from Lake Fryxell liftoff mats and glacier meltwater in Antarctica - MAT-04 (spades assembly) (version 2) ... | reverse complement strand
GATGCCGGTGAGTCCGTTTTCCTTCACGATGCGGCGGATCTCGCGGCGCATCTCGACGCGGAGCTGGGCATCAAGGTTTGACAGCGGCTCATCGAGGAGCAGGCAGCGAGGTTTCACCACCAGCGCGCGGGCGAGGCTGACCCGCTGCTGCTGGCCGCCGGACATCTGGTCGATGGAGCGATCCCCGTAGCCTTCCAGTCGCACCATATCCAGCGCCTCGGCCACCCGCTTCCTGATCTCCGCTTTCGGCACCTTCCGCTCCTCCAGTCCGAAGGCGATGTTCTGACCCACCGTGAGGTGCGGCCACAGGGCGTAGCTTTGGAAAACCATCGCCGCTTCCCGCTTGTGGGGTGCGAGGTCGGTCACATCGGTGTCTCCGAAGAAAATCTTTCCCTCGGTCGGTGTCTCCAGCCCCGCGATACAGCGCAGCAGAGTCGTCTTCCCGCAGCCGGACGCACCAAGCAGGAAAAACAACTCCCCCGCCCCGATCACAAGATCCAGCCCGTCCAGCGCTGTCACCTTGCCACCGAACACCTTGCGCACGTTTTCTATCCGGATCGCTTCCATAGCTGCCTTTCAAAACACCTGGACATCCTCGCCAGCTTCGTCCGCAAAGCAAGCCCCGCCTCCTGCTGAATTGGCCGCAAAAAGGCACAAGAGTCACAAAATTTCGCCTGTCCTCTCTATCGAAATATCTTGCTATTCGCTCAATTCCGCCTATTTCCTCCCGCAGACGGCACTTTTCGCCGCCAGCGGTCGCGGATGCGGCCTCGCTTTTTCCGGTCTTCATCGATGAGAGATTGTAAGAGGTTCACACCACCCTCATCGACACCGCCCGCCGCCGGATAATCCGGTCGAGGCTGGCATTTTTGAAACCAGATATGACCGCTACATTTGAAGCGATGGCTCTTGCCGCGCCCTTGAAACAAGTTCTCGCAGAACTCGAATACACCTTCCCCTCCCCAGTCCAGGCACAGGCCATTCCGCTTCTTCTCGAAGGGCGCGATCTCCTCGGCTGCGCCCAGACCGGCACGGGGAAAACAGCCTCCTTCGCCCTCCCCGTGCTCGATGCGATCCACCGCGATCCCAAACGCATGGCTCCGAAGCAGTGCCGCTGCCTCGTGCTTGCGCCTACCCGTGAGCTTGCCATCCAGGTAGGGAAAAGCTTCAACACCTACGGCCAGAAAGTCCGTTTCAGCCAGACTTTGATCTACGGCGGAGTCGGCCAGAATCCACAGGTCTCCGCCATGCGAAAGGGGGTCGACGTCCTCGTCGCCTGCCCCGGTCGCCTTCTCGATCTCATTGACCAGCGCCATGTCGATCTCTCCGTCGTCGAGTTCCTCGTCCTCGACGAGGTGGACCGGATGCTGGACATGGGCTTCCTGCGGGATGTGAAACGCATCCTCGCCCTCCTCCCGCAGAGGAAACAGTCCCTCTTCTTCTCCGCCACCCTCGCGCCGAACATCGTCGAGCTCGCCAAGACCATCCTTCGCGATCCCGCCCGTGTTACCATCACCCCGGAGGTCACCACCGCCGAGCGCGTCGAGCAGAAGCTCTGCTTCGTCAATCGCGGGGACAAGATGTATCTCCTCCAGCAGCTTTTGGAAAAACAAAGCCAGGCGAAGGAAGCCAAGCTCACCATCGTCTTCGGCCGCACCAAGCACGGCTCCAACAAGATCGCAAAAGCCCTCAGCGAGGCTGGCTTCGAGGCCGAGGCCATCCACGGAAACAAATCCCAGGCGCAGCGGGAAAAGGCGCTTGCCAAATTCAAGGCAGGCACCGTCCCCGTCCTCGTCGCCACGGATGTCGCCGCCCGCGGTGTCGATGTCAAAGACGTCGGCCTCGTTGTGAACTACGATCTGCCCAACGAACCGGAAGCATACGTCCACCGCATCGGCCGCACCGGTCGCGCCGGAGCCGCAGGACTCGCCGTCTCCCTCTGCGCCGAGGATGAGATCGATTTCCTCCGTGATATCGAGAAAATCATCAAAGCCGTCATCCCCCGCGATACCACCCACCAGTGGCACAGCGAGGCACTCGCCGAGAAACACCGCACCGGCTTCAAGCCCCCCAAAATCAAGCAAGGCGGCGGTGGAGGTGGCGGCGGCGGACGAGGTCGCCAAGGCGGCGGCGGTGGTGGAGACCGCGGCCAGCAATCCCAAGGTGGAGGTGGCGGAGCCAGCCGCACCAGTGGAGCTGCACGCCGCAGCGGTCGGAGCGGCGGAGGCAGAAGCCGCTACTCCGCATAGGCAAGGAAGGGCTGCATCCTGCTACTCGGCAACCCTAGCACACCAGCGGAGACTGACCTCACTCCACCGCAGCCATCATCCATTCTTGCCAGAGCGCACCCGCTTCCTTCCACATCCATTGATCCAGCACCACATCCAGCGAGAGGAGTTGGTATAGGAAAACGATCGACCAGAAGATCGCCTGATAGCTCACTTTCCGCGTCTTGTGGCGGAATCTCTGCTGCGCCAGGAACGCCCCCGGCCAGCCGCCGAACAGCTCCAGCCCGTGCGGCTCCGTTTCCGATACCCTCCACCGTCCCGCATACGCGCGTTTCTTGTCATGGCGGAAAAGTATCCACGCGGCCACGGATACCGGGACCATCGCGAGCGGCAGCTTCCATGGCGCGATGGGCAGTTTCAGATTCGCAGCCATCGGCAGTGCCAGGAGCATCAGCAGTTTCAACCAGGACGTCAGTGAGGGCATCAGGTCTTTCCGTGGACACTCCACCTCTTTGATGGATATTGAAGCAATTTGTCACGCCCTTCCTGAAAATCAAACTGACTTCATCGCCGTGACCTTCCTTACCATCTCCGTCCAATGATCTCACTCATTACTACCCAGTGAAAGTCGCGGCCACTATCGCTGCGGCACCTTCCTCAGTTTGGAAACGTCGTGACCCTGCCGTTTCAACTCCTCCACCATCGCGTCATACTTCGCATCCGGCAGAGTTTTCGTCCGCGCCATGATCCAGGCATACTTGCGGCCCGGCACGCCGATGATCGTCGTCTGGTAGTCTTCCGCCAGAACAGGAAAAGAAACTGATTTCCTACTTCAGCGCCCTCTTGTGTTCCGCAACTTCCTTTTTGAAGGCGGAGATCGCCTTCTTGTCGCCATCCAATTCCTTGCGAGTCGAGCTTGCCAGCAGTTTGGTTCCGTCCGGGTTGAAAACAAGAAACTCCACCGAAGCCCCGGTGGTGAACTTCTTGGCCGCCCGCTCCTCGAGTGCGGGTGGGAAATCGGTCGGATCCGCCATGTTGAGCGCTTCCGCCCGCGCGAACACTTTCACCACTCCGGAGCCAACGGCTTTTTCCCCGCTTTCCATCGCCGCCGTACAATGCGGGCAGTCATCGTCCGCGCCCTTCACAGCTACAACCAGCAGTTGATTCTTTTCCACCGCCTCCGTCTTGGCGGCTTCCAGTTCGGAGATCGGTTCGAAGCCACGTGGAGCATCCACCTTTTCCTTTGCGGACAAGCCGCCGATACTGAGAAGGGAAAGCACTAGCAGGCAGGATATCGGGCGTTTCATAATCAGGAAGTAGATCGACCCCGCTATTTCAGGTCAATTCCCATTTTCTGGCATCTACGGCTACCGCCTTTGAGATTACCTGGGTCTTCCGGTTCATTTCAACAAAATTTGAACCGCGAATGAACGAGAACTTTCCTCGATTCGCGTTAATTCGCGGTTGAACCTTCAGAACAACTTAGGCCTCAAAACGGCATCTCATTCAGCATCTTCGTCGCCTCGTCGAACTGTTGGACGAACGCCACGAAAGTCCTGTACACCCCCCAGCATATCAGACCGATCACGATCGTGATCACCGTTTTCCAGACAAGGTGCAGCTTCGGGTGCATCCAGACCGGAACGAGCGCGAGCGGCGGAACCGTCACGAACATCATGATGATGAAGCCGGTCTTGCAATACCAAGGCACCCCGATTCCAGGCGCAGCCGTCCCACCCACCAACACCGGTCGTTTTGATTCATCGAGAAACTCCATGCAGTGCCTGCACTTCACCGCCTCATCCTGGATTTCCTCCGCGCAGTATGGGCACCTTTTCATCGTATGATCAGGAGATATTAAACATCGCCTCCCTTATGTCGATGACCGATTCGCTTCGGGCTTCAGTGCCTGTCTTTCACTCTTCAACTGCACACTTCTGATCATTTGGCACTTCCCAAAACTATTGGCATTTCAGCCGTCAGCCGTGAGCTTTCACCACTTTCCCCAGCCTCCCCTTGACCAGCGGCGATCCCGGAGAACATTGCCCCGTGAAAATCCTCGCCCTGCTCCTCCCTCTCCTCGCCGTCTCCTGCGCCAACCTTCCTGATCCCTACGTGGCCAACACCTCCCCAGCCGATCCAAAGGCGATTGCCATCATGGAAAGATCCGCAGCAGCCCACGGCGATCCGTGGAAACGCCACTCCCGCGTCACTGTTTCCTTTAAAGGCGAATGGTCGCGCCTCGCCACCCGGATCCAACCCGTTCTCACCGACTCTGCTTTCCGGAAATCCTCCGTCGAAATCTACCGCACAGGAAGGAAGCAAGTTTCCCAATCCCATACCGGCCCTGAGGGAACCAAAATGGTCACACGGGACCGCAACTCCATCTCCGTTTCCTACAACGGCACACCTTCCGATGATTCTGAGAAACTCGATGCCGCCGCCCTCGTCGCCGATGCCTACACCGTCTTTGTCTTCGGCTCCTCCTGGCTTGCGGAAAACGGAACGGGCTTCCAGCTTCTCCCCGGCCAGTCCATCGATGGGGAAGCCTGCCACCTCGTCTCCGGCACGTTGAAGCCCGGCATCGGTAGATCGCCGGAAGACAGATTCATCGCATGGATTTCCCAGGACACAGGCTATCTCAAGCGATTCCAGTTCACACTCAACGGACTGGAGTCCACCAAAGGTAGCGACGTGGACGTCACTTTCTCGGAAATGCGCATAGCCCCCGGCGGCTCCGTATGGCCCACGCATTTCATTGAGCGCGTCCAGCGTCCCGTGAAAATCAAAGCCCACGACTGGCGCATGACTTCCCTCTCCCTGGATGGCCAGAAAGCTTGGTAAGGGGCAGAGGGGGGATCTTCCATCAATACAAATTCAGCCCTTCCGATCCTTCGGGGGTGCCCAATCATCGTCTACCTTTGGAATAGGCGGCGGCAAGACCAGCTTCTTCTGCAAAGAGTGCGGATCAAGTATCGCCGCGACGCTTGCCGACAAATCGGACACCACATATCCCCTTGCAGCCGGGATCCGGAGCAACGGAAGCCCCGCCTCGTGAAACACTTGCTCGACGTAGACATCCCTCTCCACCCGGTCCTGGGCATTGTGGCTAGCATCATCCAATTCAATCCCCAACAGCGGTTGCATCGTCTTCGCATCGCAAATCAGAAAATCCACATGCTTCCGGTCGATCCGGTTGATTGCCGCCTGGTTGAACCTCGGCTTCCAGACGAAAAATATGTCGAAGAGCCTGACCTTGGTTACCAAATGGTAGCGCGAATCGAGGACACCCTTGAGAACGTGGAAAAACGAGATTTCCGCAGGACTGAGGAAGTTGTCCCGAAGGCCGTAAGGAAACGTCGGCGATTCTGATGAACCCGGCTTAGTAGGCGGCTTGGAACCACCACCTGAGAGTCCGAGCAGAAACCCAAGACATCCTTTGTTGTTTTTCATAAAGTTCTTTGGGGATCAGCTTTGCGATGAAACGCCCACACCCGTCCCGGTGCATTTTGAAACCAATCTTTTGGATTCACTCTTGTCAGTTGTCGTCTTTCGATTCGTCGATTTGGCTCACTCTTCCTCCCTAGCAAAGGTCACTCGTCCCTCTGCATGAGCCTCGATCAGTTCAGTCATCTTCTGTTCGGCCATTTTGCCCCAATGTATGCTGAACGCATAGGTCTTACCATCGAAAGGTAGGAGTTCGTCGTCCTCCGTGAAATACTTGCCCGGATCGAAGGCTTTACCGTCGTTCTGTGACGAAGCTTCCATGGCGGCATCGACAAAAGCATCTTCAGTCTCCATCAGACCGTCCACTTCGTAGAATCGCTGGCGTCTCTGATTGATCGTTTGCCTCATCAGCGCCGGACTCACCCCTGCTCTGTGCAACGCCATCACAATTGCCAGAATTGCGCGCCTTTTGACCAGTTGTCTGACTTCCACCCCATCCACCGTCACCCGGTATTTCGTGAGATCCCTGACACCGCGTCTGATCACGGCTTTCTGGACAGCCTCCTTCTGGCGTTTCTTCACCATGTAGTCGTTCGCCTCGGGAAGGGGTATAACCTGCTGGATGTCGAAAACGATCTGCTCGCCAAATTGATACGGATGGAGTTTCACACAGCGGATAGTTTCACTCCAGCTTTCCGAGCGATCTCAGCGTCTCCAGGATCTCTTCGATTTGGTTGATTCTTGCTTTGGTCTTCTTCCCGAAGCAGACGGCGAGGGTGTTGGCGTCGGGGCCGGTGGCGGGTAGGAGTTTGCGGATCTCCGCGAACTGGGCGGCGGTGCTGGTAGGCCAAGGAATTGATGATTGGAGATTGGATATTGGAGATTCGGGGGAGACCTCGGTGCCGGGGAGGTGGGCGACCGGAGATCGCCGCCACTTTGGTATTCCGGGCGGAGCCAGCGGACGAGGCCGTTTGCTTCCTCGGCGGCGCGCTCGTGGTTGAGGGCGACGAGGCGGGTGAGGAGCTCCTGCTCCCAAGGAGGGGCTGCATTCTGCTGCCCGGCAACCCCCGCCACATCCCCAGTTATTTCCGGATTCTTATCTGGCGGCAGAATGACCGCCACTCCTTGCCGCTGGCGCAGATCCTCCCAGCCATACGCCTTGAAGACGGCGGCATCGAGGTCGTCGTGGATCTGTTTCAGGATGCTCACCAAGCCCTCTTCGTGGATCTTCCTGTCCTTGTCGGAAAGCGGCTCCCCCGCCCTCAGTTTCTCCAGCACGTTGTACATCCCCGTCAGCGTCAACCCGGGGTGCAAGGCTTGCCGCTCCTTCCGATGCGCGTCCAGCTTCTCCCCCAATTCCCGTATCCGTCCCTTCAACTCCCCTTCTTCCAGCGCGGGGAAGGGAAATGGGTCGAAGCAGCGGGTCTTTGTGTAAACAGGACGATCCTCAAGACGGGCGCCTACTGACAAAGCCCAAATCGTGTGCAGCGAACAACTCAATGTGCCGAGGTGCAAAGCATCATCCAAACAGATCGTAACGATCTTGTGTTCGGGGAGAAGCGGCTTTTCAATGAATTGAAAAACCCGGTGTTTGGATGTTTCCGAAGTCCCAATATAGCGAACAATTCCCAACATCGCTTTTCGGATGACTGGCCTTTCCCAGCCAAACTTCCACCAGTTATTGCGCAATACAGGTCGTCTATTTTGATCACGCTCAGGCTTAACGTGATTCATCAGATGCTGGAGGGCATCGGGATTCGCGGACTCCGCCTGATTCACCGTCATGAATGAAAAATCAATCAAGTATCTCTCTCTCCGTTCTTGCATGAGGTCTGCTCCGCTGACGAACGGTACGATTACTTCTGAACCGTGCTTGCGAAGCTCATGGGCTTGTTGAGGTGTGAGGACGAAGCCGGAGCCGTGCAGAGCCATGCCCAACTCAGCGATCTTACCGTTCGACTCCAGGGCCCGTGTCGATTGCAGGTCCGCTCCAATCTTCAGATCCGCTCCAATGGGCGCGATAGCCGATTCTAATACCACATCATTTTCCCCGTCGTCCCTCGCCTCTTCCTCAACGACTTCTTCCAGCATCCCCGCCGCCTTCCCGCCTTCCGCGACGGTCATGGAGATGCGCACGGCGGCACCGTCCGCCGAATCGACCCACGGATGATCCGGGATCGCGTAGGCGAGGTGGACGGGCTTTTTCTCATCCGCAAGGAATGGTTCCAGCACGCGGCGGTTGAATGTCTGGTGGATGGAGTTGGTGGTGATGAAGCCGAAGCGCTTGACCTTCTTCGCGGCGAGCAGCTCCGCCGCTTTCCGCCACCAGAACATGACGAAGTCCGCCGATTCCGGGACGGCTCCCTTCCATGCTTTTCTTAAAGTTTCCGTGTAGCCATCGCCTAGCGCATCCCGCATCCGCGAGGCACCAATGAAGGGCGGGTTCCCGACGATGAAATCCGCCTGCGGCCATTCGGCGCGTTTCGGGTTGGTGTAGTCGAAGACGTTGGTGCGGGCGCTTTCGTCCGGCACTTCCTTTCCGGTGACGGGATGGGGCTTGGTGCTGCGGCCGTCCCAGATGGTGACGAAATTCCCGTCCCCGTCCTTGCGCGGGATTTTCTGATCGTAGGCGAGCACGGCGTCGCGGTTCTCGATGGTGTTTTTCTTCGGGAGTAGCGGCCTGTCGTTGGTATCGGCTTTGCCGGTGGTCTTTTTCACCCACTGGAAGTAGCCGATCCAGAGGACGATCTGGGCGATGGCGGCGGCGCGGGAGTTCAGCTCGATGCCGAGGAAGTTGTCCGGGCGGACGAGGATGGTGTTCATTTCCAGGGCGCGGTCGCCGCCGAGTTTCTCGAAGAGGTCGAGCACCTCCGCCTCCAGCGTTTTCAGGAGGGCAAGGGAGACGTAGAGGAAGTTCCCGGAGCCGCAGGCGGGATCGAGCACGCGGATGGCGGCGATCTCCTTGTGGAAAGTCTCCACGGCGGCGCGGGCTTCCTTGATTTTCCCTTTGTCATCGAGCTGGGCGGCGGCGGCGCGGACGGCCTCCCATTTTTCGCGGAGCGGGCTTATGAGGGTCGGGCGGACGAGGCGCTCGACGTAGCTGCGCGGGGTGTAGTGCGCGCCGAGCTTGTGCCGCTCGCGGGGATCGAGCGCCCTTTCCAGCAGGGTGCCGAAGATGGCCGGCTCGACGTTTCCCCAATCCTGCTTCGCGGCGTGGATGAGGTAGAGGATCTGATCCGGGCGCAGTTGGAGGGCGGCGCAATCGGTGAACAGGCCGCCATTGAAGTGCGGGACGGCGGCGCGGATGGTGGCGGAGAAATTCGCGCCGGTGGCCATGTCTTTCCAGAGGCCGTTGAGCAGGACGGGGAAGCCCGCCGGGGATTCCTTGCCGATTTTCAGGAGATCGAGGAAGGATTGCTTGGGCAGCAGCTCGACATCCTCGGCGAACATGGTGAACAGGCAGCGCTGGAGGAATCCGGCGGTGACCTGCGGGTCGTGGCCGTCCTTTTCCAGGGATTTCGCGAGATCTGCGAGCGCCTTCGCGACTTCCCGCGTGACTTCCGCGGCGTGCTTGGAGGGATCGAGCGAATGGGGATCGCTCCATATCGCGCGGAAGCGGGCGCGGATCTTGGGATCATGGAGATCTTTTAGGTGAATGCGGTGGTTGCGCGGATCGGGGAAACGTTCGTACTGCCCGCCGGTGCCGGAGAACTCGGCGTACAGGTCGAAGGAATACCCGGCGTCGCAGACGATGAGGAACGGTGGCCGCCCCTCCTCCGCCGGGAGGGCGTGGATGTAGCGCTCGCCCTGGGCGTGGGCGCGCTCAAGAGCTTTGTCAAAGGCGCTGCTGCCGCGTTTTCCGTGGCCGCCGGAGATGAGTTCCTTTTTCTCCAGATCGGGGAGTTTGACAGGAAGAAGCGGCTGGTTGGGGTCGGACTTGTCGCGGTTCGGGTTCACGCCCTGCTTTGTTTCGAGGACGAAGTGGCCGGATTTGTAGAGGTCGATCCAGTTCGGCGCGGTACTGCCGTCGGCCGTTTTCCGCTCCACCCGGCGCTCGAAGGTATAGGCGTTGCCGCCCTAAGAGTCAATCTGGGGCTTGTGGCCACCGTAGCCTTGGCGAAGCTGGTTTCCTACCCGCTGTTCGACGCCCTTCTTTCTTCTGTGGCGGCGGAGATCCCGCCGCCGTTTCGAGACTTGAATACGCGCCTCCTGCCGATCATTCGCGCCAGCGGAACCAGATGATCGCGATCCGCATGAAATGAAAAATCGTCCGCATCTTTCATGATGCGGACGATTTGGAATAGATTTCCACCAAGCGTTCAACCTAGGCTTAGAAGGGACTCGCCACAGTGACGTATCCGCTGCCTTGGCGACGGTAGTAACTGTCCTGATATCGGTAGTAAGGGGTTCCGCGATAATCGACGGTGGTGTAGCCGCGTGGAAGATCGTTGATCACATGGGAGCTGCCGTCGGGATGGTTGTGGACGGTCTGGTTGCCGTATCTTGTGTATTCGTCGTAATAGCGGCTGGTGCGGGGCGCACTGACAACTACGTAGTTGTTGCTGCGGCGCTGGTAGTAGGCTCCGTTATGGTAGTAATAGTCGTTTCCGGAAATAGACTCCGAGCGATAACCGCTCGGCAGTGTATTGACGGAATAGCCGGGGCTATAGCTGGTCGTCGAGGTGGTGGTCGTCGTCGGCGAATCGTAAGGCGAGACGCAGGAGCTAAGGCTCAGTCCGGTGCCAAGGCCGACGGTGAGTATGATAGTTTTTGTGGTAATTTTCATGGGGATTGTGGTTCGTTGCGGATCATTCCGTTACCCGGTACTTACGCAGACGGCCTGCCATTCGTCTGGGATGGGTCAGATCCTTACGCTGTCTCATTTCGGAGAAAAGAAACGGACTCGGAATTTTGAAAGCATCCGTGCAAAAGCGAATCGGAAACCATTTAATGCACGCTTCTGCCGAATCAGACCTGTGCCAATTCCATTTCATTTTCAGAGCGGGAAACCGGTAAGACCGTTATTGAGCTGACGGCGAAGCGAATTCCGCCGTTTCCGTTTCAATCCTTGGCGGCTCTTTCGGAAAAAACAGTCGTGGCATGGGACTTGCGAGATAGGACGCATCTCAATCCAACTCCAAAAACAAATGAAACCAAAACATCTCCGCCTCCTTCTCCTCAGCTCGGCATTCACCTGCCCGCTCCTCGCCCAGGACGCTCCCGTCGCCCCTCCCACTATAATCATAGAGGAAACCGTGCCGGTTACTCCCGGCGGCAGTCCGGAGGTGCAAGCCGCCCAGCGGAGGCTTGATGCGGCTATGGCAAGGGAGCGGCTTGGAATCGCCCCTCTGGTGCTGCCCGCACAGGATCCCGCAGTTGTGGAAAAAACCACGACGACGACCACCGTGGAGACTCCGGGACTTCCGCCGCGTGTTTACAGCACCGAGAGGAATGTGGTGATTGTGGAGGGTCGGGAACTGCCCTACCTGACACTCCCGGTTCTTTTCGTGGAAGGAACCGCCGACTTGCTCGACGACGAATCACGCCTCGCCATCGAGGACACCTCTGCAGCGATCAAGGACGTTCTGACTGCCAACCCGACTGCGGTCTTCGATGTCGAAGGACACACCAGCACGGACGGAACCGATGAAATGAACATGAAGCTTTCAGCCGACCGCGCCCGCCGCATTTATACGGAACTCATCGAGCACTACAGCGTGCCAACCTCGGCTTTGGCTGCTCATGGATACGGTGAGAACTACCCGAAATATCCGGAAGGCACCGAAGTGCAGATGGTTCTGGATCGAAGGGTGCTGGTGGTGCGTGTGAAATGACACTTGCGTGAGAAACCTATTCAACGCCGTTTTCCTTTCCGGAGAACGGCGTGTCTTTTTCTCCTTTTATGCCGGAAATGCCCTGGTGGAGGAAAGGGATTTCCATTTCGCCGGCGGCCAGGGCTCGGCGGATCTCAGTCGATGAGGCGGGATGCTCACCCGGGACGACAATGAGGCGGTAGCCATCCCGGGGGACAATGTCGGCTCCGTTCCTCGCGAGGACGATGAAAGTGGCCAGCCGGGAGAGGATCTCCGGGTGTTTCCAGGAATGGAGGGCGGACCATTGGTCGCCGCCCATGATCCAGAACCAGTCGTTACCGGGTTGCTTCGCGACGAGGGTTTCGAGGGTGTTGTAGGAAAACGAAGGGCCATCGGTATCCAGTTCGGTGCGGTCGATTTTCGCCCAAGGGATACCGGCGAGGGCGAGTTCCAACCATTTCGCGCGGGCATCTCCGGAGCTGGGAGGGCGGTCGGTCTTGTGGGGGGAAATATGGCACGGGAGGAAACGGATCTCATCGAGATCCGCGGCTTCCATGGCGAGAGTGGCGAGATGGATGTGGCCGGAGTGGACGGGATCGAAGGAGCCGCCGAAGACGCCGATCCGTTTCGCCCGGAAATGTCCGTGATCCTCAGCGTGGCAGGGGCTGTCCATGCGGGGAGCCTACTGCGGTTCCCTGGGGATCGTCATCAGGAATTTCGTCTCGCGACCGGGGACTGAGGTGACGGTGATCGTGCCGTGGTGCGCCTCGATTGCGCGTTTCACGATGGAGAGACCGAGGCCGGTTCCCTTGATCTCCATCTGGGAATGGTGCTTCTCCACCCGATAGAAGCGGCGGAAGATGTGAGGGAGATCCGCGCTGGGGATTCCGACCCCGTTGTCACTGACCCAGATGCGGATGAATTTCTCCGTCTGATCGGAGCCGACCTCGACTTTCAGATCCTTGTAGGGGTTCTGCTTGAGGGCGTTTTCCACCAGATTGAACAGAACCTGGGTCCAGTAGAAACGGTCTCCGAAGAGGACGGCGGAATCGTCGTGTAGATTGACAGTAACGATGGCTTTCTGGCTCTGGACGACGGATTCGAGGCGCTCGAGAACGTCATTGACGCACGAGCGGATCTTGAAGGGTTCGATCTTGACCGCGGAGGCCTCGCCGGACTCAAGCCGCGAGATGACCAGCATGTCCTCGACGATGCGGGAGATGCGGTCCGTGTGTTTTTTCATCACGGAGAGGAAACGGCGTGCCATCTCCGGCTCATCGATCATGCCGTCGTCGAGGAGGTTTTCCAAATACCCGTTGATGATGGCGAGGGGGGTGCGGAGTTCGTGGGAGGCGTTGGCCACGAAGTCCTTGCGGATCTGGTCGAGCTGGTGCTCGGCTGTCACGTCACGGATCACGACGCGGGTGTTGGGGTTGCCGTTGGGGATATCGGAGAGCTGCGCGGCATCGATGATCCAGGCGTTGTTGCCGCGCGTCTCGAGATCGCCGAGGGGCGAGGTCTGCTGGGGCAGGACGACACGGGACTGGACCGGTTCCCCCGTTTCCAGGCAGCGAAGCAGGGCCTCGGCCAGACGGCTGTCAAGAAACGCCTCACGAACGGGGCGACCGGTGAGGACACGGCCGCGGAAGAGATTTTGCGCGGCGGAGTTGGCGAAGCGGATGTTCGCATCCGGATCGACAATGAGGAAGGCGTCGCCAAGCGCGTCGAGGAGGTGGTTGCGTTCATCTTTTGCGTGCTGGAGATCGAGTTCGAGACGGAGCTTCCATGCCTTGACCTGCGATTCGTATTTTATTCTGGAGCGATTCATCCGGATGACCTGGATGAAAAGTGCGGTGAAGGCGGCGAGAGTCGCGAGGATGGCGATTTTTTCTGTCATGAAACGGGAGTGACGACAAGATAGCCGACTCCCCGCACCGTTTCAACCAAAGCCCCATGCGAGCCAAGCTTCTGACGCAGGCGTTTCATGTGGGTGTCGAGCGTGCGGCTGTGGACTTCATCGCTGTAGCCCCAGACAACTCGCAGCAGTTCGTTGCGGTCCTGCGGCTTGCCGGAGCGCTCGCAGAGGTAGAGGAGCAGCTTGAACTCAGTGGAAGTGAGATCCAGAGGCTCGTTTTCCAAATAGAATTTCACGGAATTCTTATCGAAGCGGAAAGGGCCGAACTCGTACTCGACGGCTCCCGGCGGGGCATCGGTGCGCTTGAGAATGGCATTGACGCGGAGGACGAGTTCCTTGGGGCTGAAGGGCTTGGTGAGGTAATCGTCCGCACCGGCTTCGAGACCCTGGATGCGGTCCTCGGTCTGGGCGCGGGCGGTGAGCATGATGACGGGGATGTTCGAGGTCCTGGCATCCCGGCGGATTTCCCGGAAAACGGAGTAGCCGTCCCGACCGGGCAGCATGAGATCCAGGACGATGAGATCCGGTCTTTCCCGGATCGCCATTTCGGTTCCCGCGATCCCGTCATGAGCCTTCAGAACCTCGTAACCCGCGCGTTGCAGATTGAACATGATCAGATCCGCTATATCCACTTCGTCCTCGACGATCAAAACTCGTTGCATCGGGGAGTGATGTAGCTCTTCGGGCGTCACAAGTGGAACGGGTAATTGTGACGATTTGGTCACAACATGTCGGATTCGACGTAGGAACCCGGTTTGGTGGTGCGGGCGACGCCGATTTTCACGCCGGCCTCGATGGACGTGTTCACGCCGGTGCGGACTCCATCACCGATGATCGCGCCGAACCTGAGTCGGCCGGTGTCCACCGATTTTCCGCGGATCTGGGAAACGTGGTTGCGACCGTCATGGCGGTGGTTCTCGGTGAGCGTGCCCGCTCCGAGCACGACATGGGAGCCGACGATGGAGTCCCCGACGTAGCAGTGGCGGGAGATGTAGGTATCCGGATAGATGATGGAGTTTTTCACCTCCGCCGCATGGCCGATGTAGCAGTTCGCGCCGATGCTTGTCGCTCCGCGGATGTGGGCGTTGGGTCCGATCTGGGTGTTGGCACCAATGATCACGGGTCCTTCCACGACCGAACCGGGAAGGATGCGCGCACCCTGTCCCAGTCGGACCGCGCCGGAAATGGTCGCCAGCGGGCTGACCTCGCCGATGAGCAACGTTTCATCCATAAGGGCGACAACTTCCTCGTTCATCCGCAGCAGATCCCACGGATAAACGATGGGAAAACAACCGGCCTCTGTCCGCAGTTCCTCCTCGCATTCCTCATAATCGGGAAATCCTTTCCATGCCAGCACCACCCCATCGGAATCACACAGTCTCGCCGGTCTTTCATTGCGCCCGAGCATGAGAAGCGCGCCGAGATCGATCCAGGTATCGATGGGGATCATCAGGGTCCGAGGGCCCGCCTCGCTGTTCTCAACGAGCTGGAATCCCGCGCGCGTCAGCTCTGCGGAAAGCAGATCGATCATCGGGACGTTCGCGATAAGACAGGAAGCCAGATCCCGGTTGGCAGTGATAGGTGCGCACAGGACGGAGTTTTTCGGAGGCAGAAGCGTGGCTTGCATAATAGGGATTCAATTCAATCATCCGCGCCCCGGGGACACACGCAATTTTTTTCAAAAACCAGACGAAATTTTAGCTATTGCATCAGCCAAGCCTGCCATTGCCCCGATACAGGTTGAGCTTCCCACAGGACGCGCAATGGCTGATCTTCCCGTGTCGCTCCGCGACGGAAACTCGCCCGCACAAGCGGCAGACCATGCGCACGCAGGTGATCCGTTTTTCCGCCTTGCGATGGAGCCATCGTGAAAACAAGGAGGACAAAGCCACCAGAATCAGGCTCATCCAGATCAGGCCGGTCACGAATTCATCCAGGCTCAAATCCATGGTCCTATCTGTTGACGAATTCCACCCTCAGCCCCAGCCAGCGCTCGCCAGCTCCATTTTGGAAACGAACCTGCTTCAACCAGTCAAGCATAGCGTCAAGGCCGGGTTCGCCCTCGCCGTTCAGTGAGAGGCACTGGTCCACGCTGCCGTCCGGTCTCAGGCTCAGAATGAAACGCCAGGTGGCGGGAGCCGCGTTTTCGTTAAGCTTCGATTCGTATTCCGGCAAGCTCTCCGGCATCCATCCCTTGCTTCGCACATCATAAGGAATCAGGATGGGGATACTCTCGGAAAGGATCGGTTCATTGAGCTCCGGATTCAGTTGATTCGCATCCGGTGTCCGATCCGGCAGATATTTCCTACCCTTTTCTGAAAGCTCTTCTGAGCTCGTTCCAACATTCATTTGGACCGGAGTCAGTTTCACTTCATAGTAGGTCCAATCTCCCTTTTGACCGGACTCATTCAGTCCTGCCAAATTCGAGGATTCGTCCTCCCCGGACACCATCAGGCGCCCGGGGAACGGTCCCTCCTCCTCGGCCTTCAGTCTCCAGTAGCGTCCGAGTTCGCCAGAAGGGAAATGAATCACGCTCGCGTTTTGCCGGGTCTCCCTCCGGGGTGAACCCGACTTCACGCTAATACCTCCTAAAAAGAACCCATATAGTAGAGCAACCACTATTAAAGCCAATATTTTGTAACCCGGATGACTGTCCGAATTCGTCCATTTGAAAATGAGCTCGTCCTTGATCATTCCGGCATCTCCTTGCTGGCTCCGGGTGTCTCCGTTCCGGCTTCCGGTTTGCCGACCAATGCCAGATTGAAGCCGGCTCCAAGGATCATCTCGGAAATGCTGCGTTCCAAGCCGACGGAAACCGCTGCGTCCGTTTTAAGCAGAACGATGGCCCGACCCATGGTTTCATCCGCTTTGAGTTCCTGAAGCCTGCTTTTCAGCTCCTCGATGGTCACCGCCTGGCGTCCAAGATGGAGCCTGGGCGCGGCATCTCCCGGTCCGACAGTTACGACGATTGATTCACGGAAACGCTGCATCTGGAACTGGGAAGCAGGCACCTCGACCATCACTCCGCTCTGGCTGAGAAACATCGGTCCGAGCAGAAGCAGCATCGTCACCAGTATGAACAGGTCGAACAATGGGAGTGCGTGTAGAAAGCCCGGCCTCTCCTCCAGTGTCATTTCGAGTTTCATTATTCCTCAGCGGGTTTCGCTTTTTTCCTGCCCTGCGTCCGCTTCTTCCCTTGCGAAGTCTCGCCCCGGAACGGTGCGAACTCCTCCTCCTCACGGGCGTCCGCGATCATGTGTATCACCTCTATCCCCGCTCGTTCGATACGCCCGACCAGGCGCTTGGAGCGTCCTAGGAAATAGAGGTAGAAAATATACATCGGTATGGCGACCGTCAGCCCCATCACCGAAGTGATCAGCGCCGTCATCACCGCCGAGGAAAGCTCCGCAGGCCCGGAGACACCGCCCTGCTCGCTAACCCGCTGGAAGGCATCGACCATTCCCAGCATCGTGCCAAGCATCCCGATCAGCGGGGAAAGCAATGCCATGGCAAGGATAGCCCGGATGTTCTTCTCGATTTTCGGCACCTCAAGCTGTCCGGCCTCCCGCACCACATCGCTGAGATCCCGCCGTTCAAGATAGTAGCGGAGCAAACCAGCATGAGCCACCCGTCCGATAGGTCCCGGCGCTCGCGCCGCCTCGTGCAGAGCCTCCGCGAAGGCACGTCTTTTCACATGCAGACCCAGCCCGACCAGCAGGGTGCTCACATTGATCCTGGCCCTGTGGAAAAAGAAAAACCGCTCCACAATGCAGACCGATCCGAAAAATCCCAGCCCCAGCAGCACCCAGACAAGCGGCCCCCCTTTTTCGATCAGTCCAGATGCCTCCCAAGCTCCCAATATCATTCTGCAAGGAATCTATCCATTCCTTCCACCACCTAGCAATCCCGAAAAGATCCCATCTGTCATCAGCCACCCATTTTCCCGAAAAAACCGCACAACATGCTGATCCTGTCGCCAACCGGCAATGTTTCCAGCAACTCCTGCCGGAGATCCGGCTCATGGACGAACTGCTGCGCCACCAGATCCGCCATCAGTCCCGGCTCGTCAGCCTGATCCAGCAAGGTCATCACGCCGGACCGCACCTCCTCCGGCAGCCCGCTGATCACGTCCTCCACCGCGCCGCGCAGGGTTTTCATCGCGGCCTGAGCCTGGTTTGCGGCGACAGGCGAGCACATCAGCGGCTCGATCAGGGCATAGGGATAGGGCTTTTCCGAAAGCCATTCGCAGAATCTCACCCGTATCACCCCATGCAGCAGCAGCCTCGATGTCCCGTCCTCATTCTCCTTCGAGGCCCGTACCAGCCCCGCCGTTCCCATCTGTGAAATCACATCCTCCCCACCGTCCCCGCTCTCGCGGATGCGACCGACAGCGAACACGCACTCTTCCTTGAGCGCGTCCTCCAGCATGGCGCGATACCTCTCCTCAAAAATATACAGCGGCAGTCCGCCATGCGGGAACAGGGTGCAATCGGGCAGCAGCATCACCCCGCATCTTCTTGGTAGATTCAAACCCGTCATCTTCTGATCCATACACCAGCGCCAAGCGCCCGCAAGTCCCAAGGCCGCGCTTGCCGGAGCAGCGCCCCTGCGCTTCACTGCTCGTATGCCAGCATTCCTGAGAAAATCCCTTCCGCTCACCCTCCTCGCGCTGGCCGCCTGCCAGACCGCCGCCCCGCTCCCTCCGCCTCCCACTATTCCGGCAGGCAGCAACCCGAGCCCGGCATCCACCCCAGTTTCAAATCCCCAATCTCCCATCACTCTTCCCGCCAGTCCCCGGCTATCCCGGAAAGCCATTTCCGGAATCGACTTCGAGGGCGTTTCCTTCGATTCCCGCAGCCATCGCCTCGCGGTCGTGGACCAGGCCAACGGACCCGGTTCCATCTACCAGACCTCCGAAGACCTCGCCATACGCAGCGGCGCCCTTCTCGCCATCAACGCCGGCTTCTTCACCCCGGAGGGGAAACCTCTCGGCCTCGTCATCTCAAAAGGCCGTAACTCCGGCGCATGGAATTCCGCCTCCTCCCTTGGCAGCGGCATCTTTATGGAAAACTCCTCCGGAACCTCGTCGATCGTTCGTCGCGCCTCCCGCGCCGCCGTCGCCGGCTCCCGAGAGCTCATCCAGGCAGGCCCCCTCCTCATCGAAAACGGAAAACCTGTGGGCGGCCTCGATCCCGGGAAATCCGCCCTCCGCTCCATCATCCTCACCGATGGCGGGACGCGATGGTGGGTTGGGAAAACCTCCTCCTGCACGCTCGCCGCACTTGCCCAAGCTCTTTCCAGCTCCTCCCCCGCCCCATGGGAAATCCGCCAAGCCCTCAACCTTGATGGCGGCCGCTCCACCGACCTTTTCATCTCCGGAAAAATCCCGGGCGGCCCCGTCAACCGCCGCGGCTTCCTCAACCGGCCCGTCCGCAATTTCATCATCCTGATTCCACGCTGAGTCCTATGACAATTCCGTCACCAAAACTGTCACTGGACAACCCGCAAAAATTGCAAGAGACTCTGTCAGTCCCGCCGAAATTCCAACTACAACCAGCCATGTCAAAATTTTTTCTAACAGGACTCCTCGCGCCCGTTCTTTTCGCTTCCTGTGGCACCATGGATTCCATCAAAGCCACCGCCGCCACCGCCGGTAGAAGTGTTAGCCAGTTCTCTCTTTCCGATCTCCGGCCTTCCCAAGTGAATGTCGTCGAAGTCCGCGAAAAGGATCTCAAGGAAATGCCTACCGGAAAAGAACGCGCCCTTGCCTTCGACCAAAAGCGCAAGCGCTCCTTCTGGTCCTTCGTACTCCCCGACTTCAAGGAACCCACTCTCCCCGAAATGAATGATTCGGAAATGGACGGCTCCCTCCTTCCTCCCAAGCCGCTGTAGGAGCCCCACTGCTCACTCGCTGAGCACCCGGATCTCATCGGCCTGGAAAATCCTTTCCAGCTTCCCGGCTATCTCCACCAGCAGCTCACCGCTGGGACCTACGCCTTGTATGAAGCCTTCCACCCTCTTCTCGGAGTAAGTGAGGGCTACCCTCTTGCCGGTCAGCGCGCATCGCTCCTTCACCCCCTCCAGCATTTCCGGAAAATCCCTGTCGATGCGATCCGAGTGCCTGGCGAGGCGTTTCACCACCTCCAGCAAGACCTCTGCCCGGGAGACCTCGTTGCCTGTCTCCGCCTTCAGTGAGGTAGCGGCCAGCCCTTCCGGGAAATTCCCGGAATTCACATTGATCCCTATCCCCACGATCACGAAATCCGCCCCCGCCTCCACAAGTATCCCCGCGATCTTCTTCCCCCCGATCTGCACATCGTTCGGCCACTTGATCTCCGCAAGCGGGACGTATTTCTCGATGGCCTCCGCCACCGCCAGCCCCGCCGTCAGGGACAGGCGGGACCACATGCTCTTCGCCGCTACCGGGCGGAGGAGTATGGAAAAAGCCAGAGATTCGCCTTTGGGCGAATACCACGCCGCCCCTCTTCTGCCGCGCCCAGCCGTCTGCTCCTCCGCAACGAGCACCAAGCCCTCCGCCATCCCCTTCACAGCCAGCTCCCGGAGCTCGTCGTTGGTCGAGGAAACTTTCTCCCTCCAGAGGACGCGAAAAGGATCTGGCATCAGCGCGGCGATGGAGGCGAATTCATTCGGAGTCACGACACTTTTGTCTGGGAGTGCAACTGAAAATCAAGGCCTAACGCCTCCGGACAGTGCCGGTGGAATCACGAAATCCAGCCCGATGTCCAAGCTCGGAGCCGAGTGGGTCAGCGCTCCGACGGAGATGAAATCCACTCCCGTTTCCGCGATTCCCACAACCGTCTCGATATTCACGCCGCCGCTGGCTTCGAGACGTACCCGGTGCCTTTCCCCGCGCATCTCGACGCCCTCGGCCAGATCCTCGTTGCTCATGTTGTCCAGGAGGATGTAATCCACCCCGTCCATTTCCAGAAACTTCGCGACCTGTTCAAGAGTGTCCGCCTCCAGCTCCACCTCGACGTGAGGCTTGTCGGATTTCACCTTCCGGATGGCTTCCTGAAGCACTTCGATTCCGCCCTCGGCGGCGAGGTGGTTGTCCTTGACCATGGCTCTGTCGAAGAGGCCCATCCGATGGTTGGTGCCGCCGCCATCGAGCACGGCTTTCTTCTCAAGCGCCCGGTAGCCGGGAGTAGTTTTCCGCGTATCCAGGATCTTGGCGCGGGTGTGTTTCACGAGGGCGACGTAGCGGGACGTCATCGTCGCAACTCCGGAGAGCCGTTGGAGGAAATTGAGCGCCGTGCGCTCCGCGGTGAGGATGGATCGGGCTTTCCCCTCCACGCTCATCAGCATCGCCCCGGGGCCGACCCGGCTCCCATCCTCCACCATGATGTGGACATCCAGATTCGGATCGACCTGTAGGAAAACTTCTTTCGCGATCTCCACCCCGGACACCACCCCATCCTTGCGCACCTTCACGAAGGCACGCGCCATCCTGTCCTCCGGGATGAAATAATCCGAAGTGACGTCCCCGTCCCCGATATCCTCCTCCAGCGCCATCATGATCAGCTCGTGCGACATGTCCCTTTCTATCTTCTCTTTATTGAAAGTTGAACTTTGAATTTTGAAATTTCTTCCCGCAAGCCAGGAGAGGCTCCTCATTCGATGACAAAAACCGGAACACAAAAGGCACGATGTAGATCGTCGCTCGGGCTTGTCTTCGTGAGCGGCAAGTCAGACGGAGAGCGCTTACGGAAGATCACAGAAGCCGGTCATCAGTTCGCGGACGCTTTGCGGGCCCGGGTGCGTCCGATACTCTTCCTTTGTGCCTCTTGTGAAAAATTCTTCCCCTACTCTTGGCAGGCTTTTTTCATCATCCCCACATCCACCGCTTCGTAGAAGTCATCGTTGACGAGACATACAGGGGCGGTGCCGCAAGAGGCCAGGCACTCGGCGAATTCGACGGAGAATTTCCCGCAGGGGGAAACGGAAACGGGGTGGTGGTGCGGATCGGCGGACGTGCGGTCGATCCCGAATTCCTTGCACAAATCCTCCATGAGTTCCGCGCTGCCGCCGAGAGCGCAGGAGAGAGTGCGGCAGACGCGGACGTGGTATTTCCCCGGCGCATACTGGCGGAAGCCGGGATAGAAAGTGACGACCTCCAGAATCTTGATCGGTTCCAGATCCAATTTCGCGGCGACCCATGAGACAGCCTCCTCGGAGATGAAGCCGAACTTATGCTGAACGATGTGAAGTAGCGGAAGGACGGCGGAGCGTTTGCTTTCCGGGTAGTGGGAGATGCGCCCATTGGCTTCGGATTCAAGCTCCGGAGTGACTGAGAATGGCGGAAAAAACTGTTGTCCGGGCGTTTCGTGGGAAACATCCGGATCTGCTAGGGTGGAGTCTGACATGGGGTGGATGGAATGCGGTGCGAGCGGGGATCACTTCTTGATGAGATCCGCGAGGTGGTTCATGACAACGGTGGGTCCCTTGTAGGTTTCTCCCTCGTAGCTGGTTTTGATGAGATTTCCTTCAAGATCCGTGAGGACCAGGTTCGGGATGCCACCGCCGGGATGCTTGAATTCCTTTTTGAACTTTTCGGCCTTGGCAAGCTTGAGATGAGGCCAGTTCATGATCTTTTCCTTGGCGTAGCCTTCCATGTCGTCCTCGTCGCTATCCGAGGTGATGAGAACGATCTCGAACTCATCGCTGGACGGCTTGTTTTCGTCGTAGAACTTCACCAGCGAAGGGGTGAATTTCTGGCAAGGGCCGCACCAGGAAGCGGTGTAGTAGAAAAGGTAGTATTTCGTCGGCTTTTTCTCAAGATCGTAGCGCTTGAGGGATTTTCCTTCGAGCTTCACGAGGTTGCCGTCCAGCATATCGTCGAAGACACTCGCGCCTCCCGATGCCGTCGCGCCGGAGTCTCCTGCGGCAGGCTCCGAAGGTTTCCAGTTTTTAACGAGTTCGGCATCTGCCTCGGAGAGATCGGAAGCGGCGAGATCGACGGATTTGCCGTTTTTCATCTTGAAGGTGCCCTTGAGAGCCGCGCCTTCGCCGGATGTCCCGACGAGCTCGAGATCCGCGGTTTTACCATCGCTGCGAGTCCACGTGCGGAACTCTGCGTGAAGTGTGCCGGTCAACAGAGCGGCGGTCAGGATCAGGTATTTTGCTTTCATATTTTTTGGTGCGCTTGCGGTTTGTTTTCAGCGGTCGCACTCTCCCATTACGAAATCCAGGGAGCCAAGTATAGCAGGAATATCGGAAACCATATGGCCGGGAAGTAGGCGGGAGGTGATGGAGAGATTGCAATACGAGGGGCTGCGTATCTTGAGGCGG
>Ga0335397_10003038_pt1 | contig 22717 bp, 20 predicted proteins | sample MAT04_FD_205740 | JGI IMG/M metagenome (GOLD analysis project Ga0335397, IMG submission 205740) | Freshwater microbial communities from Lake Fryxell liftoff mats and glacier meltwater in Antarctica - MAT-04 (spades assembly) (version 2) ... | reverse complement strand
CTGGTGCTATCGGCGACACTCACCAACAACAACGCAGTCGCCGTCGACGTGTCGGGTCGCACATTCGCCGAGATCGCCGCCCTGCTCCCAGCAGGTGTTGTGATTCCTGCTGGCGCAACGATCCTCGTCGTGTTCGATCGGTTGCCGGTCGGCCCGCAACCGACGCCGCAGCTGGTGGCGTTGGCGAGCCGGGTCGAACCCGTCGCCCCCTAGGCGACGACCGCCTACAGCTTGATGCGCTCGTTGCTCGGATCGTAGAACGGTCGCAACGAAACGCGCGCCGGGTAGCGGCGATCGGCGATTTCGACGGTCCAGTCGCCAGACGACAACCAGTCGGCGGTCACGGGTGCGCCACCGGCATTCACCATTGCCAATCCAACCGCGCCACCAAGCGTGTGGCCGTACGAAGCGGCACGTAAGTAGCCGACAGCTTCGCCGTCGCGGCGCACGACCTCGGCGTGAAACATCAACGGTTCCGGGTCAAGCACCAGCACCTGCACCAGTCGTTCGGTGAGCGGTCCCTCCGCCTTGTGCGCGACGACTGCATCGCGGCCGATGAAGCTGCGCGCCTTGTCGAGCGCAAGTGCGAACCCGAAGCCTGCTTCCAGCGGCCCGTCGGTGTTGTCGATGTCGTGGCCGTAGTCGCGGTACCCCTTCTCCATGCGCAAACTTGCCAGCGCCTTGAGGCCTGCGTGACGCAGGTCGAGCGCGGCGCCAACTTCGATGAGCCGGTCGTAGACGTGCACTGCTTGCTCGCTGGCGACGTACAACTCGTAGCCCAACTCGCCAAGGTAAGTGATGCGAATGCACAGCACGCGTGCAAACCCGATGTCGATTTCGCGCGCGCTGCGGAACGGAAATGCCTCGTTCGACAAGTCGACCGTCGTCAGCAGCTGTAGTAACTCGCGCGAGCGCGGGCCTTGCACGTTGATCTGGGCATAGCCACCGGTGACATCGGTGACGATCGCGTGGGCATCGCCAAAGTGACGCCGCATCTGTGACTCGACGTGTCGATGCGCAGTGTCAGTCGCGACCACGAAGAAGTCGTCACCGGCAGGCGACGAAGACGGCAGCTTCGTCACAGTGAGGTCGGCCTCCAGCGTGCCGCGCTCGTTGAGCCATTGCGTGTACGTGATTTCGCCAACGGAACCATTGACCGTGTTGCCAGACATCGAGTCGAGCAGGCGTCCGGCGTCGCGGCCCTGCACGCGGAACTTCGACATGAAACTCATGTCCATCAAGATCACGCCTTCACGGCACGCCCGATGTTCTTCCTCCCATTGCTTCCAAAATGTCGGTCGCCCCCACGACAACGGACCAGGGTCGGCAACTTGGCCGCGCCCGGCGTACCAGTCGGCTCCCTCCCAACCGCTGACGTCCTTGAAGTGGGCGCCCTGCTCGACCAAGCGGTGGTGCAGCGGAGAGATCTTTGCGTTACGCGCAGTTTGCAACGAACGATCGGGGAAGTGCGTTTGATACACCATGCCCAACGACTCGACGGTTCGTGTGCGGCGGTAGTCGGGGTTTGCTTGATACGGGTGCAGCCGCGCCGGGTGCATACCGGTGATATCGACGCACGGGTCGCCGTCGACGATCCAGTGCGCAACCAAGCGGCCGATGCCGCCGCCAGTGAGAATGCCCACGGAGTTCAAGCCAGCAGCGATGAAGTAGTTGCGCACTTCCGGCGCCGGGCCGATGATCGGGCTCAGGTCGGGCGTGAAGCTCTCCGGCCCGCAGAAGAAGGTGCGGATACCCGTCTCAAGTGATTTCGGCACGCGACTCATTGCTGCCTCGACGTACGGACCCATGCGATCCCAGTCGGGCTGCAGGGTGGTGAAGGAAGTGTTGTGCGGAATGCCTTCCACTTTCCACGGCGCGCAAACGGTCTCGAACAATCCGATCATCAACCCACCGACTTCTTCGCGGTAGTAGCCGAAGTTGGCAGGATCTTCGATGACCGGCCACGAGGCATCGATGCCTTCCATGTGCTCGGTGATGAGGTAGTAGTGCTCGGCCGCTTGCAGTGGAATCGAGACGCCAGACAGTGCGCCGAGTTGACGAGCCCACATGCCGGCAGCGTTGACGACGTACTCGCACTCGATGGTGCCGCTATCGGTGCCGTTGTCGACAATGACTGCGTGTACGGCGCCGTCGCGAATCTCGACGCCCGTTGCGCTGGCGCCCTGAACGATGGTGACGCCCAATTGCCGAGCGCCGCGAGCCATCGACATTGTGACGTCGACAGGATTGACGCGGCCGTCCTCGGCAACGTAGAAACCAGCCAATAGGTCGTCGGTGCGCGCCAACGGAAACAAGTCGCCGACTTCCTTCGGGGAAATCTCGTGCACGTTGACCCCGCAGTAACGGTTGAACGCCGCCGTTCGCCGAAACTCCTCGAGCCGCCCCTTGTCGGCCGCCAGTTCGATGAATCCGTTGGCAACGAATCCGGTGGCGAGGCCGGTCTCGGCCTCCAGCCGCGCGTAAAGGTCGCGTGTGTAAATACGCAGTTCGGTCGAGGTCGCCGATGTGGAACCAAGCGTTTCCATCAGCCCGGCCGCATGCCAGGTGGTTCCAGACGTGAGCTGATCGCGCTCGACGAGCACGGTGTCGGTCCACCCGAGATGGCCGAGGTGGTACGCAATCGACGTTCCGATCACGCCACCGCCAATGACGACGACGCGCGCCCGCGCAGGAAGGGCTTGAGTCATAGCGCCCCATTGAAGCACGCCATGCGCCAGCCGTCAGGTGCGCCTGTGCCGCGACCGTTCTATCGAATAGGGTGACGACATGAAGGAACTCATTTATCACCGCATGCTGTTGCCAGCCGTTGCTCAGAACGCTGACCGTCCGTGCGCCACCAACTCGGGCACTGGCGTGACCACCACGTTCGCCGAGCACCTCGATCGCGTTGGTCGCACCATTGGCGGTCTCCAGAGCCTCGGAGTCGGCCGCGGCGACCGATTCGCGATCATGACGCTGAACTCCATTGAGTACCTCGAGCTCTACCACGCAGCGTTTCTTGGTGGTGGCGTGGTCAACCCGCTGAACCTTCGTTTCGCTCCCAAGGAGTTGGCGTATGTCCTGCGCGACTCGGGGACCAAGGTGTGTTTCGTCGATGCGATCTTCGCCAAGCTGATCGACTCGGTAAAAGAGGATGCCGGGCTTGAACACATCGTGCTCATTGGCGGTGGCGACGTGCCGCACACGGTGACCCACGCCGATCTGGTGGCCTCCGCGAAGCCGGTTATCCCGGATGAGGGTGAGGAAACTGATCCAGTCGTACTCATGTACACAGGCGGTACCACTGGGCTACCCAAGGGTGTGCTGCTCGATCAGCGAGCAGAAATCCTGAACGTGTACCACGTGATGATGCGCCTGCAGTTCGATCGTGATTCAACGAACCTGATTCAAACCCCGATGTTTCACGCGGCGTCAATGTTCGGCGTGCTTGGCGGGCCAGCACAGGGCGCGCACACTGTCATTCTCCCGATGTTCGATCCCGCTGCCGTTCCGAAGGTCGTCAAGGCGTATCAGCCGACGACGACGGTGATGGTGCCGACGATGATCGGTATGACACTGGCGCATCCCGACTTCACGCCGGAGGGGCTGGGCAGCTTCACCGACCTCGTGTACGGGGCATCACCGATGCCCCAGGCGTTGCTCGAAAAGCTGCTGGCGCTCTATCCCGACACCGACATCTGGCAGGGCTACGGCATGACCGAGAGTTCGAGCGTGCTGGCCTTCCTCGGCCCCGACGAGCATCGCGTAGGTGGCAAGTACCTTCGTGCGGCTGGCCGACCATTGCCCGGCGTCGTGCTGTCGATCCAGGACGAAGAAGGCAACATGCTGCCCACCGGTGAGCCCGGCGAGGTCTGCGCGCGTGCGGGCAACTTCATGATCGAGTACTGGAACAAGCCGGAAGCGACCGCCGATGTGTTCCGCGATGGCTGGTATCACACCGGCGATGCGGGCTATCTCGATGCCGATGGTTATCTGTACCTGGTCGATCGCGTCAAGGACATGATCGTGACCGGTGGCGAGAACGTCTACTCGACCGAGGTCGAGAACGCCGTCGCCTCGCACCCGGCGGTACTTCAGGTCGCTGTCATCGGGATCCCGAGCGAGCAGTGGGGTGAAGCGGTGCTGGCGATCGTGGTCCTCAAAGAAGGTGCGACGGCAACGCAGGAAGAACTCATCACGCACTGCCGCGAGTGGATCGCTGGGTACAAGCTGCCCAAGAGCGTCGAGTTCCGGGCTGAGCCTTTGCCCCTGTCGGGGGCCATGAAAGTTCTGAAGAAAGATTTGCGTGCTCCCTACTGGGAAGGGCACGAGCGCCGGGTCAACTGACGATGACCCAAAACAGATGAGGGATTGGTTGGTCGCCGCCGACGATCGCACCGGCGCGTTCGAGGTCGCAGCGTCGTTTGCGCAAGCTGTTGGCCCAGTGACAGTGACCGTGCGCGATGCACTCACGGGCTCCGGTGTGGTCGACATCGGCACGCGTTCGCTTGCTGCAGGCGAGGCGGCGCGAGTCGCTGCCGCAGTTGATGCTTCGGAATCAATCTGGGTGGCCCACAAGATCGATTCCACGCTGCGCGGCAATTGGGCGGCGGAGCTAATCGCGCGTCAACGCGCGAACGGTCGGCGCGTCGTGCTCTTGCCCGGTTGGCCAGACCTCGGAAGGACTTGCGTCGGGGGAGTGGTCTTCGTCGACGGCACTCCGATCGGCAGCATCCGCGATCACCTTCCGGAGGTCGAACTGCTCGCCGACGCAGACGCGCTGCGTAGCTGGCTCGACACACCGGGCACGCCTGGCACGATGGCGGCGTGTGACGTGCCGAGCACTGAAGCCATGCACGCCGCGGCAAAGGTGCTCGCCGACTTCGACGTCCTGGTTGCTGGTCCGGCCGGGTCGCTCGGTGCAGCCTTCGCCGCCAAGCATGCAACGCGGCGGCCGTCTGGCGCGGAACGCGTCTCGACTCCGGTGATAGTCGTCTGCGGCAGTTCGCACCCCGTTGCGCGCGAGCAGATCCGACAGCTACACCTTTCGTTGCCCGAGGTCGAGATCATCGCGACGGAGACGCCCGACGGCGAGCTGAAACCAGCCGCCGTTGCAGAGCTGGCTGCACGAGCGCGAGCGCGGATTGAGCAAGTGAAGCCGCGAACCGTGGTGCTCATTGGTGGCGAGACCGCTGCGGCAGTGCTTGGCGACTCGCCGCGAACGGTGGCCGGGTTTGCGGCGGTGGGCATGCCGTACAGCCGCGACACGACGGGGCGCGGGCCGCCGGTGGTCACGAAGGCCGGCGGGTTCGGCGGGCCCAATGCGCTCGTCGATCTGATTCGGGGCGAGCACGGCTGACATGAGTGCTCCGCTGGCCATCACGATGGGCGATGCATCTGGTGTCGGACCGGAGATCGTGCTGCGCTGCTTCGCCGCTGGCGGCCTCTCTGACGAGGTAGTGGTGTACGGCGACGCAGCGATCCTGAGACATGGCGCCGAGCTCCTTGATCTCAATGTCGACTGGGACCGACTGTCGATCGTCGATCTGGGGATGCTGACGGTGGCTGACCATCGGCCAGGAGTTCTCGATGCGGCGAGCGGTGGGGCCGCAAGGGCGTACGTCGAGCGAGCAACACTCGATGCTCTCGCCGGCAAGGTGGCGGGCGTGGTCACGATGCCGATGAACAAGGAGGCGACGCAGCTCAGCGACCCCGGTTTCGTCGGGCACACCGAGTTCATTGCTGCGCTGTGCGGTGCGCAGAAGGTGACGATGATGCTCACCAACGGCCCTCTCGCCGTGACACACGTCAGCACACATTGCTCGCTGAGCGACGCGATCCAACGCGTGCGCGCGGATCGCGTGCTCGATGTCATCCGTCTCACCAACGATGTGTCGCGCCGCTTTCTGGAACGGCCGCGGATCGCGGTCTGTGGCCTCAACCCGCACGCGGGTGAGCACGGTCTATTCGGCAGCGAAGACATCGAGCACGTCGCGCCGGCGATCGCGACCGCGGTCGCCGAAGGCATTGATGCCACCGGGCCGCATCCGGCCGACACTGTCTTCTATCAAGCCGTTCACCGCGGTCGTTACGACGCAATTGTGTGCATGTACCACGACCAGGGGCATGCGCCGATGAAGTTGCTGGCCTTCGACAGCGCAGTCAATGTCACGCTCGGTTTGCCGATCGTTCGTACTTCAGTGGACCACGGCACCGCGTTCGACATCGCGTGGACTGGTCAGGCGTTTACGAACTCCCTGCCACACGCCATCGACTACGCGCGCAAGCTCAGTGAGTGGGCTCGCATACGGCGTTGGATCCATTGACCCCAACGCCAACGCGATCGCCGAGCGTCAACGAGTCGGCGCCGCCCTGGCCGACATCGATGCTCACCAACTGGTCGATCACGTCGAGCCGAACCCCGACGAGCGTGCTGGCGCCTTGGAAGGTGATCGACGTGACGGTGCCTGCAAGACCGTCGGTGGCGAGCGTCAGGTCTTCAGGGCGTACGAGTAGCGAGATCTCTGAACCCTTCCCCATGCCTTTGGCGTTCGGCACGGCGATGCGGGTTCCGTTCACGTTCGCCTCGGTCGCTCCGCTGATCGTCGCGGGCAGCACGTTCATTGTGCCCACAAAGCGAGCGACGAACGCAGTGGCTGGCTTGCGATACACCTCGGTGGGAGTTCCAAGTTGCTCGATCTGACCGTTCGACATCACGCAGATGCGATCGCTGATAGCGAGCGCTTCCTCCTGATCGTGGGTCACGAACAAGGTGGTGATTCCGACTTCGGTTTGGATGCGGCGGATCTCGTCGCGCAGGGTCGTGCGCACCTTCGCATCGAGCGCGCTGAGCGGTTCGTCGAGCAGCAACACTCGCGGTCGAACTGCTAACGCGCGAGCTAGTGCCACACGCTGCTGCTGCCCACCCGACAACTGGTGCGCGTAGCGACTACCGAGCGCCGTGAGTTGAACAAGCTCGAGAACCTCCGCAACTCGTCGGTCGCGCTCGGCCTTCTCGATGCGCCGGGTACGCAACCCGTACTCGACGTTGCCGGTGACGGTGAGATTGGGGAACAGGCTGTAGCTCTGGAACACCATTCCCATGTTGCGTTTGTGCGGCGGCATCTTGCTGATGTCGGCGCCCTCAACCAGAATCCGGCCGCTGTCAGCACGCTCGAACCCTGCGGCGATGCGCAAGCCGGTCGTCTTGCCGCAACCGCTAGGGCCGAGCAACGTAACGAGCTCGCCCTGGTGCAGGTTCAGGTCGAAGCCTTCCAGCGCGACGTTAGAGCCGAAAGTCTTGCGGACAGCTTCGAATGTGAGTGCACTCATTAAAGACAAATTCCTGTCACTAGAAACGGGTCACGGTCGCAGCCTTGCGGCTCTTCGAGCGGGTCAGCAGGGTCATCATTCCAAGCAGCGCAGTCGTCGCCAAGAGAGTGAAGAGCGCCAACCCAACACCACCTTGAGCATCGCGGCTGAAGTACTCGAAACTGAACGTGGCGAACGTGTTCTTCGCCAGGGTGGAAGCGATGGTGAACTCGCCGAGCACGACTGTCGCTGTCAGGAATGCCGACGACAGCAAGCTGGAAGCCATGTTCGGCAGTAGTGCCTTGCGCAGCGTTGTTGCCCAGCTTCCGCCGAGACTGCGCGACGCGTCGACCAACGTTCGCACGTCGATCGCCTTGATGCCAGCATCGATCGCGCGATAAGTGAATGGCATCGCCATCACCACATAGAACGGCGCGAGCGCGAAATCGCTGTTCAGGAACCAGCGAGCGTTCGGTCGAAAGAATGCGGCCACGCCAGCGACCAGCGCGATCGGCGGAACGACATATGGCAGCACCGTGAGGAACTCGACCAAGGCGCGGGCCCTCGGAAGCCGCAAGTGCACGAAGAGCGCGGTCGGGACCAGCAGCATCATCGTGATCAGCACGGTGACGAGGGCCAGTTTCAGACTCAACGACAGCGTTGGCCAGAAGAACGGCTCGTCAAGGGCCCGACGGACACCTTCAAGCGACCACTTCTTGAACCATGTGTGGCGATCAAGCAAGATCGTCGGGACCTTGTGGAATGCAGCCCGAGCAGTCGAGAGAATCGGCGCGATAAAGAACACTGCTGCTGCAAGCAACACCAGCGACGGCCCGATGCGGCCGAGATAGGCCTTTAAGCGACTGCTGATTGCTGCCACCTTTCCGCTCGCTTACGTAGCACTAAGTAGCCGCCCATCGAGACGGCCATGAACAAGATCATCCAGGTCGCCAGCGCGAACGGCACTGGCGAACGACCGGTCACGTCGCCCTGCAAAAAGAAACTGATCTTGATCGGGACCAGGTTCGACTGCGTGTTGAGTGCGTAGGCCGTGGCGTACGCGCTATAGGCATTGGCGAAGAGCAACAGGAAGCCACCAAGCATTGATGGCGCCAGTACCGGCAGCCCAACTCGGCGCCAATACGTGAGAGTGGTGCCACCGAGGTTGGCCGATGCCTCGCGCCAGGAGGTCTTCAGGCCGTCGATGGCTGGCAGCGTGACCAGCACCATCAACGGAATCTGGAAATACATGTAGACCAACACAACACCGGAGAAGTCGTTGATGCTGAACCACGATTTGTAGGGGTTCCACCCGTTGTCGGTGAGGATCTTGGTGCCGAGTCCTTGGCGGCCGAGCAGTGTCAAGAACAGAAAGGCAAGAATGATTCCGCCCATGTTGGCGGCAACGCCGCTAAAGGCGGAGACGAGCGAGCGCAGCCACTTGGGTCGTTTGGCAGTCGCGGCCGCGTAAGCGAGGGCGGTACCGAAGATCACGCCAAGGATCGCAGTGATCAGCGAGATCTTGAGCGAGTTCCAGAACGCAGCTCCCTCTTGGCTGATCGCGGTGGTGAAACCCTTGGTGGTGTACGTGTCGTCGTTGGCCAAGAACGCTTTGCGGATCACCCCGAGCGTCGGCAGTAAGAGAAAGATGAACAGGAAGGCAAAGAAGGGCAACAATCCGAGCCAAGCCCGGTGGCGTCGCAAGCGCGACACCGCCGGGACCTTGGCGCTGGGGGAGTCCTCAATGAGAACTCCCCCAGCAATCGGATCTTCAACCGTATTGGACAATGCTTCAGCCTTTAGACGTCAGCAACCATCGGGCCCCAGTTGGCCAGAAGCAGCTCGTTGGCTGCAGCACTCTGCTCCGGTGTGAGGAACACGACGTTCTCGAGCAGGTCGGCCGGGGGCAGGTTTGCCTTATCGGCTTCGCTGATCAGGCCAGCGGCATCGACAGCTGCGTAACGAGCCGGCATACCGCCACCTTGCAGATAAGCGAGTGCAGCCTCGTCGGAGAGGATGTGCTCGACCCACAGCTTGGCGCAAGCCTGGTGTGGTGAACCGGCAACAACGCCTTGCGCGTACGGCGCACCGTAAGCGGCGTCGGTCGGGAAGTTGATTTCAATCGTGAAACCGGCGTCTGCGACTGCAGCAGCCAAGCCCGGGTAGTTGTAGCTCCAGTCGAGCGCAATCGGTGTCTCACCCGAGATGACCGTGGCCTGCGTGACCTCGGTCGGGATCAGGTTGCCGGAGGCCTTCAGGTCTGCGAAGAACTGAATGCCGGGCATGATGTCGTCGGGGGAACCACCGTTGGCGATCGATGCGGCCATGACAGCTGCCAGCGCCGAACCCGACTCACGCGGGTCGCCGTTGAGCGCCACCAAACCCTCGTACTCCGGCTTGGCCAGGTCGGCGAAGCTCGTCGGAGCATTGGGCACGATGGTGGTGTTGGTGCCTATCGACATGATGCCGTAGTACGCCGACACCCAGTTGCCATCGGGATCCTTCATGTTGCTCGGTACTTCGCCGATGGTCGTCGGCTCGTATGGCTGCCACAGACCCTGGTCGGCCGCAATGATGGCCTTGGCGGGGCTGACGTCGATGGCATCAGGCATATCGTCCTGGCCAGCGAGGTTGACGATAGCGTCAAGTTCTTCCTGCGAGGAAGCGTTCGGGTTCTGCACCGGATACTCGACACCGGGGTACTTCTCGCCGAATGACGCGAGAACGCCCTTGTAGTTGGCCCATTCGTCAGGAAGGGCGATCAGGTTGACCTTCGCACCGTTGTCGAGGCACTCCGCAAACAGCGCCGCTAGCGGGTCTTCCTCGGGAGCTACCGTTGTATCGCCTCCACCGGTGGTGGTGTCGACTGCGTCGGTGGCCGGAGCGGCCGTCGATTCTGTCTTCTCGTCGTCGCCGCAGGCCACGAGCAACAAAGCCCCGACCACGACTGCACTAGCGAGCCGGCGGCTCGAGTTGAAACGCACTCTCATTTTTCTCCCCTTGGTTGGTGTTGGACGGGAACTGCAGATTACGCAAGGTCGTGTGACCAGGACGTGTCCGTGCAACATACATCGTGTGAATGAATCGGTTGACATGCCGTGTCTGAGATGGTTGAGATGGCTCGGGCCGATGTGCCCGCCGCCTCGGACGAGCGATAACGTCGTCCTGTGCTGATCGGTCTGCGCCCGGTGTGCCGAGGAAACCCCAATTGGTAACCCCCATGGAATACGACGTCTTTTTCACGGACGCGCTGGACAAGCTGCGAGACGAGCGCCGTTACCGGGTATTTGCCGATCTTGAACGCCGCGCTGGGAACTTCCCGCACGCCATATGGCATTCGCCTGCCGGGCCGCGCCCTGTGGTTGTCTGGTGTTCCAACGACTACCTCGGAATGGGGCAACACCCCGACGTCATCGCGGCGATGACGACGACTGCCAGCCGCATGGGGACAGGTGCCGGTGGCACCCGCAACATTGCGGGCTCGCACCACCCGATCGTCCAACTGGAAAGCGAGCTGGCGGACCTTCACGGCAAGGCGGCCGCCCTTGTGTTCACTTCCGGCTACGTCTCAAACGAAACCGGAATCTCGACATTGGGCAAGCTGATGCCGAATTGCGTCATCTTCTGCGACGCAATGAATCACAACTCAATGATCGAAGGTGTCCGGCAATCCGGCGCGAGCAAGCAGATCTTCCGCCACAACGACATGGAACATCTCGAGCAGTTGCTTGCCGCGGCTGATCCCAACTGCCCAAAGCTCATCGTGTTCGAAACCTTGTACTCGATGGACGGTGATGTCGCTCCTGTGGGTCACATCTGCGACCTGGCGGATCGCTACGGCGCGATGACCTACGCCGACGAAGTGCACGCCGTCGGTCTGTACGGTCCGCGCGGCGCTGGCATGGCGGCGCAGCAGGGTGCGATGAGCCGGGTCAACGTGGTGGAGGGAACGCTCGCCAAAGCATTCGGGTGTCTCGGCGGGTACATCGCGGCTGATGCCGTCGTCATCGATGCCCTACGCGGTTACGCACCCGGCTTCATCTTTACGACTGCGTTGCCGCCAGCAATTTGTGCCGCAGCCACAGCAGCCGTGCGTCATCTCAAGGTCAGTGATGCTGAGCGCGAACGACACCAGGCAAACGTTCGTCGCGTGAAGCAAGTACTCGGTGCCGCCGGGCTTCCCGTGATGCACAACGACACACACATCGTGCCGGTTTTCGTCGGCGACCCCGACAAGTGCAAGGAAGCGACCGATCTGCTGCTTGCCGACTACGGCATCTACATCCAGCCGATCAATTACCCGACGGTGCATAGGGGCACAGAGCGGCTGCGCATCACGCCGACACCGCATCATGACGCCGCGCTGACCAGCGCGCTCGCCGATGCATTGGTCAATGTTTGGAAGCGGCTGCACCTGCCGCTCGAACGAGTCGCGTCCTAGCTCGGCCGTACAGCTCGTCGACTAGGACGTCATTCCACCGAGGCCGACTAAACCGCGGGCTAATTCGATCTCGCCCATGTGGCGGAGTCCGTGCTGGTAGATCCAGCACTCAGTCGCGTCGAGCAGCGTGATGCCCTCCGGCCCTGCAACGCGGGCGCTGTAGGTGGTCGCAATTTGTGGCGGGAATGGGCGGGGAATCACCACCCTGGTGAGCTCAGCCGGGTCGAGTTGCTCGAGCCATGCTTCCGTGCGTTCGAACACCGCACGCATGTAATCCTGAAACGCTTCGTAATCGCCGATGCGTTGGTACACCATCTCGTCGACTGTCTTGTGTTTGCCATGGTCGTTGATCGTCATTCCGACGCGTGCTTGCCACTCGTCGTTCCAAATCGGAGGAACGCCGGTCATCAGCATGAACGAGGCATCGATCATGTTGGTGATGTGGAACAAGCAGAACGCAATCGGCAGCACACCCTCGCGCTCGAAGTGGTTGACATGCTCGATATCCATCGTCGCCACCGCTTGGCGATACAGCGAATGCATCGCCTTCATCCGGCGCTGTAGTGAGTCGAGTGTTTGATTGTCTGACGGCATTGGTTACTCCCGTGCTAGCTCGGTGTTGGCTTGTGCCAGTACGTCGGCGCGATCGCGTCGGCTGTGTATGTCGAAGGAAGCACGCTCGATAGTTCCCGTGAAATCGAACGGGCCTTCGTAGTCGGAGACAACTGTCGACAAGGCATCGCGACCGATGTCGAGCCCAGTCGAGCCGAGCATGCGTACCAGCTTGGGAATGGCGACGGAACCGAGGTCGGCGCCGTCGGCCCCGATCACGATCCTTCCTGCTGACTCGGCGCGCTCGAAGCGAGCTGTGAGCGTGTGATGGCCGGCAGCGAGCGTAAGGGGAGCGGTCGCGCGGAAGTGCGTACCGAGAGCGTTGTAGTCGAACTGGAGGTGCCCGTCCTTGATGAAGAAGGTGTGGCCGACGTTGTGGCTGCCGCGGGCGTAGAGCACTCCTTCCACTTTCTGCTCGCCGATGACCGTGTCCTTAACCACGACCGCGATCGTTAGCGTCCAAGGCCGGCCGCCGAGCGGTGGGCAGACGTCGGATGGGATATGCGAGATCGGCGCCAGGTAGTCGTATCGACTTCTCGCGTGTGGTGTGCCAGGTCGGGGCGCGCCACCAAACAGTTCGATCGTGCGGTCGTCGAGTGGCAGCACACCCATCTCGCCCGCCTGGCTCCACCACAAATCGATCATTTCGCGCAGCTTCTCCGGCTGCTCCGTCGCCAGGTTGTGGCACTCCGAGAAGTCGTCGTCGAGGTGAAACAGTTCCCACTCCTCGTCGTCGTAGGGGTGGCCTGCTTCGTGGTACGTGGTCGCTTTCCAACCGTCGGCCCAAATGCCGCGATGGCCCATCTGCTCGAAGTACTGCACCGGTCGTTGCGCGGGCGCACAAGCATCGTCGAACGTGGGTTGCAATGTTCGGCCGTGCATCGGAATCTGCTCGACGCCAGCCACCGTTCCCGGCGTCGGGGCCTCGGTGATGTGCAGCACAGTTGCAGCGAGGTCGACGGCATGGCAGAACTGCGTACGCACTTCGCCGCGCGCCGCCATCCCTGCTGGCCAGTGCACGACGAGTGGATCGCGTACGCCGCCGCCGTAGGTGTTCTGCTTGTACCAACGCAGCGGGCTATTACCAGCTTGCGCCCAACCCCAAGGGTAATTGCTGTGCGACCGCTCGGTGCCGATGTCGTCGAGCCGATGCTCGACAAGCTCGTCGATGTTCTCCCACATTCCGTTGAAGAAACTGAATTCGTCCATCACCCCAAACGGGCCGCCCTCGCGGCTTGCGCCGTTATCGCTGAGCACCATCAACAACGTGTTGTCGAGCTGACCAGTTTGCTCGAGGAACGTGACCAGACGCCCGATCTGCGCGTCGGTGTGTTCGAGCATCGCCGCATACGCTTCTTGCAGCCGACACGAGAATTGCTTCTGGTTCGGTGTGAGATCGTCCCACGGCGGCACGCCCGGGTTGGGTGGTGCCATCGTGGTACCGGGCGGGATGATTCGCATTTCCAGTTGTCTCTGGAACCAACGCTCGCGCAGTACGTCGTAGCCCTCGTCGAATTTGCCACGCCAGCGCGCAAGGTAATCGTTGGGAGCTTGGTGAGGTGCGTGCATTGCTCCGAACGCGAGGTAAAGGAAGAAAGGTCGATCAGGTCGCACCGAGACGAGGTCGCGAACCCAGCCGCAACTCTGATCGACGATGTCTTCGCTGATGTGATAGTCCTCGCGCGCGGGCGAATCGATGTGATGGTTGTCGTGCGTGAGTTCGGGGTGGAACTGGTCGGTCTCGCCCTGCAGAAATCCGTAGAAGCGATCAAAGCCCTTTTGTAGGGGCCAGTTGTGATGTGGGCCAGCCGCCGACGTTTCCTCCATTGGAGCGAGGTGCCACTTGCCGGCAGCGTACGTTGCGTATCCATGCGCGCGTAACAACTCGGCGATGGTCGCAGCGCGCGGCGTGATGCCGCCCCGCATGTTCGGGTAGCCGGTGTTCCAGTTCGAAATTGCACGCATTCCAACCGAGTGGTGATTGCGGCCAGAGAGGAGGCACGCACGAGTCGGCGAACACAACGCCGTCGTGTGAAAGCCGGTGTAGCGCAATCCGCTAGCAGCGAGGCGATCGATGTTCGGGGTCGCCAGCGTGCTGCCGTAGCAGTTGAAGTGGGCGAAGCCGGTGTCGTCGAGGACGATCATCACGACGTTGGGTCCGCCCAACCCGGCGGGCGGCGCGGGCCACGAGGGCTGTGACTCAAGGTGTGTACGCCCAATGCGACCTTGGAACCCTGGTTCGCTCAGCACGCGGGCAGATTAGAACTTGTCAGAGTGACTGTCAACTGTTACGTTGCGGTCAATGACTCCACCGATGGAAGTCGACTTTCACTACGACGGAATGTGCCCTTGGGCGTATCAGTCGTCGAAGTGGATGCGCGACGTGCGCGATCAACTTGGGCTGACGGTGAACTGGCGCTTCTTCAGCTTGGAAGAGATCAATCGAGTTGAAGGCAAGAAGCATGCGTGGGAGCGCGAATGGAGTTACGGGTGGTCACTCATGCGTATCGGCGCGCTGCTACGACGCACCGACATGGCGCTCGTCGACGCCTGGTACGAGCGCACCGGTCGCGCGCTACACGAAGAAGGCCGCAAGCCGCACGACCCTGCGGTTGCGCGCGAGTTGATGGCCGAACTTGGGCTCGACCCGGCGCTGGTCGACGCGGCGATCGCCGACTCGACAACACACGACGAAGTGCGCGCCGAACACGACAAGGTTGTCGCCGCAGGGGGCTATGGCGTACCGACGCTCGTGTTCCCCGACGGGCAGACGCTGTTCGGCCCTGTGCTGCTTGATCCGCCGACGGGCGACGCCGCGCTGCGCTTGTGGAACGCGGTGACGACGTGGTTGGAGTTCCCGCATTTGTACGAGATGCAGCGGCCGAAGGTCGCCGCCGACGAACAGGCGATCATTCACGCGTTCAGGCCCTATCTCGAAGGACGCGATTGGGTGAGCATCAACCGCGGCGAGGTCGTTGCGATCGGAAGTCCGGAGGCGGGAAGATCGTGACGCTGACGGCGACGCGCCCATTCGTGCCCGAAGCAGAGTCCGACGGTCGCCACGCGCTACGCGAGCGGAATCGACTGGCAGTCGTTGACGCGATGCTGAAGCTGTATGCCGCAGGCAATCTCGATCCGTCGAGCGACGAAATTGCCGAGTGCGCGGGTTTGTCACCACGTTCCCTGTTTCGCTATTTCGACGACATCGACGACCTTGTGCGCGTGGCCGTTGCGCGCCAGCACGATCGTGTCGTTCCGCTCACCGAACTCGACACAACTCCCACGGCTCCACTGGCCGAGCGTGTGCAACGACTGGTCGAGCAGCGCTTGCGGTTGTTTGACGGAATCGCTGCCGTGGGCACGGTGGCAAGGATTCGTGCACCGTTTCAGCCGCTGATCGCTGCCGAGTTGGCGACTGCACGCGGATACTGGCGCGGCCAACTGCGCCAACTGTTCGCTCCCGAGTTGCGCGCACTCGGAAAGGCGACAGCCATCAGCGTGGTGGCCAGCATCGACGTACTCACCTCGTACGAGTCGGTACAGCTGATGCGCGACGACCAGCACCTGACCTCGGCACAGATCGCGGCCGCCCTCGTGCACTCGGTGATGGCATTAGCCACGGTCAAGGTCGGCTGATGTACGGCACGATCCGACATGAGGTGCGCATCGCACGGTCGGCAGCTGACGTGTGGTCTTTAGCAGGTGATCCAACCAAGTTGCACACTTGGTTCCCTGGCATCGTGGACTGCACGGTGGAGGGCAGTCTGCGCACCATCGTCACCGCCGCAGGCATTTCGATGCCGGAGGAAATTCTCGTTTGCGACGACGCTCAGCGTCGCTTCCAGTACCGCATCACCACGCCGATCTTTCAGCACCATCGCGGCACGATCGATGTCATCGACCTTGGCGATGAAACCTGCCTGGTCGTGTACTCCACGGAGGCCGACCCGCGCACGATGGCGATGGTGATCGGCGGCGGCACGGCGGCGGCATGCCGCGAACTCAAACGACAGATGGAGGCAAGCGCCTGATGGGTCGCAAGATCTTGTTCATTACAACCGATCAGCAGCGCTACGACACGCTCGGGTGTAACGGCGGCACGATTGCACGTACACCGGTGATCGATGCCGTGGCAGCACAGGGCATTCGCTACGAGCGGGCGCATCCGCAGAGCGTGGTGTGCATGCCTTCGCGCAGCACGATGCTGACCGGGCAGTGCCCGAGCACGCACGGTGTGTGGATGAATGGTGTTCCGCTGTCGGAAGATGCGCCATCGGTCGCGGAAGTGCTGGCCGATGCGGGATATCGCACGGCGATCATCGGCAAACCACATTTCGAACCATTTCTCGATGCGTTTGCCCGCTTCCCCGAGAACGGGTTTTCGCGCGCTGGCACGTTTGGCCCGCATCGCGGCTTCGAACACTTTGAGTCGGCAACGCATGGCGCAGCTGGGCCTTTGCACTACGCACGTTGGTTGGCCGCCACCCACCCGGAAGTGGTCGGCATGTTTTACCCGGTGCTCGATGGGGCGTTAGAGGTCAACGCTATGGGTGGCGGCGACACCGGCGCACCGCAGGCGTGGAGGAACAACATCCCGCGCGAGTGGTACCACACCGATTGGGTCGCCGATCGGACGATCTCGTGGCTCGACTCATTACCAGTCGACCACGACTGGTTTTGTTGGATGAGCTTTCCCGACCCGCATCATCCGTGGGATCCGCCGGCCAGCGAGGTCGGTCGCATCAATTGGCGCGACGTGCCGTTACCCGCGGGCTACATCGAAGATGCCACCGAACGCGAGCGAGTGCTCGACGCCAAGCCGCGACATTGGCGCGCTTGGTACGACGGCCGCATGGTCAGCAACTACGAAGCGCCACTCGAGTGGACACCAGCAACGCTGACCGCCGACCAGTTGCGCGAAGTGACAGCGTTGAACGCAGTGGAGTGCGAGTTGATTGACGAAGCGATCGGCCGCGTGTTGGCGGCCATTGCCGCGCGTGGTTGGGGCGACGACGTCGACATCGTCTTCACGACGGATCACGGCGAACTCGGTGGCGACTTCGGATTGATGTTCAAAGGTCCGTACCACGTCGACGGTCTGATGCGGTTGCCGCTGATCTGGCGACCGGCAGTGTCGACGGGTTCATCACCTGCAACAGTCACACGTCCGGTGGGATTGATCGATCTCGCCCCGACGTTCTGCGCGATCGCTGGCTTACCCGCGGCACCCTGGATGGAAGGCAAGGCGCTGCCCATTCACGACAGTGATGCCGATGCCCGTGGCTTCGAACGAGTCCTGACCGAATGGGACAGCGAACTGTGGGGTGTCGGTGTGCACCTGCGCACGATCACTCGCGACGGTTGGGTGTGCTCGGCATACATGCCCGGCACCGCGCATGACGGCAGTGAGGGCGAGTTGTACAACCTGGTCGACGATCCGCTGCAGCGCGCGAACCGTTGGGCCGATCCTGCGGCTGCCGCGATTCGCAGCGACCTGCTTGCCGACCTATGGGATCACCAACCGGCGATGGCAACACCGCTGCGCGCGGTCGAAGCGCCGGTTTGAACGTTCGCCGCGCTAGTGCTCGTAGGTGGTCTTCACCGGCAATAGCTGTTCGTAGTTGCGGCCAGTGTGCGTCAGCCACCAGCGCTGCACTTTCTTCGCCTTCAGCACCGTCGGCATAATCTTGCGGTCGTTGTCGTACATCCACTGCGCCTTCTCTCTGCGCAGGTTGAGGCCGAGCCGCGAGTTAACGGTGTTGATCGCAGGATCAACCCACTGATCAAGCCCCTCCTTCATCATGTTTGCCACCATGTCGGCAAGCGCTCCTTCGGCGGAGGTGAACCGGCGCAGCATTGACGTGAACTCCTTGCGCAAGTACGGCCGCACGACCACCGGATACTCCTGCAAAAAGGTGTGTGTGTCGTAGAGCAAGTCGTCGCGACTATCAGTGAGCGCGAAGGGTGAGGTGAAGTCGATCTGCGTCGCGGTCTCGCCGTCCCACAACCAATTCGCCAACTGGCAATCGAAGCCCAGCGTCCGGCTGCACACGCGCGCCGCTGCGTCGGTGATTGCGTCGAGCAGTGGGTGAGTATCAGCCGGCGTCGCAGCGCGCAGGACGTTGCTGCCGAGTCGTGTGATGTCGGCGATCGGCTGTTGGTGGTACACGACGGCGTGTCCATCCGGGCGTTGATGGATGTGCAACGTCGTCGGCCAAATGCCGACGTTGGCGCTACGCAACGTAGCGAAGAAGTCGTCGCACACCTCCACGTACCTCTGCGCCCGAGCCAGATCGCGAAACGGCGGCACGCGCTTGACTGCCGCATTAGGCGCACTCGTTGGCCATCCAAGGACCACACTGATCTCGCCGTGGCCCAGCAGTTGCAGTTCGGACGTGCTGCGCTTGCGAATCGCCTTCGCGACCGCCGCCTCAACCTCGGCGAAATCGAAGCTCGTCATGCGTGCACCGACTCTCCGTTGATGTTGACCGTCACTGGTCCTGGTGTTTCAATGCGCACGACCGCCATGTACACCGGGCTTTGTGTGAACGGTTGCCGTAGCTCAGCAACGTATTCGGTTCCGTCGGCTGCGCGCACGGTGGCGGTGCCGCCTGCGTCGGGTTGCGAGACGAATACGAACGTTGCGCCGGGCACAACAACGGTGTCGAAGTGAGGCTCAGCCCCGACTCCGTCCGCCGCAGCGGTGCTGGCGGTGACGTTGTCGGTGCCCGGCACCGTCCACCACCACAGAAACTCGGTGCGACCCTTGCGCTGCGCGATCTGGGGCCCGGCGCGCCAGGCTTCGCTGGCATCGCCGATCGCCAAGGTTGCGAACTCACCAAGCGTGTAGTCGGGGCGCAATCCGTACAGCATCGCCGACCACTCGGATCGAGTCGCGGCCCGCACCTGTTGGCTGAGCGCGATGAGGTCGTCGGGGTCACCGGGTGCGACCAGACTCAACAGAATGCCTTCGTCTTCCCATACGACGATTCCATCGCCGTTGTCTAGCTGTCCATACGCTCGGCCGTCGAGCGCTCGCTGGGCGCCGTCGACGAGATAGAGAAAGCCGGCGAGTCGACGATTGTGCTCGCCCAGTGCGCTGCGCAGTGTCACGATTTCGCCGCCGGCTGTGAGGTAGCGCACCTCCGATTCGACGTAACCAAAGATGAGGCTGTCGAACGAATTGGCTTCAAACGTCAAACCGAGACCAAGACGTCCCATGAGGTCGACATCGTGGGTGAGTTGGCCATCGACCACCCGCAGCCCGTTAATGAGCTGCATGACCTTGGCAGCGCTGAATCGGGTGGCACGGATTGTGGCCGACCAGGCACCGTCAATTGCGACTTCGCTGATGACAGTGTCCGGTTGCGTGATTGGGCGCACCAGTTCAACGCCGTCCACTACGTCGCGTGTGGCGCCGACAATTCCGTACCCCTCAAATGGGTGCGCGTGCAGTTCAATGCGGACAATTGGGCCAACCGCTGTTCCATCGGTAAAGACGTGGACCTGCTCGTTGGCTGGCGGCGGCGTGACGAGGTCGGCTGAGTAGGCGGTGAGCGTGAAGCGCTCGATTGCCGAATCCTGAATTACGTAATGCAAGTCAGTTGGATCGAGCGGCACGCGCACAGTCGATGGCGTGACCGCAACGGTGGTCGTCGGTGCCGTTTGTGATTGGTCGTCGTCGCTGAGCGCGACGGCACCGACCCCGATGCCCACGACAAGCAGTCCGACGAGAACGACGCCGCGGTGTGAAGGTCGCTGCTCGGTTGACGAATCGATCGGCTCGACGGATGGCGGTGCAGCATCGGCCCATAGTGCTGCGTCGTCGGGCGCGAACACCTCGATCAACTCGACGTTGCCGTGTGGCTTGCGCACGGCCGCAGACTATTCGCGAGCGGGCCAGGCGGCGGGCGCACCCCACAAGCTATTCTCGACGCGTTCGGTCCTTTCGTGCCCTCAACCGTCGTCGCGCTCGATCGACGCTGCCCGTCCCGGCGATGGCGCTTGCCGCGATAGCTGTCTTGTTCTTTGCGTTACCGCTCATCGGGCTGTTGTGGCGGGCGCCATGGTCACACGCCGTTGACTACATCAGCGACGACTCGTCCCTGACCGCGCTGAAGTTGTCGTTGATCTGCTCGTTGTGGGCGACCGCGTTCTCAATCCTCTTCGGCGTTCCACTTGCATGGTTGCTCGCACGCGTTCAGTTTCCAGGTCGCAGCATCGTGCGTGCTCTCTGCACGCTCTCGATGGTGTTGCCGCCAGTGGTGGGCGGTGTTGCCTTGTTCTTCGCGCTCGGCCGACGCGGCATCGTCGGCCAATACCTTGACCGCTGGTTCGATTTTCGGCTGCCGTTCACCACCGCAGGTGTTGTGGTCGCACAGACCTTCGTTGCGATGCCGTTTCTTGTGGTCACGGTTGAGGCCGCGTTGCGGCAACTCGATGGTCGGCTGGAGGATGCTGCGCGAACGCTGGGTGCCTCGCCGTGGTACACATTTCGCAGGGTCACGCTGCCCGCGATTCGACCTGCGTTGGCTGCAGGCGCGGTGCTCGCCTGGGCGCGTGCACTCGGCGAGTTCGGCGCGACGATCACATTTGCGGGCAATTTCCCGGGTACGACGCAAACCCTGCCGCTCTCGGTGTACCTAGCGTTGGAAACGAACCCAGAGAAGGCGATTGTGCTCGCCCTCGTCCTGATTGCCATCTCGTTCGCGGTTCTCATTGGTTTGCGCGATCGCTGGTTCTTGCGCGCTGAGCGCAACTCGTCGCAGGTCTCGTTGTGAGCCTGCGCGCACATATCACGCATCACGTCGGCGCGCTCGATCTGCAGGTCGAGCTCGATGTACTGCCGGGGGAGGTGCTGGCATTGCTCGGCCCGAATGGCGCTGGCAAGACGACGCTGTTGCGTTGCGTCGCGGGCCTGTCTCCGATCGATGCTGGGTGCATCAGCCTCGGAGACGTCGTGCTCGACGCGCCAGCGACTGGCGTCTTCCGTGCGCCGGACCAGCGCGCAGTAGGTGTCGTATTTCAGGACTACATGCTGTTCCGGCAAATGAGTGTGCTCGAGAACGTGGCCTTCGGATTGCGCGCCCGAGGCGCACGTGCGACAGACGCGCGCAAGGTCGCGGCGACATGGCTCGATCGCGTCGGGCTCGCTGAGTACGCGCAGCAGCGGCCGTCGGCACTGTCCGGTGGCCAATCGCAGCGGGTAGCGCTCGCGCGAGCGTTGGCCACTGCGCCGGAGGTGTTGCTGCTTGACGAGCCACTCGCCGCGCTGGACGCTGGAACCCGCGCGACGGTTCGCCGCGACTTGCGTCAGCACCTCGACACGTTCGAGGGTGTCGCGCTGCTCGTCACGCACGACCCCGTCGACGCGTATGCGCTCGCCGATCGTGTCGCGATCCTCGATGCTGGACGCATTGTTCAGACGGGAACGCTGGCGGAAGTCACGGCGCGTCCGCGTTCGCGCTACGTCGCCGACTTGGTTGGAGTGAACCTCGTTGCCGGCGACGTCGCCGATGGTGTGCTGACTACACCCACTGGTGCTCGCGTTGTCGTTGCCGATGCACCAACGGGTGCTGCGTTCGCCGTCATTCGCCCCCACTCGATCACGTTGGTTCGTGAGCAAGCGGCGCAGTCGAGCGTGCGTAATTCGTGGGTCGGCACCATCGCCACGGTCGATCGTCTAGGCGATCGCGCACGCGTCGGCATCGTTGGCGAGTTGCCGCTGACCGCCGAGATCACGACGGCGGCGCTCGACGCGTTGCAGTTACGTATCGGCGACGAAGTGGTCGCCAACGTGAAAGCGACCGATATAGAGGTCTACCCGGCGTAAATCGTCCGGGGGTTTGCTGCAGTCGGGGGGGTTCGTGCCCGTGCGCAAGCACGAAAACCCCCGACAAGCACGAAACCCCCGCACTGTTCGTCTGTTGCGACATTGGCGGCGAACGCCTTGTCGAACATCACATCCAGCTTCGAAAAACCGAAAACGAAGCCGTCGGCCTTGTCGATCAGCACGATGTCGACGTCGTCGCCGAACTCCTCCGACAACCTCGTTATGACCTCCAAACCACTGAAAACTGCTCCTAGAACGACAATTCGCACGGGCTCAGATGAGAGGTCAGGCCATCGCCGCCAGGTTTCCCTACCTACTGGTCGGTAGGCAGAGTATGGTGTATCCCAATGGAAACTCTGACGCGTCCCGCCACTGATTCGCTGAACGACGTGCGCAGTGCGATCCCTGAATCGTGCTATCGCCGATCGAACTCCCGGGCCGTAGCCGCCCTGGTGCAGGCGACCATCCTCTATGCAGTGCCGGTCACCGGCCTCTTCTTGACCGATAGCTGGTGGATGCTG